>Ga0180437_10001279_pt1 | contig 43367 bp, 27 predicted proteins | sample SS_ome_4_FD_132410 | JGI IMG/M metagenome (GOLD analysis project Ga0180437, IMG submission 132410) | Hypersaline lake sediment archaeal communities from the Salton Sea, California, USA - SS_3_D_1 metaG | ecosystem: Environmental > Aquatic > Non-marine Saline and Alkaline > Hypersaline >... | reverse complement strand
TAACAAGCGAGTGTGGCCCACTGAGTTCGGCTGGTCGTCGTTTCATGGACTCGGCGCGCCGCCGCCCAGCGACTATCAGTATGCCAACTACAACACCGAGGAAGATCAGGCCAGCTATATCGTGCGTGCCTACCAGATGGCCAAAGCCTGGGGCTGGGTAGGGCCAATGTTCCTCTGGAACCTCAACTATGGCCCTGTCTCGGGCAAGTTCGATGAAAAGGCTGGCTTTGGCATCGTCTATCCCAACTGGTCGACTCGTCCCGCCTTTAGTGCCCTGGCTAGAATGCCCAAATGAGTCGTCGTGAAACGCAAAGCGCAAGACCTGAAACGTGATCTTGACGCACTATGTTTCACCTTTTTCCCTTGGGGAAGGAGTGAGTTATCGTGCCTCACGTACAAATGGACGACCTGGGCAGAGAGCGCATCTTTTATGCGTGGCACCGTCCTCGGGAGACATCGGGCATGGTACCGGCGTTGGTGTGCGTGCATGGTGCCGGGGGGAGCCACCTGAACTGGCCAGCCGAGATTCGACGATTGCGAAACGCGACGGTGTACGCCCTGGATCTGCCAGGCCATGGTCGATCTACCGGGACGGGGCGCCAGACGATAGGTGAATATGTGGCGGTGTTGGTGTCGTTCCTGGATGCCCTGGACCTGCCCAACGCTGTCATCGTAGGCCATTCCATGGGCAGCGCTGTGGCATTGGAGATGACCTTGTCACATCCAGATCGAATACGGGGGTTGGTGCTGGTTGGCAGTGGGGCCAGGCTGCGGGTTGCCCCGGCCATCCTGCAAGGCATCTTGGAGGATTTCGAGGGTGCACTGGCGCTCATCGGCAATTATGCTTATGGCCCCGACACGCCAGAGGAACTCCAACACCTGGGCTGGAAGTTGATGGCCGAGACCTCGCCAGCAGTGATGCATGGCGATCTGCTGGCCTGTGATACCTTTGATGTAATGGGCCGGCTAGATGAGATTCGTGCGCCGACATTGATCATCACCGGAACAGACGATCGTTTGACGCCGGCTAAATACGCCAGCTTTTTGGCCCAGAACATATCTGGCGCAGAGTTGTTGTTGGTAGAGAGCGCCGGTCACATGGTCATGCTGGAGCGGCCTCAGGAGGTAGGAGAAGCGGTTTTACACTTTGTCGCCTCTCTATAGGGTCTCATGGACGCTCGCTGTCCTTGACTGTCTTGTTGCTACATTGGCCGCCCAGCTGTTTTGGTTGGCCCCATTCTAACCAGGTTCTAACTTTTCTATAACCCGCATCTTACCTTCTTTCGCTATAATGGCACAGATGTAATAGCCGCTTGCTTGACAGGATGAGAGTTGGTGACTGGATAGCTATGAGACGTTTTTCAGTAGGCCGGTTTCTGCAGAACTTGCCCTTCTGGGTTCAGGCACTGTTGGTTGTAGGTATTACCTTTTTGGTGCTGTTCTGGCTGCAATTTGGGCGGTCATTTTTGGCTGGCACTGGCAAGGCAACTGCAACGGTGGGCCTGACTACCCCCACTGTCACGCTTACGGGCACGTCAGTTCCTACGCCATCTCGGCTGCCCACTGCGACGCCTACCCTCACGCCGACGGTGACGCCCACCCCGCACCCCACGCCGACGCTGCTGCCGCCGGAAGGAGGCATCATTTACGCCCTGAAACCCAACGTCAACCGGGAGGGCTGGGTAGTAAGCGGTGAGGAGGGGAATCACTTTGGCGAGTCGCATCTCTACACCGGCGTCTTTGAGGAGAATGTGTACCACGGCGCTTTTCAGTACGATGTCTCTTTTATCGCATCGGGATCTTCAATTCACTATGCGGCTGTGGAGCTGACGGGTCTGGACGATCAGAGACTTGGTGACGACGGAAGCTGGTCTCTACAAGTGCTTGGCCCCGAGGTCGATCCCGAATGGCCTTTGCACGGTTTTGACCAGATTCATCAGGCCTCGATAGCTTTTACACTATCACCGATTCTGAACAGTGCCGATCTGGGCAGAGGGAAAACACACGTCTTTGTCTTCGATGCGGGCCAGAGGGCCGAGTTGGAGCAGCGAATTTTCAGAGGGGTCGTCTCCTTTCGCCTCGATGGGCCAGCCTCTGGCGCTGACAATCTCTTTAGCTGGGATAGTGGCTATGGCGGCGAGAGCTTGGGCAACGGCCCCATCCTGAGATTAGCCGTTGCACCGCCTGCTATCCCCGTCACCCCTGAGGGTGAGAGAATCCCAGGCTTGGGAACACCGACGCCCACGTACGTGATTCTCACGCTGGTGCCGACACCGGAGAACGTCCTGACCGCGGCTGTGGATGCGCTCACTGCTACGGCCTGGGCCACGATTGTGGGGACCCCGACAGCCTTGCCTCCTAATTGGGTGACGCCCATCATCGTGACAGCGACGCCGACGCCGGAGAATGAGGCCACGGCCACATTCCAGGCCATGGCCTCTACGGCCGAGGCGATCCTCACTGGCACGCCGACGCCGACGCCTGGGAATTTATGGCTCGCCACGCCGACAGCTACACCCACACCCACCCCCTGGTACATATACCTGCAGGACCTGCCGACGGTGGAGCCGTCTACTCCCACGCCAGCAACCCTTCCCTCTGTTTTGATAGGCAAAATCGCCTTTGTCTCCAACAGGCGGGGTGGCTCGGGGGTCTATGTCATGGATCCCGATGGCAGTCGCGTGGCCTTGCTGACAGGCCGGTGGGCATACGAATTCGCCCTGTCAAGGCAAGAGGATGCGCCGGATGGAAATGGTTACCTCTCGCCCAACCGCCAACTCATTATCTACCACACCGGCGATGCAGGAGGGCGGCAAGTCTGGATCATGAACGCCGATGGGAGTGAGCCCCGGAATATCAGCCGAAACAGCTACGACGAGCACGATCCGGTCTGGCTAAGGTAGGACATTGTTGTGGTTCAACGCCAATCTTGCGTCCAGTTGGCGCTGTGCTCCAGGCAAGGAATATAGTACTATTGACTGACGACCGACCGTGTGGTATCATTGGACAAGATACTCGAACGTCTACGAGGATGTCCAGGCTACTTTACCTGGACATTCTTGCTTAGAGTGCACAAGGACTTTACAAAAACCTCAAACTTTGAGAAGGATCATGGTTAAGGAGTGCTACACTGATGGGAGAAAACGACACGAAGCGGAAGAGACTCAGCAGGCGGGACTTTTTGAAAGGAAGTGCACTGGCTGGTGCTGGTCTTGCCCTGAGCAAATACCTGGCCGGTGGAAGCACTGAGGTGCCCGGCTCATTGGCTCAAGAGGGCACACCTACGCAGGAGCTCTATCTGCCTCACGTCTCCAGGCAATCGACACCGACAGCTACCGCCACACCGACAGCTACCGCCACACCGACAGCCACGCCAACCACCGAGCCAGGCATTGGACCGAAGGTCGTGCATGTCCACGCTGGCAATGCGACCAACTGGAACTTTGGCAGCGACTACTATGGCTATTATGTGAATCAGAATGTGGTCAACAACATGGTCGACCAGGGGGTGATGGAACTCACGGGCACCTCTTCTCTGTATCAGGCCTGGCAGAGCCTTCTTCCAGGCTATGCCCACGGCAAAGCGATCGCTGTCAAGGTTAACCTGAACAATGCCGACTGCTACAATACCGACAACCAGATTGACGCGGTGATCGAACCGGTCAATGCTCTCATCCGGTCTCTGGTCATGGCTGGAATTCGCGAACAAGATGTCTGGATTTACGATGCCAGCCGCCCGATGCCGACCACCTTCTACGACCGCCGTCAGTATACCCAGGCACGATACATTGACGCCTACGACTGGTGTCACGGAGACACGGCGACCTTTAACCACGTGAACGGAAGCCTGCGGGTTCCCTTCTCACATCCCTCGCTGACAGACCGCTGGCTGCCCGACCTGCTTTATGAGGCAAGCTATCTGATCAATATGCCCCTTCTCAAGAAACATAGTATCTCTCCGGTCACGCTGGGTTTCAAGAACCACTTTGGCAGCATAGACGACATCACGGGGAGCAGTGACAGCAACAACCTGCATCGTTACATCAAGCCGACTTCTAGTCTCTACGATTCCGACTACAGTCCGTTTGTTGACATCTATAGCAATGCCAACATCGCGGGCAAGACGGTACTTACGTTAGGCGATGGCCTTTTTGGCGCGCCAGGCGCCGGCGAGATACCGGTGCGGTGGGACACATTTGAAAACCAGGCACCCAATAGCCTCTTCTTCTCGCGCGATCCGGTGGCGATCGATTGCGTGATGTGCGATTTCCTGCGCTACGAGTGGGGAGTGAGCAACGGAACCTATGACTACCTGTTCGCGGCTCAGACTCGGTCGCTCGGCGTTTGCGAGGGAACGAGCAGCAGTCCCGGCGGCAATCCCTGGCAGCAGCCTTATGGCAGCGGTTATAGTGATGTCCAATTTGTTCGTCGAGACCTTTAGCTCAGAGACCTCTTGATTGGGAGGCTGCTACCAAAAGCGACATGATTCCCTTCGGCTTTGCCTCTCTGGACTGAGAAAAAGGTCCTGCGAAGGCATCGCTTCTCGAGATGGACGGGCCGTCAGAAAGCTGACAACGAGAGACGCCTCCGACTTTTTGTCCGGAGGCGTCTCTTTTCTCTTTGTCGGGCGTGATGACACTAGTTCCGCAGGAGCAGGGGCAGGAATATCTTGTACTGCGCAGGTGCCAGGTCAATCGTCGCCGTTCCGCTGGCGCTGCCAGACTCAGCCCTCACTTCGCGATCGTCACCGGGTTCCGAGAGCGTGACCTGACCTGTCCACACACCAGCGGTGAACGCTGTGCCGGGGATAAGGCCAGGGGCGATGGTACCGCCGTTAGAGGTGGACAGCGTCACGTCGCTGGCGAAACTGGTCACGGTGTTGCCGAACGGGTCGCGGGCGGTGATGGTCACGCTGAACGGCTGCCCGGCTGTGCCGCTGGCCGGCAAGCCTAGTCCAAAACCAGCCAGCGATCCGGGTGTCACGCTGATGAGACCGGTTTCGTCGTGGCCCAGGGTGGCGTGATCTGCGCGGATGCGTGCGGCACCGACCAACCTCCCTGTGAAAGTGGCGCTCTTGCCGTCGCCTGCTGGCGCCAGATCGCTGTCCGCCACGCCACTGCTTCTATCAGTCAACGACCAGCTCGCGGCCACGTTCTCGACAAAGCTCCCCAGATCCGTGCGGGAGATGGCGTAAACGGTCAGGCTGTCGCCGGCCGTCAGACTGGCGTCGCCAATGACGTTGCCTGAGCCGTCAGGCGCATCCTCCAGTTGGAGGGTCGTCGGCGTCGCGGCTTCTACAGCGATCGGTTCGGTCTGCGAGATCGTGCCGTCGGTGACGGTGATGTACTGCGTGCCCTCCGTGCGCAACACAAAGCTGGCTCCAAAGTCGTGCTCGCCGGCGTCACCAACGGTAAAGTTATACACATTTCCAGCCGTGAACGGCAGCGTGGCTGTGACGTCGGTCGAGGTAAAGTAGACCGCGCCGGTGTAGTTGGTCTTGACGTTGTCGTAGGTGTCGCGGGCGGTGACGGCAACGGCGAAACTGGTGCCCACGACGACGGAACCTGGGACGCTGAGTTCAAAGGAGCCCAACGCGCCGGGTGTGAACTCGACCGTCGTCTGGTTCTGGGCGGTGCCGGCATCAGCCGTCACCGTGGCCTGGCCCGTGGTGTCCCCAGAGGTCAGCGTCGCCGTGGCTACTCCCTCACTCGTCGTCGCCGTGTGCGGCGTGGCAGGAAAGTCGCCCAGGCTGGTGGTAAAGGTGACGACCGTGCCATCTGCCACCAGGTTGCTGTAGGCATCCCGCACGGTGGCGGTGATCGTGCTCGTCTGTCCGCCGACGGCGATGCTGGTGGGGTACGCCTCCAGGCTCACCGCGTCTGCTTCACCAGGCGTGAACTCGACCGTCGTCTGGTTCTGGGCGGTGCCAGCATCGGCCGTCACCGTGGCCTGGCCCGCGGTGTTCCCGGAGGTCAGCGTTGCCGTGGCCACACCATCGCTCGTCGTCGCCATGTGCGGCGTGGCAGGGAAGCTGCCCAGATCCGTGGTAAAAGTGACGACCGTGCCGTCGGCCACCAGGTTGCTGTAGGCATCTCGCACGGTGGCGGTGATCGTGCTCGTCTGCCCGCCGACGATTATGCTGGCGGGATTCACCTCCAGGCTCACCGCGTCTGGTTCACCTGCCACAAACTCGACCGTCGTCTGATTTTGGACCGTGCCAGCGTTGGCTGTCACCGTGGCCTGGCCCGAGGTATCACCCGAGGTCAGGGTCGCTGTGGCCACCCCATTGCTGGTCGTCCTCTCGTACGGCGTGGCGGGAAAGCTGCCCAGGTCCGTGGTAAAGGTCACCACAGTGCCATCGGCCACCAGGTTGCCGTATTGATCCCGCACGGTGGCCGTGACCGTGCTCGTCTGGCCGCCGACGGCGATACTGGCAGGATTCACTTCCAGACTCACCGCGTCCGGTGCGCCGGGGATAAAGGTCACGTCGACCCATCCGTCACTGGTGTTGCCAGTCACGGTGATCGTCGCCGTACCCAAGTCGGCGCTGGTCAGAGTGGCCGTGGCCACGCCGCTGGCCGTGCTGCGGCTGGCGCTTGGCTGCCCGTCAAAGGCGCCCAGGTTGGTGGTAAAGGTGACGGCCGTACCATCGATCACGCTTGTCAGATCCGGGTTGACCAGTGTGGCTGTGATGACTGTGCCGCCGGTGTCGCCGACCATGGCCGGGTCTGGACCTGCTGTGATCTCTAGCGTTACGGTGATAAAGCCAGTGACATCGTCGGTGAGTGTCGCGTGATCGGCCAGGATGCGAGCTGCGCCGATCTGATCGGCGGTGAAGGTGGCGCTGCGGTCGTCGCCAGCGGACACCAGGTCGGCGCTGGTGACGTTGCCCACTTCCTCACTGAGCGACCAGGTGACGGCGACGTTCTCGCGAAAGTTAGCAGCGGCGTCGTGGCCGTTGGCATAGACGGTAAGGCTGGAGCCAGTGCCCAGCGTGGCAGTCAAGACCTCGCTGCCCTCGCTGGTAGGCTGGTCCTCGATGATCACCTGAGTCGGGGGGCCGACGAGGGTGACGAGTCCAGTGCTGACGGGCTGTGTATCCCGGATGGACACCGACGTGTCTTCGGTTCGGTCCTCGATGATAGAGTCGCCGTCGGGATCGAAGGTGAGGATAAAGGTGTTGGGTGTCTGGGCCTCGGCGTCCGATGTGAACTCGGCGACGACGAAAAAGTCGGCACTGTCCACGGCAGGCACCCACACGTTTCCATCGCCGTCGGCAAAGGAAATCGTCTGGACACCGTTTCCATCGAGCGCCAGGTTGGGCAGGGCGAGCACCTGTGTATCGGCAGCAGCCTGCCACGTGCCATCATCGTTGGCGTCGCGATAGACATACAGGTTCTCAATGATGTTGTTGGCGGCAGCGGAAGCAAGGGGGACACCGGTCGAGGCCTCAAAGTGGAGCCGCCACTCGGCCACTTCGACGTCGCCGTCGGTCGAAAGACCGCTGTGGATAACGGTGACGCGCATCAGATCGTCCGTCGTCCCCGCAACCTCTTGCGGCGAGGCAAGTGAGGTGACGGTCTCTGTGACGCAGCCCCCCTGGTTCTGCCATGTAGCCAACTGGTAAGGCGCCGGCAGCCAGTTACCCATCAACCTGCTGTGGCCCGTGACCACGTCGAGGTCTCCGTCATTATCCAGGTCGGTCACATCAATGGCATAGCCGTGGGTGTCGCTGACGCCGCCGATGTTGCGCCGGATCCAGGTGGTATCGGTGATAGTCGTGCCAAAGGGACGACCATCGTTCTCCCACAAGATGAACTCATAGGCTTCCCACCACTGGCTGACCGACACAAGATCGGTCCACCCATCGTCGTTGAGATCTGCAGGCGCTACGCTGTTGACGTGACCACTCATCCAGGGTACGGTAGGACCTACCCATGTGGCTGTCGGCTGCCAGGTCCAATGCTGCGTCTGGGGCTGTCCATCAAATGGCGTGCCGTCATTCTCCCAAACCTTGAGTTGATGATCGGCCTCTGCTCCTTCCCCGGTGATAACGTCCAGGTCGCCGTCGTTGTCCAGATCGGCCAACGCCACATCCCAGACGATGGCCCCCCAGTAGCCGTGATAGTAGCCCTGAAACGTCACCGTCTCCGGGTCGCGTCCGACGTTGACCTGTGTCCATTGACCGCCGAAGGGGGTGCCGCTGTTGCGGAAGGCCTGCAGTTCATAGAAGTCTACCCACTCGGATGGGTCTGCTTCTGTGCCGTCCTCACCGAATACCATCTCGGGGTGATGGGCGCCCATCACAATGTCTAGCCACCCATCGTTGTCCAGGTCGCCCAGGGCCAAGGCATGAACGGTGTAAGAGATGGTGGCAATAGAGTGCATCGACTCCCAGCTACCATCGAATGGCGTCCCATCATTTTCGTACACGATGATTTGGCAGTTGGCATTGGGACCGTAGATTACGTGAGGACCGGTGCCAACAACGACATCCAGGTCACCGTCGTTGTCTAGATCGCCTAGAGCGACCGCGTCCACCGACGCTGGCGGGTTGGTCAGCGTGCTGCTGTACCAGGTTCCACTGAGGGGTGTGCCGTCGTTCTGCCACACGCGCAGGCGGGGTGTCAAGGTAGCGCCGGAGACGACATCGGGCCTGCCGTCGTTGTCAAGGTCGCCCACAGCCACGGCATAGATGTCGCCGGCCACGTCGCCGATGGCAGACGCCGACCATGAGCCATTGAAAGGCATACTGTCGTTCTGCCAGGCCATGAGATTGTTGCTGGCATCACTCCCAGCGCCCGTGACGATGTCCTCGTCGCCATCACCGTCCAGGTCTACCACGACCAGGGCATTGATGTCATCGTCACTGCTGCCAGCGGCATTGGCCGTATCACTGAAGACCATGCTGTGGTGAATCAGCGTGTTGGTCCAGGCCACGATCTCGGTGGTGGCCCCTGAGCCACTGCCGGACAGAAGGTCACTGTCGCCGTCGGTGTCCACGTCACCGGCGACGAGGCCGTAGGCCGTATCACCCACGCCCCCGATATCCGCTGATGACCAGGAGCCGTCGAAAGGTGTGCCGTCGTTCTGCCAGCCGATGACCTCATTATCCTCGCCCGAAGCACTCGCCGTAGCCACGTCGAGATCTCCGTCGCCGTCCAGGTCCACGGTGACGAGAGCGCGAACGTCATCTGTGCTGGCTCCCACATTCCCAGCTGTCCAACCACCGTCAAAAGGCGAGCCGTCACTGGCCCAGGCGATGACTTCGTAGTCCTCTCCCGAGCCACTGCCAGTGATCAGATCAGGGTTGCCGTCGTCGTCCAGGTCGCCCACGGCCAGGGCGTACACGGTGTCGTCGCTGGCGCCCACGTCCTGGGTTGACCATCCGCCATCAAACGGAGAGCCATCATTGCGCCACACGACGACTTGGTTGTCCTCGTTGGATCCGGTGCCAACAGCAATGTCCAGATTGGCATCGCCGTCCAGGTCGGCCAGGATCAGGGCGTAGACGGCGTCACCGGTTGTGGCTACACTATAACTTGGCCAGGCTGCGGAGAAGGTACTGGAAGTGGGGGAGGGATTTTGCCAGACGATTACCTCGCCGCCGCTGGTTGTCCCACGGCCCATGGCAACATCGAGATCGCCGTCGTTGTCCAGGTCGCCGGTGGCTACGGCATAGACGGCGTCGGAGACGGTGCCCAGTGTGTTGGACAGCCAGTCGGAGGTCAAGAAGGGATCAGTGGCGGTGAGAGGGTTCCGCCAGACGATCACGCTGCCACCAGCGCCTGTGCCATCGCCAGAGACGAGGTCCAGGTCGCCGTCGTTGTCCAGATCGCCCACGGCCACGGCGTTCACGCGGCTGCTGGTTGTGCCGGGTATACTGACGGTGCTCCACGCCCCGTCAAGTGGCGTGCCGTCGTTGCGCCGGACGGTGACTGAGCCGTTGCTTGGATCGCCGGATCCCGAGACCAGGTCGAGCAGGCCGTCGCGATCCAGGTCGCCCAACGCCAGGGCGCGGACGTCGGCGCTGGAGCTACCGACGCTGCTTGCACTACCGAAGGAAATGGTCTGTCCTTCAATGGGCTCTGTGGCCCAAACGAGGGAAGCCACCATCAGCCAAAGGCCGAGCGTCAGAAAAAGGCTGAGGAGCCATGATGCAGATTTTGCTCTGTGGAACATAGTTGCCCCTTTCGATGTCCTACATTCTTGGTGTCCAAAGCTACCAGTTCTCACGAAAGGATGGGATGGAAAATGTCATGAGAGCGCGGCGGATATGATCCGTCCTCATTATACACGGAAAAGGTAAGAGGTAAGTAATTAATTCGTTAGAAATCAGTTAGAAATGGGATCGGGCTCCCCCCATCTGCAGGGTCGCCAGATGGAAGGAGCCCGGCTCAACTGTCAGTCGGTCACGGCAGAGACCTCGTCCGGCTATGGTGCGTTCTTCATGACCAGTGGCAGGTAGGCCTCGAATGGATTGGCGATAAAGGTGGCAGAGTATTCGTGGGATGCATTGCCATCGTCCACTAGGACCATGTTGGTGATAACCTCGGGTTGTGTGGTAGCCACTCTCACGCCAAAAGTGAGATCCATGGATTCGTTCATCGCTAATGTACCCGTCCATCGAATCTCGTCGGCGACGTCTGTCAGGTGACCGATCTGGGGTTCACACGTGGCACTACCGTCTACATAGGTCACCCCACTTGGCAATCTATCAATGATAGTTATCGGTGTGTCTATACCTGTCACCGAGATGGTATATGTCAACTCGTCGCCGTAATCAGCAAAGGGCGAACTGACCGATTTGCTGGGGGGCGCAGAGGTGAGGGCACGGATGGTGTACACCAATCTCTCCATGTAATACAGATCGCCTTTGCACCACGGATAGCTCAAGTAGTCCAGCAGGTTATCGGCGTCCTCTTCCATGATGAGTGCCTTGGCCAAAAAGACTTCCCGCGACTGGGGTAGCATGTTACCAAAGATCTCGCCTCGGTTGGGGATAAATGACCAGGCCAGATGTTGCGCCGGAACGACCGTATCCACAAAGGCGTTCTGCAACACCATGTCATCCCAGGCATAGTCGCGCAGTGCGCGGGCGATGGCCGGCACAAGACCGTTATAGCGCGAGATCTGCCCTCCCGTGCCCCAACTGGTGTCCATAAAGACATCGTCGCCGCCCCTCTCTTGAATCCATTGTTGGCTCCACGGCGAGCCGGTCGGACGATGCTCCTCTTCCCACTGCAATCGGGCGCGCAGCGCGGTCGTGGCGGCACCTAACGCCCAGTTGAACTCGCCTTGGTATGCCTCATTGCCTGGATAGGCCGACCGCAAATAGTCTGCCATCCGGGCATAGCCGATGAGGGAAGCGACCCGGCGGTTGATGGAGCGGTTGGGCAAGGAGCCGCTCCCAATCTCGGTGAGTTCAATGCTGTGGGCTGTATTGCGGATCGCGTCCCAATAGCTCACGATGGACGCCCAATCGCCAGTGTAGTAAGCATAACCCCACAGATGGTACAGGCGATCCTTGGCCTCGGTGACAGTCTGGCTGCCTTTGTCCACAGCATTCTGGCCTGCGTCGTTGTTGATGCTGTACCGTTCCCGGCGGCGGCCAGAGAGATCGCCATAAGACATGGCAGCGTTGAGCGGGTCAGGATAAGCTGTCCACAGGTCGCTAAGGTGCGATCGCACTTGTTGCTGTAAGTCGACAGAGAGATAGGGGTAAGCCAGGGCCAGAATGTATGCCTCTTCGGTGGGATCGCGAAAATAGATGCCGCCAGCCTTCTTGCCCGCTAACTCGATGAAGGGCTGGTAGTGGTCGCCGGAAACAAAATCGGCGATCTGTGCTTTCAGATCGGCCAGCAGATCCGGGGCTGCAGAAAGATTAGCAGCGTGGTCTTCTATCTCGGTGACATAGTCTTCCAGCGCCGAGGCAGAAGGCACGGCGATGGAAGCCGTGGACGGCTGGCTGCCGTGCGAGGCGGCGATGTAGTTGGTTTCACCGCTGAAGCCACTCTGGTACATGCCGAGCATGCCTTGAGAGACAAAGAAAACCTTGTCGTCGGCAATGACGACTGGCTGGGCAAATAGAGAAGAACCGCCGCCAGCGCCTCCCTTGAAGCGGATGTGCGCCAGACCCTCCTGACCAAAGGGCAGAGCAGGATCCCTGTCGCCACTGGTGATCGTGTGAGGAGTATCCCGGGTGGAGGTCAGACGGCTGGTGTCCTGTCCTGCGGTCAGCACAGAGCCGACGGCATCGCCGTGGCTGTAGAAGTAGAGCCGATTACCAGTAAGGCTGAGGGCCGAAGCCTCGTCACCGATGATAAAAATTCCCGTGTCCCACGAGTTGTTCTCGACCGGTAGTCTGACCGGCTGCACTTGCCCCGAGTTCAGATCCAGGATCGCTGGCGTCCCAAAATGGTAGATGATATCGGCACTGTCAAAGAGGCTATAGTATGAACGTGCCCGCACGTAGACAGTGCCGTCGTCAGATACCACGGGTGGTTCCCCCACCTGGCCTGAGCCCCCACTCCACAGGACGGCTGTCACAAAGCGCTTACTGCCGTCGCTCGTGTTGAGTGCGTAAAAGGTCTCGTATTCAGGATGCTCGTTGGTCAGCCAGTCTGCGATAGCGTCCTGCTCGGCCGCAACGCCAGCGGCGCTGTACGAGGCGTGGGTGTCAGCTCCGTAGTCGCCGTGGTTGATGTGCGTGAAATCGTCGGGAACAGAGAGGCCAGCGGTGCGAGCCATCAGTGTGTCGCCCCCGTTAAGCGCGCGCGCCGCTGCGCCGGGGCTGGTCCTAAACATCACTGCGTTGCCGTTATCGGCGATGACCGGATAGAAGCGGCGGGTGCTGATGCCGTGGAACTTGTTCGATTTCCACAGCAGGTTCCCGTTCAGACCGAGGGCAAAGCTGTACAGATCCTCGTTGGCAAAATAGATGCGCCCTGTTTCTACGTCTATGGCTGCTGAGTTCAGGATCGGCGCGCCGGTGTCGTAAGTCCAGCGGATCGCGCCGTTGGCTGTGTTGAGGGCGTAAAAGATGCCGTCCTCCGCACCCAGGTAGATCGAGCCACCGTACACGGCTGGCGACGTGCGAAATCCGCCGAGCCTGACGATTTCCCTGTCCCACGTCAACTTGCCTGTCGCAGCACTGAGAGCATAGACGTGTCCATTGGTGGCCGCATAGTAGAGCGTCCCGTCCACGACTGATGGTGAGGCCATGATCGCACCTGGCTCTTCACCGTCGTAGACCCAGACGACTGCCCCGGTCTCGGTGTCCAACGCGTACATGTGGTTGCGCGACGTGCCCACGTAAACCAATTTGCCGACGACGATGGGCTGGTATTGATTAAACACCAACTCTGAACTCTGCTCGTCACCACTGGCAAAATCACGGACCCATACCGGTTGCCCTGGAAATGGGATGGAGCCTGGGTCTAACTGGTAGGGCGTCGCGTTGGATCGGGCCAGATCGTGAGCCAACATGGGCCAGTCCTTGTCGCTCGCCTGTAGGGCAGGCTGTGCTTCGCCTGCGTAGGGAGGAGCGAGAATAGTGAAGCCCAATCCAGCGATGCAGCTTGCGACCAGCATCAAGGTTACGAGTGTTACTCTTGGTTTCAGGTTCAACTCTTCACGAGACACAACTCACCTCCATCGTCAAGTGTTGGGAAGAGCACGCAAAGGCTCGCAAAGGAAACGCCCGGTTGTGATAACCCGGGCGGCAGATGCAGTAGGCGTCGGGTCTAAGACGCTTTTATCATACCGTGGTTTTCACTGGCTGTCAATGGTACTTTGCTCTCAACGCGACGCGGGGCAGATCAAGATTGTTTTCTGGCACGCGATGCTGCAAAGTCGTGTATCAGCGAGAGAACAACTTGCGCCACCAACCCATCTTGATCGCGACAAGCAGGAAGGCAACGACCGCGACAGGCGAGAGGGCGATCAATAGGCGTCCCACATCGTCGTTCTCCGTGTAGAGACCGGCTGGCATCCCTGACGTGCCTGGGTCAACGGTGGGCAGGGGCGTGGCCGTGGGCAGTGGCGTGGGCAGCGGCGTCGGCGTCATCGTTGGTGCGGCTGTCGGGGTAGGCGGCGGCGTCTGGCGGGGGGCTGCGCTCTCTGAGTGGCTGTAATAGATGCGGTAGTGCACGCCGCCCCATTGTTCGTCGCGGACGAACCACACCGTGTGAAGTTGGTTGCCTTCGCTGATCGTCAATTTGGGATACTCTGGGAAGCCGAAATCCGGCTCATAGATAGCCAGTGGCTCTGGATCCGACCAGACCATACCATCCCACGTCAGGTGATAAACGCCCAACGGCACGGCATCTCCTTCAAAAGCCGGTGGGCGCGAGCGACCAACAGCCACCAGATGAATATTGCCCTCACTATCAGTCGCCATGTCGTAGGCGTCGAACATCGTGTCGTTGTACGCGCGGGCGTAGAATTTCGGGATCGGCTGCACTCTGGACCACGAGGAGCCGCCGTCGGTAGACCAGGTGTAGTAAACCTGGTCAATGGTCGTGGGTCGCCAGATCGCCAGGACGTTTCCCCGATTGTCACTGGCCGCCGCCATCTGCGCGTTGGTACGCTCGGGCTCGTAGAACCGCACTGCCTTGCTCCACGTCCGGCCGCCGTCGGTGGAGTGAATATACACACCCTCGCGAGGCGTGTCGTACAGACTCCAGCGATCCCAACCCTCATCCCATGTGACGTGGATGATGTCATGGCTGTCTATTTTGATCTGTACGCGGTGGGAGCCGATTTCGGCCGTCTGTGAAAGGTTGGCTGGGGCAGTCCAGGTCTGACCGCCGTCGCTGGAGCGCCGGTAAAAAATATCCGACAATCCATAGATCTGGCGGTCGTCAGTCATTTGCATCGGTTCGGCTAACAGTATCCACTTTTCATATACCGCATGGAGGTTTCCGCGACTATCTACTGCCACGTCGGACATGTAGGTCGTTCCGCCGTCGAGGACATGGTTGTACCAGGCAGCAGCCGACCAGGCATTGTCCACCGGGGCCCGCCGGTAGCGCACGCCCAGGGCTGTCATGTGCAGATTGCCCCTAGGATCTATGGCAATGGCTGGCCGAAAGATGTTCCCCGTCTTGCCCAGGTGAATGTCGTTGGGCGTGCGCCACTCACCATTCTCGTAGACGGTATACATAATGCCGGGCAGCACCTCCTCTTTGCCCACTGGAACGTCACGTGTGTCATAAACGACGTGAATCCGTCCGTCGGCGTCTACGGCGATGTCAGGGAACCAGGGAAGTTTGGTCTTGGTCGAGATCGACACAGGGTTGCTCCATGGAGACTGAGCCCAGGCGCCAGTGGGGGTGCGCAAGCTTGTGACGAGGATCCCCAGGAGCAGCACAAAGAGCAGAACAGCGATTTTTCCGACATTACGCATTGTCTTCATTCCTACTCGCTCAACGGTCATGGATGCAATAACCCCAGACGATCTGGATCGTAACGCAACTGATCTCCAGGGCGAAGCGATAGATAGCTCAGCGTAGCCCCATTAGCCAGAGTCAGAAATCGAGCCTCGTCAGAGCTAGCGTTAAAGTGTGTCAGCGCTTCATCAAAGAGAATCACGTCGGTCTCTCCCTGGGCATTGACCCCCAGGCCCAAGTCGGCCGCAGTAAGGTTGTGCTGCCTGCGCCCTGTGTCCAACGCCGAGCCAGCGCCCAGTTCCCACTTGCTGATAATGCTGAAGGGCAACAGTTCGTACTCTGGCAGGTACCACTCCACGTGCCGCCAACGATCTGCAACAATGGCTGTGCTATCTGGCAGGAATCGATCGCGGATGACGTCGAATCGGTCGGAAAAGTAGGTATCGTTGTTGCGCAGAGTATCCCAACTCAACACTTTGAGCGACCCGGAGCCAAAAGGATATTCGGGAGAGGCCACAAAGACGAGCGCATTGAGCAGCGCCATGCCCATCACACCTAGACTCAGAGCCTTCCTCCCTGGCGTCTCGAGTAATCGGACTATCCCCACGGAACTGATCAAGAGCAACGCGGGCAAAAAGACAAACACCAGCCCTTGTTGCCCCATGTGAATGATCGTGTAGAAAAACAGCGCAGGGAGCAACCAGGCGACAACGAATAGAACTCTGCTCCAGTCGACACGATCTCGGTGCCTGGCCAAGTGGGTCAGAATCCAGAGACCAAAGGGCACCAGTGCGATCCCCCATCCATAAAGGGTGTACATTCCCAGTTTGCGCAGGTTGCGGGTCAGACCAAAGCTCCCTGCGCCCATGAACAGCGATGTGGTGATATTAAAACGGCTCGAGAAGTCGTTCATCACTTGCAGGTAGCGATCCAGCCCGCCAGCCGAGGCGATTAGGGGGAAAAACCAGCCCGCACAGAGCAGGCCGCCAACCACCACCGACAGCGCTGTCCACCGCAGCCCCGCCGACCACCTCGCCTGCCGGAAGAAGCCGACCAAAGAAAACAGCAAAAGCAGTCCCAGGAACACGGGTGTCTGCTGGCGCACACCACCAGCCACGGCCAGGCTCGCCGCTGCGGCCAATAGGTATGGCCACCGACCCTGCGCTGCTTCGTACAGCAACCACGCCGAGAGGATGACCAGAAAGAGATCCAGTGCGTGAGGCAGGGCAATCTCGCCGTAGAACCAATAGAGCGGGCTGGATAACAACAGAACGGCACCCACCACGCCGACCCGCCGGTCAAACATGGCCCGACCCAGGAGATACATTGTCACGATCGCTAATCCGCTGCTGACGATGGCGATCCAGACCATCGTTGTCTGCGGTTCGTGGAACAGCGTGTCGGCCAAACGGCAGAGCCAGACATAGACAATGTAACCTGGTGGCTGCGGCTGCTCTGCTGCTACGTCGAACTTGCGCATGGCAAAAGCGAAATTCACCGAGTCCCAGTGATACAAAATCCGGCTGCGGAACGGTATCCGGCTCAAGACCGTGAGTAGGAACAGACCCACGCCGTACAGGATGTCAGTGCGGTTCATTGTCTTAGCGTTCGAGTTTGCCAAGTTCTGTCTGACCTCCTTTCGCCGATGATCGGGCCCGCCGGCCTAGCCGGCCGCCGCTGAAGGCTAGTTTAATGACAAAAGAAAACGCTTCAATAATGATGGCCGTACTCATCTTGGACTGTCCAACACGGCGATCTTCGAAAATGATCGGGATTTCGACAATCTTCCCTCCCAAGCGCTCGACATGATAGACCGCGCCGATCTGAAATCCATAGCCGTGGAGGTTGATCTCTTTCCAAGGAACGCGCTCGATCATGTTGCGCCGGTAGCAGCGAAAGCCGCCGGTACAATCGCGGGCCTTGAGACCCAGCATAGCGCGTGCAAAAAAGTTGCCGCCAGCACTGACCAATTTGCGTAGGATGCCCCAGTTGACCGTCCCACCTCCCGGCACGTAACGCGAACCGATAACCAGATCGGCGTGCTCGATGCGTTCCAAAAAAGTGGGCAGGTAGCGTGGATGGTGCGAAAAATCACAGTCCATCTCAAAAATATAGTCGTATTCCTGCTCCAAGGCCCAGTGGAACCCGGCGATGTAAGCTGTACCCAGCCCCTGTTTGCCAGGGCGGTGCAGGACGTGAACTGCAGATAATTCTCCTGCTATCCGATCGGCGATCTCGCCAGTGCCGTCCGGAGAATTATCGTCTACCACCAGGATGTCGAGGGCCACTGGCAGGGTCATAATCTCCCGTACCAGAGGTTCCAGGTTGTCCGCCTCATTGTAGGTGGGAATAACAATCAGCGCTTTGCTGTGATGATTCATGTTGAGGCTCCTTTGTAATGGCTAGATTGTCAGTCCGCAGTCATGGAACTTGTGGTAACACAAGCTTGTACACTCTAGTCTGCGCACTGGAAAAGACTTGCCTGAACAGGCCGAATTCGTCGAGGTCAAATGGCCCCAGGGCACGTTCGGCCGGTCCCCAAATCAGATAGCGGATACCGTATTCCTGCAAGAATGCTCGCTGTTCTTCTGGCGTCATGCCGCCGCTGTAAAATCGTTGCACCAGCGCGCGCTTGCGGTTAAAGTCCAGCGTCATCACCGAGTTGGCCAAAAAGGGGCGTGTACCAGACAGTCCAGGGACGTAGTGGCCTGTCTCCAAAGCGCTCAGCACTATGTCCTCAGGATCGGCGTTCTCCTCCAGCCAACGCAGTGCGACCTCGTCGTCGGCGTGGAGGTAGAACGGATAGTCGTGCCGGCTCAAGTCCAGGACCCGCCAGGCGAGGATGTACAGATTGGTGACCGACACGGCGATGAGGAAAAGCACTGGTATGGCCCGCAGGAGTCGGTCTGATGCGATCCTGGTAGGCAGGTGTTCCCTCAACCAGGGCAACACGTGGTCATAGAGCCCACGCGTTGCCAGGATGCCCATCGGCAATTGATAGCCGGTCAGTAGCATAATCTCGAAATGCAGCGGCAGGTAGATCAGCAAAGGGACGATGATGAACCAGCTTTTTACGAACAGGTCGCGATCCGAACGCTCCTTCAGCGGCGCCAGACCATCGAAAGTGAGCAGCGCGATCAGGAAGGTCAGACCCAACAGGACCACCAGGTGTGCTGGATCGGGTGTGAAGGCCCCCAGGTTGTCGTACTGCGCCAGGGCCTCCTGCCACACCGGATGGACGTCGGAAGAGACCCAGGCCCAATACAGCGCCGACGGTGCCGAGAGCAGGACGACGACGAACAGGCCAAAGAACGTCCGCCAGCGAAACCCATCGCGCAAGGTGACGAGTGCACCAAAGACGGCCAGCACGGTCCAGACCGTCACCAGGTCATAAACGTGTCCCCATCCCAGAAAGAGCGCTACCAATCCGGAGGCTACCGACAGGCTAAATCGCTGGCGGTGGTAGCCCAGAAAGGCCAGCAACAGGACACAGACCGTCAACGCCAGGGCCAGGGTCAGGTGTGGCGAGGCCACCATGACCCAGAAAGTGTTACCCGGCGTGGTATACACGTCGTGGGGAAAAAGCACGTCAGGCGCGCCGGTGACGTATTTTTGGATCACCCACACCCAGCCCAGCCCAGAGGTAAGGATAACCAGTAGGAAGGCGAACCGGCGCCTGCCCCTATCAGTAAACAGCAAAGCGCAGAACAAGTAGATCGCCGCCGTTGCCAGCGGCACGGCAAAGACCCGAAATACCTGATATATCTGCCGCAGCGACAGCTTCAGAACACGGGCCACGCGCCCGGGGATCCACCAATGCAGATTGAGATAGATCGCCTCGTTTGGCTCGGAGGTCAGCCGATTCTCGATGAACGCTGCCGTGCCCGATTCCCTCATCCAGGAAAGATACTGGGCTGTGTCGTGCGCGTTAAAGACGATGCCGCTGAACCATCGATCCGGTGGAGTGGCCAGGTAGCCATAGATGGTCGGCGCCGACGTGACGAGGAGCAGGATGAGTGACACGCCGACGACAAACCAGACCTCGCTGGAAGCAAGAGCTAGACGCCGGCGTGAGGAGCCTTGCGCAGGCTGCGCAACGTCCATAACGAACCTCCGATGATGAGCAATGGTGGCAGCAGGCTATACCACGAGGATAACCCGACGGCCATGCCCAGGTTGCGAGCGATGTCGCCGGCACGGAATTTGGGCCACAGAAAATCGACCAGCGGGTTGCGCACCTCGACCGGTGGAAAGTCCTGACCGGCAGTACTCGCACCCCAGACGAGCACGAACGAAAGGAAAGCCAGGAGAGCGAACACCGCCTGCCCCCAGCTATGGCGCCCCCAGGCTCGTAGGCAGAACCCAACGACCACCGTCAGATAGGGCAGGATGAGCAGCAGGTTGCGCGGCCCGATGGCATAGCCGCCGCGCCAATCGTACCAGCAAGAGATCAGGAAGAGTTGTGCAAGGGCGGTGCCGCCCAACAGGATGAACTCTCCGCGCCACTTCTTGTCCCGGAAAAAGTACCACAAACCGGGCACCGCCAATAGTAGGAATGGCGACAAGGGGAACAAACCCCGGTACGGGCTGAAGGTGATCCCCCAGAACGCTTCCCAGCGGGGCGCGCTGAACCCCAGGAAGCCGGTGTTCGAGATCTCTGGGAAGCGGCCCAGGTAACGATAACTGGATGCCAAGGGCGATCCAAAGCAGGTATTGTTGTAATAGCCCAGCAGCAGAGCGAAGGGCAGCCCACCTAGCAACAAGCGCAGCAAATCGCGCTTGCGGGGCAGGAACCAGGCCGCGTAGAGCACCAGACAGCCGGTCGCCACCAGCGCGGGAAACTCGGTGAGGACGGTCAGGCCAACCAGTGCCCCAACGCCCCACAGGACGTGAGTGCCCAGTTCGCCATGCCGCAACTTGTAGAGCAGGTAGAACGTTGTGAACAACAGGACAGCAGCAATCTGGTGACCGTAAAAGACCGTTGAGTATAGGAAGGCGATGGTCCCCAACCCGTAGGCCAGAACCAGCCCGCCTCGCAGCCTTGCTGACAACCCCAAGCGCCCCAGAAAACGATACAGCAGCACCCCCAGCAAAGCAGAGGGAAGGGAGACGGTGAAGAAGGTAGTCAAGTAGAGTGCAGCCGCAAAATAGACCTTCTCCTTCAATAACCCTGTCCCTCCCTCACGCAGTGTCGCCTGGAAGGCAGCCGTGGCGCTCAGGCGCGTCATCAGCCGATCGACTATCGGGATGTGGGCCAGCGAGCGAAAGACAGCATAGGCGGGCATACCCAGAAACGACGTGCCAGGCGCCTTGTCGGTGTAGACGTGGCCGCCATAGACGGCATAGTCGCCCGTGTTCTCATAATAGTCGTCAATGGCGAACGTTCCCTGCTCGACGAGCGCCAGGGTGAGGTCCATGCGCGAGTTCGGGTTCCAGTCGGCCCAGCGAGGGAAAAAGTAGCCGTAGCAGACCAGGAGAGTCAGCAAGATGACAATTTCAGATAGGTGCATTCGCAAACGTTTCATCAGTATATTCTCTCAAGATGATGGTGTGGCTGGCGACATTGTCCGGAGAGCATCCACGATGCGCTGGCTGGCTCGACCATCGCCGTATGGATTGGCTCCCCTGGCCATCTGTCGGTAAACCTGATCCTGCTCTAGCAACGTCGTGACCTGTGTGACAATCGCTCGATCGTCTGTGCCGACCAGTTTAACCACGCCAGCCGCCACCCCCTCTGGTCGCTCGGTGACCTCTCGCAATACCAGCACAGGCACGCTCAAACTGGGTGCTTCCTCTTGCAGGCCACCAGAGTCAGTCAGGATCAGATAGGCTTCGCTCATCAGCCGGACAAAGTCATAGTAGTCCAATGGCTCCGTCAAGGTGATATTGGGGATATTCCCCAGTTTTTCGTGCACCGGTCCCAACACGTTGGGATTGGGATGCACTGGATAGACCAGTTGAACGTCTGATGGATAGAGAGCCGCAATTTCAGCCAAGGCGCGACAGATTCGTATCAGCGGTTGGCCAAAATTCTCACGCCGGTGAGCGGTGACCAGGATGAGTCGCTGATCGTTTCTCACCCATTTGGGGGACCGATCCTTCTCCTGCTTCAACCGGCGAACGGTCATCAGCAGAGCATCAATCACTGTGTTACCGGTCACGACGATGGCCTCAGGTGGCACTCCCTCCCGCAGCAAGTTCTGCCGGTTGCGCTCTGTGGGAGCAAAGTAGAGATCAGCCAGCACATCTGTAAGCCGGCGGTTGATCTCTTCGGGATAGGGCTGCCATTTGTCGTTGGTGCGCAAGCCGGCTTCCACATGCCCTACCCGAACATGATGATAGTAGGCTACCAGGCTGGCGACCATCACCGTTGTCGTATCTCCCTGCACCAACACCCAATCGGGCCGCTCCTGAGCCACGACCTGATCCAGGCGAGTCAGGATATTTGCCGTGACCTGCGATAACGTCTGGCCAGGCAGCATAACGTTCAGATCGTAATCAGGCCGGATGTCAAAGACACCCAATACTTGATCGAGCATCTCCCGATGTTGCGCCGTAGCGCAGACCACTGACTGGAGTTCATCAGGGTATTTTCCCAATTCCTTGACGACCGGAGCCATTTTTATAGCTTCTGGGCGGGTGCCGACGACGGTAAGAATTTTCACTTGCGCTCTCCATGCGCGGTGCGAATCCAGGTTACTGGTTTGCCGCCAAAGCGTGCAATCAACGCCAGCCAGGTTCGCCACAGAATGAAGAATGATCCTGACAGAATCACCGCATAATCCCTGAGAGACGCGCGTTCCAAGGCCAGGCCAAAAAGCGGATAGATAAAAAGTACACCCGCTATTGCTATCCATGCTCCGACCACAGTCCATGGGAAGACCGGCCCCATCAACCAATTGACCAGCCCCTGAATCAGCAGTGCGAGAAGACTGGTCATCGTGAGCGTCGAGTAGGAGGGTAGATAGGCTTGAAGCGCCCCGTCCAGCAGTGCCGCATCTCGGCGACTGACACCTTCCGCGAGCAAATGCCGTGCAAACTGTTGGCTGGCATCGCGGGTACCACGCAGCCAACGTGCCCGTTGCGCCCGGGCCTGTGCCCAGGTAGGTGTTGCTTCGCCGTAACCCTTCGCGGCCGGTTCGTAGACAATCCGGACGCCTTCCAACAGGAGCCTTTGTCGTAGTTGATAGTCTTCGGTCAGACCTTCTCCCCAGCCTATCTTGCGTAGTATATCTGCGCGAAAACAGATCGAGTCGCCCATGTGCTTGGCCGACCAGCCGAGATTAGAACGACCAAGGTTCTGGAATCGGTTGTCTATCAGAAACATCGCCCTGGTCAGCGCTGGAAACCAACCGCTTTCAGGGTTGCTGATGATATGCTGGCCTTGAATGACCTGGTCACCTTGAGCCAAGCGAGCGTCCATAACACGCAGAAAGTCGGGAGCAACCTGCGTGTCAGCGTCAAAGATCACCACGGCATCGCAATTGCCATCCAAGACTCGCTGAAACAACCAGGAGAGCGCAGCTCCCTTGCCTGTTCTGGGACCTTGGTGGCGCTCATGCACCACCGCACCAGCCTGGCGTGCTAGATCCGCAGTATTGTCTGAGCAGTGATCGGCCACAATGTGGACACCGAAAAGATTGGCCGGATAGTCCAACGCGCGCATCCGTTGGACGGTAGCTTGAATAACAGTTGCTTCATTGTGCGCAGGCATGGCAATGACGAAGCGATGCGATGGATGCCGTTTGGATATTGCCAGTGGCACTGCACGGCGTATTGATGCCAGTGCCAGGAGGCACAAGTATCCCAAGGGCAGGGCACACATTAGTAAAGCGATGAGAGAAATGACTGTCATATTTCTAACCCGCGTAAAACGACATATTGTCCTCATTGTCCACCTTGTCTAGTATCAGCAAGGCGTCAATGAAGAACTTGGCGGCCCAGTTAGGATATTTGAAACGTTCGTACCGGCCGTAAATCGGACGAGACCCCGCAATGGCCCCTCGGAGGTTGGGATTGGACGTTTTTAGATTCTGAGTGCGCGCAACAAACGTGATGGCTCTCTTGGCAGCGTGGTAATGAACTCGACTGCCGCTGGTCTCGTAGAAGCGCAGCCACAGACGGCCCATCTGGCAGTTGCCGGTCAAACAACTCGAGCGATCTGTTTCGCGCCACGCCGAACCATAGGTACTGGCCAGTCGACCATCGGGAGTCTGGCGGGCCAGGAGCGCATCGGCCATCAGGCGGGATGCTTCAATGTAGCGCTCCTCGTCGAGCAACTGACCACACTCGAACAGCCCCTCAGCCGTGTAGGCCAGCGTGTGAGTGAAGGGATCCTCCGTCTCTTTGAAGGCGCAGCGCCGGAACCAACCGTCGGCATCCTGCTGCTGCTTTGCCCACTCCAGGTTGCGCATGGCAGCCTGGCGATAGCCTTCCTGATTGGTGTGCTGGTGCAGCTCGAGCAATGCCCACGCTACGCGCGTGTCAATGACCTTTTCCACGCCCAGGTGCTGGTGAGACTTCCAAGAGCCAGACCGATGCTGGACTGAGACAAGCCAGTCTCCAGCGTGCACTGCCGCCTGCAGGTATCGTTCGTCGTCGCTGGCGTCAAAGGCAGCCAGCCAACCAAATATCACCTGGCCCGTATCAAACACAATGGGACCTGATTTCGAGCTTGCCCAGTGCGCCACACCACCCTCGGGCGTCGTACTGTTCAGTAGATAGTCGGCCAAAGAGAGGGCCAGCGTCCGCAGGCCAGGTCGGTCGAGTACGACCGCCACGTTCAGTAGGGTCGGAATTGTGTAACCGGTAGTCTCAGGGTAGGACGGTGCCCAGCGACTGCGCAGCAGGTCGTAGCCTTTAGAGATGCCGCCCTTGCCGGCCATAGTGTGAGCGTGTCCAATCCAATCAACCGCCGCTGTCAAACGGTGTTCTATTTGTAAACCTGCTGCGGACGGCGCATCAGGCCCGCGCAGGCCGACGAAAATCTCTCGGAGTGATGGAAGACCAATCATTCTGCCTTGATCCTTTTTGGCCCCGGGCCGTGACAGCGTACCTGAGACGTTCTCAGTCCCCGCCAACTGGCGACTCGCGCCCGCGCTGCCCTCTCGTGTCCAGTCACTTTCTTGCTCTGTCGTATACGTCGTCCAGTGGCTGGCAGGCGCTTCGGTAATCATATTTCTGTTCGACCAGGTGTCGTCCATTCTCTGCCAGCCGCCATCCCAGGTCCGCATCGTCCAGCAACCGCAAACAGGCTGCTGCAAAGTCGGATGGCGCGTCGGCCAGCAGGATGTTTTCTCCTGCTGTGACCCCAATCCCTTCTGCTCCCAGAGTAGTCGAGACGATGGGGACGCCTTGGGCCAGCGCATTGAGGATCTTGACCCGCATGCCCCCTCCGGCACGCAACGGGACGATCATCAGAAAGGCCCGCTTCAGATAAGCGATTGGATCGGGTACATAGCCGGTGACGTTGATACCGTTACCCTCTTGTCCGAGGTCTACGAGTTCCTGAGGTGGGCGGGAACCGACGATGTCCAAGGCCACATCAGGTCGCTGCTGACGGATCAGCGGGTAGACTTTTTGGATGAACCACAGGACGCCGTCCACGTTGGGTGGCCAGTACATGGTGCCGATGTGCAGGATATGTCTGGCATTTTGGTTCCGTTCTACTACGGTCACCTCGTCGGTGTCTATGGTGATGGGAATAACGGTGACATCCACCGGTTGCCTGGCAGCCTCCTGTAGAGCGATGCGATCCTCGTCGCTGACAGCCATCACCGCGTCGAACTCACGACAGACGCGACCCTCGTAGGCCCGGAGTAGTCGCCAATCGCGGCCCAGGAGAAACTTTCTTGGCCCCGGTCCCATTGTTTCCCACAGCCTACGGTAGAGCACCCACAGGGCATTGTGTGCATCCAGAACCTTGAAGGCACCGGTCACACGGGCTGCGTACTGGGCCATGTTGAGCTGGTCGGCGTGGGCGATGTGGAAATGCTCGCTGGCTGCCAACCGATCCACCAGCCGGCGCATGGCGGCCCGGTCGTCACGCACTGTGATAAACGGCTGACCAGTGAGCAGACTGCGGCCCATGTACCAGGCATCGCGCAGGACCCCACGGGCTATGGGGACAGTGTGGACGGCACGGCAATACTGGCACAAGTGTTCAATCTCGGCCGATCGATCGCCACGCGCAAAGGATACCAGCGTCAATTCATGCTGGCGAGTCAGATACTTGATCACATTCCAGGTTTTCACTTTCGGTCCACTATCAGGCGGGTAAGGAAGAACCTGTGTGAGAAGCAGAATCTTCACGGTTAATTTATACTCCTTCGAGAGACGCCTTCAACTCGCGCCAACCGACGACCTCACGCCCACGTCGCCCTCCCGTGAGGACCCTTAGGGTCCCGTGCACCAATTTTTTGATCATCGTCAGGGCAAAGATCAGGATTTTGAGGCGTGCCGCTGCACCTGGGCCATAATTCAGGCGGAAGAATCGCACACGACTGCGGTACAGGCGCGCTTCTTTGCTCGTCGGTTGCCGGCGAGAGCTCGCCCCGCCATGGTGGACGATTTGCGCTTCGGGCAGATACCACACTTCCCAACCGGCCTGCTTGATGCGAAAGCACCAGTCCACTTCTTCGGCGTACATGAAATAACCTTCGTCAAGACCCCTTACCTCTTCAAAGGCTTGCTGCCGGATCAGCAGGCAGGCACCTTCCACATAGTCGGCCTGAGTCGTAACCTGGCTGTCTCGGGGGCCGTGGCTGGGATACCAGGGTCCGTACAACCTGCGCCCCAGTGCGCTCAGAATCAGAAACTCTTGCAACAAGATGGGAAAGTCGGTGTACGATGCCTGAAAAGTGCCATCGGTGTTCAGTAGTTGGGCGCCAACAATCCCCACTCTCGGATGCGCATCGGCAAAGCGTACCATCGCTTCGACCGCACCGGGCAAGGCTACGGCATCGCTGTTAAAGAGCAAGGCATATCGTCCTTCAGAGATGGCCAACGCCTGATTGTTGGCTCCCGCAAAGCCTTTGTTATCTTGATTGACGATCAGACGCGCCTGCGGAAATCGTTGTCGCACCATCTCTACGCTTCCGTCCGAGGACCCGTTGTCCACGACAATAGCCTCGAAGCCCAGATCGCGGACCGTGTCGTACAGGGAGGCCAGGCAATCGGCCAGGAGTTGCCTCGTGTTCCAATTGACGACGATCACCGAAACATCAGGAGTAGGTCTTTGCTTGGTCATGGCGGTGTTGCTCTCCCGTCGTATCATTCTGAGCTGTGCGTGCTTTGACAATGTGCCACAGAGTGACCATCCCGCCCAGCAACACCCAGGCATAGATCGAATGGTCAAACCCCTCAATAGTCTGGTTGTAAGCAAAGGGGATGATCCAGTCGCCTAGCATACCAGATGCGATGGCGGCTGCACAGCCGCCCAGCATGGCTGTGGCGTAAGCGGACTCGAAATTGCGCTGATGATTAAGCTTCTGACACAGTTCGTAACCGGTGTAGGCCAGCGCTGCCCAGAACCAGAGATAGGCCGTAAAGCCGACCACGCCGGTTTGGGCAATGATATCAAAGTAGTTGTTATGCGTCGAACGGGCGTTCTCTGGATGATAAGACATGTAATAGACGGCGTAGCCAGCCGGGCCGGTGCCAAAGATAGGATGGTTGCCCACCAGTTCCAGGTTGGTCCGCCACAGTTCCAATCGTTGAAAGTCCCCTTCTTCCTGGGATTCCACGACCACTTTATAGTAGAGGCTATCAAAGTTTGCGCCAGCAAAGACCAAGCCAGCGATGACCAGGAGGAAGAATAGCTTTTTCGATCGCTGCCAGGAGATCACCATCACGGCCACTAGCGCCGGTGCCCAGCCCGACATCCATAGGAAGCCCTGGCCAAGCTGCCACCAAAGCCAGGCGCCGCATACCCCCAAGAGTCCAAACCGCTGCCACGGGCGGAGTTCTTCATTGTACAGGAAAAAAGCATAGGTCAGTGCGACAACCCAGGCGGGGAATATCCCTCGCGTGTTGAAAATCCTTTTGATGGGTATTCCGGTCTGATACAAGACAATGGCTGCCGTTCCCAGGCCGATGATCACCCAGGCCAACCGCTTGAGCCACACTACCTCTTCCAATTTGTTAGACACCATGAGAAAAGCAGCCGGTAGCAACACCATCACGACCAGCGCCGCCAGTTGGACAAAGGGAAAACTGCCCCACACGATGACCAGCACGTCACGAAAGGCATTGCTCCAAATGTAGGACACGATGGAGACAGCCATGAAAATCAACAGGGGCGTGTTGGTCCGCACCGGCTTCAGCCACAGCCGTTTCTCTACCACCAGCATGTTGAGCACCCATAGAACCACCACAACTGCTGTCACTACCATGCTGGCAACGACTTCACTTTCGGTACCGGTGGGCAGCGTGAAGCGCACCAGTCCAGCGGTCAAGACGATACCCAGGATACCGTATTCCAGCCGACCCAGCCGATACAAGATCATCCCGACCAAGGGAAGCAGTGCGGCGATGACGAGAATCTCTGGCGTGCGCAGGCTGGGAGTCTTGTAGCCGATGCCCAACCCTATCACCACCACTGCTGCAATAAGCCCAAGTTTGACAAGAGTCGTTGAGACTGATGCCAGCCGATTGACTATGGATCTCAGCATTCTACTGGGTCCTCTTGGTCTCTGTTTCTTTTCATCACACTGCCAGTTCATTGCCAGGAAAGAACTCTGTAGACGTCGTAGGGTATTCTCGCAGACCCTGCCGGTACCCGCGATAGATGTAGCCCCCCACAATCCAACGGTATACCGATCGCAACAAAGATTCACGCGGATAATATGCTTCCAGCCATCGCGCATTGTGCTCGAGCAGCGCGAGTATCGGCCGTGTGGCAGAGAGCACTCGCAGCATCTTGCGGATGACCAAACGTGAGCTGTCCTCTCCGAGAGAGATAGGCATCTTGTCAGACAGCATCGGCAGCTGGCCGTTCAGTTCGGGATATTTGCGTATCAACGCCACTGTCCAGCAGGCGATCTTTTCCGAACGGCGGGTATATACGTCTAGATCATCAATCGCATAGTCGTTATGATAGCACACAGCTGCCGGATTGCGACGAAACGTGAAGCCCATTCGATGCGCACGATAGCCAAAGTCCACGTCACCCCACAACGCTTGCCCATCGCCAATCAGATCCTGCATCATACCGATGTCAAAAAAGTCGGCCCGGCGTACCGAGAAAGCGTTGCTAGTACATTCAAGGAAAGAGGCTTCTGCGTCGACATTCTGGGTTGCGGTCAGCTTGGCGTACACTCGGCGAAAGTGTGACTCGCCCGGCTTGTGATACGGCTGGAATGTGCCCAGGCCTATGGTACGATCATGGCACTCGTGTTCGTGAATCAATCCACCGACAAAGCCGGGCTCGATCAGAATATCATCGTCGAGCAGAATCAGCACATCGCCGCGACTTTCCTGTGCGCCGGTGTTGCGGGCGGTTGTTGATCCGCTATTGACCTGCCGAAAGTAGCGTAGATCGAACGGATAGGCGTGCGAGGCCACCTTGGGTGTGGCGTCGGTCGAACCGTCATCCACAACCATCGTCTCGATCGCGTCGAGTGGGTAGGTCTGCCGCCCGATCTGCTCGAGCGTGGCGCGCAGTGCACTGACGCGATTATATGTAGGTATGATGATGCTGACGGCGGTTGTCATTTTGCTCTCCTCTTCACTTGCTACGAAGCTCCGGCTGTCCCTTGATAAGGCGAATGGGCCAAGTCATACTCGGTGGGTCGGAACAGGTCAAAGATGTCGCTATCTGAGACTTTTTCAAAGCATTGTACCTCTCGCCGCCGCAGTATGGCCTCGTTCAGCTGGCGGAGGGCTGGCACGAGAGCAGCCGCTAGCATCCGCCGGCCGTAGAAAGGCGCTCCTATCACCCGCAGCGGCAACCAGGCCAGATGGCGCCGGATAAGCAGCGGATCGGTGACATTCTTCCAGATGAACAAGTAATGGTTCTTGGTATCATTCAGATATTTGGAACGCTGACTGAAGACCCGGCTCGACGAGTAGGAGTTGTGATGATAGACCATACAACGCGGTTCGTACATCACCTTCCAGCCACGTTTCCAGGCCACATAGGACAAGTCAAAGTCTTCGGTATACATCGGCCGGTAGAGCGGATCGAAGCCACCAATGGTGAGAAACTTGCTCTTGTCGAATACTGACGCGCCTCCACAGGCATAGAGAGATGGCGCAGCCTGACCCCGGTCATGGATGACCCAGTGCCGGATCAAGCCTTTGTCCCACACGCCAACGCGTCGTCCTGAATCAACCGTCCTACGATCCCACCGCAACATCCAGCTCGTCACGGCGAACATGGTGGGATCCTCGAAATGCCTGTTCCAGTGCAAAAAGAAATCATCTTCGACGTACACATCGTTGTTGAGCAGCAAAACATAATCGTTGGCACAATTCGCAACGGCAGTGTTGGCTGTCACACCAAAGCCGGAACGCTGCGCCATCTCAATCAGCCGAACTGTGGGAAAATCGCGCCGGACGACTTCCAGACTGCAGTCAGTGCTCTGGTCGTCGGCGATCACAATGTCAACGGCGGAATCGAGGCCGGCGGTGTCAATTGCACGGCGCAGAGACGTAAGACACCGAGGCAGAACGACCTCGCCGTTCCAGTTGGGAATGGCCACACTGATATTGTATATGGTCGGAGAGGGTGACTTGAGCACAGGGTCGACATTTTTTTCTTCTTCCATCTTTAATGTCTCCAACTTCCCAGGCCAGGTCAAAGAGTGATCTCTAAAGCTCTCGACCAGCCTTCCATTTGAGGCTCTCAAAGTTGCTACTTGACCAGCTCCGATCTCTGCTGGCCGCTGGGCAACGATAACTGCTCTCAGGGTTCTCCTGTCACTGGATAGGCCCGATAAGATTGAATAGCGTCGATCACGAAATCAACCAGCAGAGGCCCGATTGTTTGGTTGGCGATTTCGTTAGGATGCGAATCGCGCTCTTTACGGCGGTAACCCTCTCGCAACGTGCCATAGTCCGCAGAAGACGAGTCGTCTTCGGCCAAATGGTCAAAGAAATTAAAAGTGACAACGTTAGTTTGACCGGACAAAAAGTCGTCGGAACCCAACCACTCAGCGAAGGCTCGTGCCCGCCCGGCGGCCTCCGCGTCGGTGGCGGCCGGGTTCAGGGGAGGCGGGCTCAGGACGATGAACAGATGGTCAGGATATTGATCCATAACATCACGCATCTGAAGGTAGTAGGTCTTGTACTGCGCCAGTTGTGCTTCGCTGGTGATCTGACTGACCGGAAAACACGACTTGAAAACGATCACCTCATGCTGCATCAGGCCACTGAAGGTGTTCAGCGGCAGGGAGTAGCGTCGCTGGGAAAAGATGCGAGCCAGACCGTCCGGATCGGTGTTGTCGTCGGGGACACTGTAGCTGTAGCCGACAGACGTGCCATCGGGACGGGTCAATCCTTCATCGTTGTAGTCGTGGTCCCAAAATTCATAGCCAGCTTCAGACAGTAGTTCTCTAACTCTTCCTTGATGGACCAAATTGCGTCCCGTCGAGTGATGGAGAAAGATGATGTTGGTCAAGTCGCCGTCAGAAGAGATAGCGTCGCGATCCTGAACTGCTTTGACGGTGTTGGAGGCCCAACTGATCTTGGCCTGAACGAGCCCCCACAGGCCTCGGCCACGCAGTCCTACCATCGCGAGGATAAGAAGGGCCAAGACCACGACGGCGCCCAAGACTTTCCACCCTCGAGCCAACCTTGTCATCATTCGTTACTCCATGTGCCTGAATGCTCACCATTGATGGACACATCAGATTCCGCAAGCACGTCGTCCCTATATCACCTGCAGTCTGTCCAGCGCATCTGACCTCGACTACCCAAAAAGGTAGGGGTACAGGGTTCTCCTGGCGTACTTGGACAACACATTCCCCAACAACAGAGGCAAGCCCAGAGCCAACGCGAAAAGGACAGTCAAGAATAGAACGGGCTGGAACATCATAGACGGGAATGTGTGATAGACCGCCCTGGCAACGGTCACCAGCACGCTTGTATGGGATAGATACACGCCAAGAGACTTGGTACCCATGTCTGAAACGCGAGACCGCCACGGAATCCACCGCTCACCTATAGCGAGGAACAACAGGATGATTGCCACCGAGTAGCCGACGGCGGAAGCCGTGTAGTGAGTGGGCTGCAAATGCTGACCCGACCGGCCAAGGGTTTCCATCTCTACCACCGACAAAATTGCCAACACGATCACTACTGCCAGCAGCACCATCTTGTATTTGACCAGCCAGGCCCTTATCTGCTTAAAGTTGAACCCACACACTGCCCCAAGAGGGAAATAAATTGACCATTTCCAGAAAAAGAACTCGCTCGCCTGAAGAAACGTTCGCACGTTACCGCCCATGTGAATAATACCCAGCCGTTGCGAGTACCATAAACCCATGGTACCTAGCTGTAGCAGCCCTGCCCCAAGAAGCAGCCATCGGCCTCTTGACTTGGCCAGTCGAGCGATGAGCGGGGCGAATAGATAGAATTGACACACCAGTGGCACAAAATAAGCGATACGAATAGCACCTGCAAACTCACTGGCAAGTGGTGGAAACTCTTTGCGACTAAACAGGATCAGTGGAAGCCACGAAGCACCCACCAGGACGGTAACCCATATCACGAAAGGCCAGAAGAGAACCCCTATCCACCTCTTGGTCATTTTCCAACTCACACCTGTGCCACCCCTGGCTGCATACGAAATAAAGAACCCGGAAGCGAACAAGAAGGCAGGCACGTCAAACAAGCTCAATTGCACGACTGCATACAGAACGTGATAGCTTGGGGAGCCAACCTGATCCGCGAACGAGGCAGCGGCAATAGCTCCCTGGCTATCGAGCCACCATGACTGGCCCAAATACACCCAGCCAATGGCATGGCCTAGAACAACAGCTATGATAGCTAGCCCTCGAACGATGAGCAGTGTTCTCATCAGATTCCCTACTTCTCACACCATATCGTTTCGTTGTGCCCGCAGCAAATAGCTTTCCAATTTGTGGATGGCATCTTTCCAGCGCCATTGACTGAGAACGTACTCCCTTGCCTGTTGCCCATAACGACTGGCAAGTTGACTGTCTTTGATCAGCGTTTCTACAGCCTGGGCAAACTGGACGGGGTCGCGATCGACGAAAAGTCCCGTCTGACCATGCACAACCGATTCCCTCACCCCCCCTTCGCAAACGGCAACCACTGGCGTGCCGCAGGCCATCGCCTCCAGGGCCACCAGGCCAAAAGGTTCCATGATCGGCGCGTAAACTACCATTGGCGCGGTGTTATAGAGTCTTACCAACTCCTCGTTGGTGATCCTGGTACGGAACTCGACTGAGACGCCACACGTCTCTGCCAGGTCACTCAGGTAAGTCAGCTCGTCGCCTACCTGGTAGTTGCTGACAATGGTCAGAGCGGGCCGAATGTTGGCCGGGATCAAGGCCAGACTTTGAACGATGAAAGCGAAGCCTTTGGCCGGCGTGAGTGCGCCAACGGAAAGCACACACCCGTCTCGGGGCAAGTCCAGTGGCCGGAAGGCCTCCGAGTCAACGCCATGGTAGCACACCCGCGCGTCAACGCCGTAGAAGCGGTATAACGCTTCCCGCGTAAAGTAACTGTTGGTTACGACCAACGAAGCTCGCTGAGAGCCTAGCTGCTCGTTGCTTTGGAGGCGATGCCGGTAGGCATGAGCGACAAAGTCGAGATGATCTAGCAACCGGCGCATTCCCCGCCGGACACTGCGATAAGGGCGATCGATGATGGGTTCGGAAAAGCTGGCGCGCAACGGCTCCCGGCTGTGATACAGCGATGGTGTTTTCAAGAAGCGCAGCAGAGCAGGCGTTTGAGAGAACTGGCATGGATGGACATAGACGACGTCGTATCCACGCTGGTCGATATCTGCTGCAATTCGCCGTTGTAGACGGTCGAGCCGGAACAGATCGAGCAAGCGGGCTGCAAAGTTCAGACGGCCAAACGGTCTGTGCAAGTCGGGCAGCGGGTTAAACGGGTAAGTAAAAGTTTCAGCGACAAACGGCCTCACGTCACAGAAATCGCGGTTGGAGCAGGATAGGTCATACAAGTCCAGGTGGTGACGTTCGTTCAGTCGCTTGAGGATCGCATGAAGCGTACGCTTGGCCCCACCCGAGGGCAGGTTGTGATAGACGGCAATACAAAGTGGCCGGAGAGAGGTTTCGGTGATTGGATTCAGGTCAGCCATGGAATTACCCCTTGAGTACTAGAATGATACGCTATGCATCCCTAAAAGTCACTGTATCGACGATAGAAAATCAACATAGGAGCGGGCAGCCTGTTCCCAGGTGTGGTTTTCAGCCACATGGGCCGCTGCCGCTTGTCCTATTTGCTTGCGTAGTGACTCGTCACCAGCCAGTGCTAACAACCCCTGGCATATTTCTGTTACCTCAGTCACTCCGGGGTTCACCTTTATCACGCAGTCGTCCGGAAACTCGGCCAGAGAGTCAGTATTGGTGACCAGCACTGGTTTGCCGTAGCTCATGATGCGCAGAGCGGTTGACGAAGTTTCACCTTCCGTTGGATAACGCAGGTTGACGCCGATGTCCGTCACGGCCAGATACTTGGCAAATGTACTGTCATCCACACGGCCAACGGCACGTACGTGGTGGGTCAGACCCAGGCAATTGAGCGTCCCTTCCAGGTCGAACCTGGAAACCTTGCCGACCAGCACGTAGACGGCCTGGGGATATGCTTTAATAAAGCGTGCAAAGGCTTCCAATGCTTGTGCAGTGCGCTTGCGTGCATTGATAAAACCAAACGAAGTGATGACAGGCTCACGCCCCACCAGTCCCAGCTCTTTCCGAAGCAGCGACAAGTCGCAAGTCTGTGGCGGAGGTACGCCGCGTGCGACAAGATGAACCGGCAGATTGGGAAAACTGGCAAGCAACTGGCGCTGAGCATATCTATTGTGAACAATGACGCCTTGGCTGTGCCGTACAGCAACTTGGTTCATGTTGTACTGCGCGCTGCTTGGCCAACGACGCCGGACTAGCCAGTCGATGGTGGTTCGGGCAAATGCACTCATGCCTTCGTTGGCCAAAACGTGCCTCAGAAACTCAACCCGGCGCCCCTGCATCAGCGTCTGCGCCCCTATGATACCCGAAAGGTTCACTTCGTGCATGACGCTCACACCTTTGCGTGCCAGCAACAGATTGTAGACCGGTACGTGGAGGGGATTGTTCCGCAGGTGAAAGACCATCCGGTCGTAAGAATGACCGGCACGGGTGCTTGCCTGGGCATAGCTCACCATCGGGAACATATCGATCAAGTCACCGCACAGATTGTCTCGTTTTGCATTCGTCACCACCTCCACCTCGCAGTGACGGGCCAGGTGGGGGAGCAATTCTCTTCCATACACATTCAGGCCTGCAATGGGCTCAACATAGGCGATTCGCATGGTTCGGTCTCACTCAGTTATCATAAAAGCGGCGTAGCATCATCTCAAAGGTCATGATAGGCGCAATCTTGCCGATGGTGTGTATCTCCTGACCAGACATGTGCCGTTCAAAGATGGAACGCAAGAAGGCAGGGCTAAAGATGCCCCGTTCCAGGGTACGAGGAGCAAACAACAGATCTTCCGCCCAGTCGCGCAAATCGCGCCGCAGCCAGCCCTCCGGGTCTTCGTGGATGGTGCGCAACTGCTGCCTGATGATGCGCCGGCGCACCTTCTGCCACAAATTGAGGGCTTGTCGAATCCATTGGTGACCGGTGAGCGGCAATTGGTCGGTGTTACGGGGTATCCAGATCACCTCTGGGATCTCTCGATTGATCATCGCCAGGTACAGCCTGTCGTGCAGCCGGTACTCAACTGGCATAGAATAGATGAATTCAGCCAACGCATAGTCGCAGAAGGGATAACGTACCTCAAGAACCGCTCGTTGGTAGACGAGATTCAGGTTGCTCAGTCGCGTACCTTGATGGATGACGTTAAAAAAGCCGAGACGGTGGGCAGGGTCAAACTTTTCTAGCTTGGACAGTTCTCGTACAAGTGACTGGAAGGCCAGATCGCGCACCTGGGGATAAAAGGGTTCACTGAACAGCAGTCTTGCCTCAGGCTCGGTATAACCTGGCCAACAGAAATGCTGGGTGTAATGCGTGTACATGCGAGAGAAAAAGTCCACATCATCTACCACGCCCAGGATGTCTGTGGCAAAAGTCAACGCTCGTGCTCCCAAGAGCCCGTCGCCGACAAAGCCCGTCAGGTTCACGTCCATGAGGTCGCGGGCCGGCAGCAGCGTCGGCGCTGCGTGGCTATGCACCCATGTGGTAAAGCCCTCGGTGACTTCCAAGTGAAAGTCGACCTCGTCGCGCACCCAACGACCGTCTGCGTGGAGAAACAGGTGATGAGGGCTCCCCACCTGACGGGCAATGCGTTTGGCATAGTGGACATCGCGGCTGGTGGGCACGCCGTACGTTAGTGAAACGACGGGCGGACGGATCTGTGACGCTAGCCCTAGCAGCGTACGTGAGTCGAGCCCACCGCTCAGGTACACCCCCACACGATGCTCTCCCTGGGTGCGGACTTGAACCGACTGGCGCAGCAGGCGGCCTGTCTCCTCTACCGCATCGTCAAAGGTGGCACCAGCAGGCCAGGTTGGAATCTGGTCAAAATACCAGTAGCGAGACACGTCCAGGGCATTGCTGGCCTGATCGAATCGCAAGAGAGAGGCATGAGGCAGCAGGTGCAACCTCTCAAAAAAAGTGTGATCGCCCAGCAGCCGCTGGAAGCGAAAGAACTGTGCCACCCCGGTCAGGTCGAGCCGCTTCTCAAAGGCGGAGTCAGCTAGGATACCCTTGACCTCAGGGGCAAAGATCAGCTTGCCGTCGTAGTTGGCATAGTAGGTCGGGATGAGGCCAAAGCGATCGTTGGCCACCAGCAGCCGGCCGCGTTTTCCATCCCACAGCGCCAGCACAAAGACACCCTCCAGGTGCTGTATAAAGCTCTCATCTTTGGCCTGGTAGAGGCGGCAGATGAACTCGGCTTCGGTGCCTAGCGCCAAGGAGTAACCGTCGGCTGCCAGTTCGCGGCGCAGAGGTTCAGTGTAATACAGTTCGCCGAAAAAGACGACAGCCAAGGTGCCATCGTCACTCCGGAATGGTTGAGTGTCGGTTGAGAAGAGACCGATGTTCACCTGTCCCAAGCCCACGCCTGTCTGTTCCTCCGCCCAGACCTGGGTGCGAGTCCACTCACGCAGACGAAGGCTATCGGCCATGCGATGCAATTGGGCTGAGAGCGATCTTCTCTGCGAGTCTATGATGCCAAACACGCCACTCATTTGTCTTGAATCCCTTTCCGTGTCACCAACTGATTCCGTGGTACCCTTCGTCCAAGCCCTCCAGGTCGGGCGTGATACGTACCAGGTCAATAACGCGATGGCCGCTGAAAGAGCGAGCGATGGCCTCGCTGAACGTCTTACCTCGGTTGCCGATGACCAGCACCTCCGCGTGTTCCACGACCTCTTTCAACGAGGTGCTCATTAGCGACGAGATATGGGGGATGACCCGCTCGATATACTCCTTGTTAGCGCCGATCAACTGGGCCAGAGAGACGTTCTCGTCATAGATTTTGATGTCGTACCCCTTGCCCAGCAGCGTCTCCACGAGGTAGACCAAGGGGCTTTCGCGCAGGTCGTCGGTGCCGGCCTTAAAGCTGAGACCCAGCACGCCTACCCGCTTCTTGCCTGTTTTGATCACCATCTCCACGCCCCGGCGGGCTTGCCGCTCGTTGCTGGCAAGGATAGCCCGGAGCACGGGCAGTTCCACATCTTCGTGTCTGGCCCGGTGGAGCAGCGCCCGCAGGTCTTTGGGCAGGCAAGAACCGCCAAAGGCGAAACCTGGCTTGAGATAGGCTTGCGAGATGTTGAGTTTGGTGTCCATGGCAAAAATGCGCATCACCTCGTGACTGTCCTCAACGCCGACTCTTTGACAAAAGTTGCCAATTTCGTTGGCAAAGCTGATCTTGAGGGCGTGGAAGGCATTGCTGACGTACTTGACCATCTCAGCGGTGCGCACGCTCGTTCGTACCATAGGGGCTTCCAAGTGTTCATATAGCGCCGCCAGCGTTTCGCCGCTGTGACTGTCCCATTCGCCAATGAGAGTAAAGGGCGGATCGTAGAAATCGCTGACGGCGCTGCCCTCACGCAGAAATTCTGGGTTGGAGCAGACGCCCAAGTGCTGCCCCACTTTCTTGCCCGAAGCTTCCTCCAACGCTGGAATCACCTTGGCCTCCAACGTACCGGGCAGCACGGTGCTCCGCACGGCCACGACGTGATAGGCGTCGTGATTCTTGAGCGCCTGACCAATGTCCGAGGCGCAGTTGTGAATGTAGTGCAGGTTCAGACCGCCGTTCTCATCGCTCGGCGTACCCACGCAGATGAGCGACACATCGCTATCGTACACGGCGGCACGAGCATCGGTGGTAGCTCGTAGGCGGCCGGATTCCACGGCCGCAGCGATGAGGCGATCTATGTCCTTCTCGATGATAGGGCTTTGGCCCCGGTTGATCATCTCGACCTTGAGGGGGTTCACGTCCACACCAACGACCTGATGACCGGCCTTGGCAAAGCAGGCGGCCGAGACGCAACCGACATAGCCCAATCCAAAAATTGCTAGGCGCATTGTTTTCTCCCTATCCTACTCGCGGTAGTCGGTGGCGGTGCTCTATCACGCGCCACATTTGATCGGCTCGCGCTGTCCAGGTGTTGGACCTGGCGTAGGCCAGCCGCTGCCCGGTTAAGGCACCGTTCTCGCTCAGCGCTGCATCCAGCGCGGAGACAAAGGCCGTTGGCCCTTCGGCGATGCGCACGACGTCGGTGAAACGCTCTACGCCAGCCACCGGTGTGCTGACGATCGGTTTGCCTGTGGCCAGGTAGTCGTATAATTTGATAGGATCCATGCTGCGAGTGAGCGCACTAAGCGTGTGTGGCAGGGTGCACACGTCAAACCCGCGCAGGTAGGGAACCAGCCGGTCAAAAGGTCGTGCCCCCAAAAAGTGCACGTTCCCTAATGCCTTCAGCGCGACTACCCGATCTTGCTTGCTCTGCCATACCGGGCCGACAAACACAAAGCTCCAACTGGGCCGTGCCTGGGCCACCTGACCGATCAGCGTGTAGTCCATCTTGTCAGCCACCTGGCCGAGGTAGCCGATGATCGGGCGTGGCAGGTCGGCCAGTTCTGGGGCTACTGGCCCATCGACGGCCGCTCCACCCAGTTTCTGTAGGTCGGTGGCGTTGGGCGCGCGATAGATGTGAGGGTTTACTGCCGCCGCCCGTCGCTCCAACTCGGCCGATACAGCAAAGACCAGATCTACCTGCTGAAGGATGTAGTCGTTCAGAGCGACAAGTTCTGCCGGATCCTTGACGGGTAGAATGTCGAAGGCTGCCCAGTCGTCCGTCCAGTCGTAGCAAGCCAGTGCTCGCCGGGGGAAAGCCCTCAATGCCCCTGCATGCAGCGGATGTGACAGCCAGACGATCAACTGCTTGCCGGGCAAGCGACACAGCGCCCGGCGGAGGCAGGCATAATATGCATGCTCGTTCAGCCGACGAAGCCCACTCAAACGCCGCACTGCCTTCAGCCGGGTCAACGGGATTGTTTTGGTGCTGCCGGTGTAGGCCCATACCTTGTCTTTGACTTGGCGCGGGCGACCCAGCACCGCATCCGCGTGAGCGCGACGGTTCCTCGCCAAGTGTCCTGGCTCGAAACGCCCCCGCGCTACATCGAGGACACTCGTCATGACCGGTGGCTCGACATAGAGCACCGAAGCCACGTCTTTCTGACCGGAAAACTCGTGAGCCAGGCGGGGCTTGCGCCGTCCCATGTTTCCCCATTCGTTGCCCGAGAAGTACAGAAGCTTAATCACAGCCTGCCTCAATCTAAAAACAGCCTATGCCACAGTTCCACTGTGAGCAGCACCGCAAGCCTGCGGGCATAGTTGGCGCCGGCCATGTGCTCGGCCACCAGATTGTGCACGTACTCTGGCTTATAGTATCCCCGCTCCAGGGATCGTCTGCTCAACAGTGTCTCCTCCACCCAGGGGCGTAGCACAGTGCGCATCCAAAGGTCGTACTTGGCGTAGGGCCTTTTCCGTGACTCAGGAATCCACTTCAAGCCTTTTTCTCGCAGCCACCAGCGAAGCTGACGATCGAAGCGGATGCGAACATCGCGCATGCAGTCTGTCAGAGGGAGACCGGAAGTTGCCCAGGGTATCTTGGCCAGTTGGGGGAAAGCTTTCGAAAGTGCTTGGACATAAAGGCGTCCATCCAGCCTTAGCCCAGACGGAACAGTCAACATAAAATCAAAAAGATCATTATCGTAGAAAGGCATACGTACACTGACCTGGCTTCTCAGTAGCCTTTGACCCTCAAGGACGTAGCGACGGTTGCCCTGGCGAATGGCCCAGTGCTTTCGCCTGTTGGCCGCCAGCACGGCTCTAGATTGCGCTAACACCCCTTTACAGGACTCAAAGATCTGTCCTTGTATCTGTTGGTAAAAAGCATCGCTAAAGAATTGGGAATGTTCCGCCTCTGGAATGCCACGGTTGCGCCTTTCTGAGAAAGCTCTAGCCAATATCTCATCGTCAGGGGCCAAAGACTGCCGACAGTAGGCTGTACTTGAACGGTCTGCATTCAACGAGTCCCCCATCGAGCCGGTGAATACCACCTGAACCTGTTTGGCAACTTCTTGTAGCGGCGCCATCACGTGCATATGTATGCAACTATTCAAGCCATCGGTGAGCCTGACTGCCTCTTCGGCAACCTCCATCAGGTAATCGGGCTTTAACTCAAAGAAGCTTGGAGTAGCTCCAACCTCGAGCGCTATCTCGCGAGCCAAACGCATATCGTCAGATTTGGGTATCCCGAATGTAAAGGTATGAACAGGATAGCACTCACGATCCATCATGGCTAGCACGGCTCTTGAGTCCAGCCCTCCACTCAACAAAACACCAAAAGGCCGTCCGGTGCGTGTCCTCCTCTCAACAGCCTGGCGCACAAGATGAATCCACTGCTCGATGTACCAACTCTCGTCGTGGTCTTTATATTCTTCCTGATACTGCAAATCCCAATACGAACAGACCCTCAGACGTTTGTCGCTAAAGGTCAGCAGTGATGCTGGAGGGAGCAGTGTTACGCCATCGAATAGAGTCTTGTCACCAATCACCTGCTCTAATGTGAGAAACTCGGCCATAGCCACGGCATTCACCTTGGGCGTAAAATCAGGGTTGGCCACGATGGCTCGTGCTCCACTGCCAAACAGCAAGCGACCATCAAAATGAGCATAGAAGAGGGGTTCGAGTCCAAAGCGATCATTGACAATCAGAAGCCTATCTTGCTTAACGTCCCAAATGGCTGCCACAAACGCGCCATTCAGTTTGAGCGCCAGGTCCTCCCCGTACTCCTCATACAGGTGCAGGACAAACTCGGGGTCATTATTTACCTTGAAGCGGTGACCCTTCTCGATCAGGCTCTGTTTCTCGCTGTCGTAATCAAAGATTTCTCCTTCCATCACGATGCACAGCGTTTCGTCCTCGTTCCAGATAGGTTGCGATTCTGGATTCAGGATGCCTAGACTGACTCGCCCCAACGCCACACTGTCGTCAGTGTGCAAGTCTACCTGGTATGACTCCTTGTGCCGCAGAGCCTGCGACATCGCCTCGGCCAGTTCCTGTAATTTCAGTCGACCCTGCGGTCCTACAATCCCGAACAACCCCGGCATGACTATGACTCCTCCTTTGCCTCCGCACCCTATCCCGCGTCCGTGCTCGCCCACTGGCGCTGCATGAGAAAACGTGCTGCCTGCACCAGTGAGTGCCTCGGTGGACCCGGACGCAACTCTTCGTTGATGGCCTGTACGTGAGCCGCTGCGTTGATCCAGGTGAACTGCGTATGCGCCCGGTCCAGACCCTGCTTGCCGAGTTGGCGTGCCAACTCGGTGTCTTGCAGCAGGGTCACCGCCTGTTGAGCGATGTCTGCAGGATCGTTGGGGTCGACCAAGAAACCGCTCTCGCCGTCGGATACCGCATCCACAACGCCGCCAGACCGCCCGCCGATGACCGGCACACCGCAGGCGTTGGCCTCCAAGAAGACGATACCGAATCCTTCCACGTCACTCCCAATCTGGCGACTGGCCATGATGAATACATCGGCGGCGTTGTAATAGGACAGCAATTCGCTCTGGGGCACCGAACCAGCAAAGATGACGTGCCGCTCGAGGCCCAGGCCCTGAACCAATTCTTCCAGCCGCTCTCGCTCCGGCCCATCGCTGGTAACGAGATAGGTTACGTCAGACACCTGGCGCAGGATTGCGGGCAGGGCTTCGATGACTTTGTCGTGGCCTTTGCGGGCCACCAGTCGCCCCACGGTCAACAGCACTTTCTTACCCACTAGCCCATATCTCTGCCGAACCGCCAAGCCCGCGTCCGGGTCGGGATAGAACGTATCCGTTTCGACCGCCGGGGGCACAAGTGGGACCCGTTCGCTGGGAATGCCCAACTTTACGACCTGCTGCTTGGTGAACTCACTGATGGTCACCACGCGGCTGGCCTCTTTCAACCCAAGGAGCATACGCTCCCCTGCCCACGACTCGTCCTGATGGCGCGTGATCTCCAGGCCAAAGGTATAGAGGACATAGGGCAGGCCCAACGTGCGTTGGATAAAGAGGCCGGTCAGGCCGTCAGGAAGCGCGGTGGCGCAGTGGATTACCCCGACCTGTTCCTGACGACACAGTCGGGCCAGGTACCTCGCCCAGCCCACACGCTCTCGCCGCTTACGCAGAAACCAGTGCAGCCCGTCCGGTGCACAGCGGATAGTCTTCAGTCCCTGCTCAGCCAGACTTTGTGTGTCGAACCGCTCCCAATCTCCCTGGCGATCGGGGGTGAGGACAACGACCTCTCCCTGGGGCAGATGGGCACAGAGTTGGTATATATAGTTTTCCCGCCCTCCAACGCGAGGCGGAAAAGTCGAGCTGATGACAAGTGATTTCATAGGTACCCCAATCCGCGCAGATGTTCGGTGAGTTCCTCTAACTCCTCGTCGCTGTGATCCGGTGAGGGCACCTCCGCAGCGGCGGCAGCCGCCTGCTGCCTGATCGGATTCTGCTGCCGGAACTCAGGCAAGAGGAATTCCTCCAACGGGCACCCATCAAAATCCTGTGGAATGGGCACGCCATAAAGGTGCAGCAACGTGGCCGGCAGGTCCGTAATCGAGGCTCGATGGTCTGAGCCAGCATCGTTCACAAAATCAGGCCCGGACAGGACGAACAATCCATCGCGTACATGATCGCCGAAACGATTGATCCGGTTGACAAAGCAAAACGAACCGGGATCATTGTCCACGATCAGATCGCACGCCGAGTCGTAGTAGTCGGCGATGATATCTGGCGCCTGGGCAACCCTTGGGCCGTGATAGAGTTCCTCACGCCGGTAAACCTGTGAGAAAACTTGCTCCCCTGTCATGGGGTCCTTGACACTCAGCAAATCACGGATCAAATCATCCCGAAGTGCCTCGTATTCGCCCTCTCTCACCCTGCCGTTGGAGCTAATACCTGCAACATTGATGAACAGTGGCCCGCTGTTAGATTTGGCGAAAACCTTGGTGTGAACCCAATTTAGCCGTTCCGTGAAACGATACTCCAGTGTCTCGGGTACAGAGTCGTACATCGATCGCCACACCGGTCGGCGCATTGCTGGCGGTGTGAAGGTCAACACACCCTGCAGCAGGTTTCGTAGCACGCGCTCTCCGGCACCGGTCATCCCTCGAGCCTGGAAGTATCGAGCCAGTGCAAAGTTGATCTCGTGTCTGGGGATGTCCAGTGATTTCCCTCCATAGACTGCATAGCCGTTCTGTGCCAGCCATTTGCCCAGGAGGAAAGCAC
>Ga0180437_10001278_pt1 | contig 43373 bp, 62 predicted proteins | sample SS_ome_4_FD_132410 | JGI IMG/M metagenome (GOLD analysis project Ga0180437, IMG submission 132410) | Hypersaline lake sediment archaeal communities from the Salton Sea, California, USA - SS_3_D_1 metaG | ecosystem: Environmental > Aquatic > Non-marine Saline and Alkaline > Hypersaline >... | reverse complement strand
TAAAGATATTGTAAAGGAGATTGGAGGAGAATATACTCAACTCGCATCAGAGATTGATGAAACTGAAACTTATGTGGATACGGGCTCGTACATTTTTAATGCTCTTGTATCCGGCAGTATATATGGTGGTGTATCTGGTAATAAAATTACTGCTATCGCGGGTGAAACTTCTACAGGAAAAACTTTCTTCAGTCTCGCTGTTGTTAAGAACTTTCTTGATACTCATCCTGATGGGTACTGTCTGTATTTTGATACTGAATCCGCAATTACCAAATCACTATTGGAGTCTCGTGGGATTGATACAAATCGTTTGGTGGTTGTTAATGTAGTCACGGTTGAAGAGTTTCGTACCAAGACACTCAAGGCAGTTGATATTTACCTGAAGAAAAAAGAGGAAGAAAGAAAACCTTGTATCTTTGTATTGGACTCCTTGGGAATGCTTTCTACAAATAAAGAGATTAATGATGCTCTTGCCGAAAAGGATACTCGTGATATGACAAAGGCACAACTGATTAAAGGTGCCTTCCGTATGCTGACTCTCAAATTGGGGCAGGCAAAAATTCCTATGCTGGTGACAAATCACACCTATGATAGTATGTCTCTTTATGGTGGAAAACAAATGAGCGGGGGGTGCTTATCACCTGGAACTAAAATTTTTACTCGTGGTGGGTATAAAAATATCGAAGATATAACTGAAAATGATTTTGTATATACAAAAGAAGGTGAGTTTATGAAAGTTTTAGAAACTCACAATTTTAAGGATAAAGAACTTTTACAGATAGAATTTGATGATGGATATAAAGTTACCTGTACGCCAGAACATAAATTTTTTATTGATGGTATGTGGATTGAGGCAAAAGATTTAGTTGTTGATAATGAAGTTTGTTGTATTTGACTTATAATCGGTATCGGTGTAAAATACGAATATTATAAATAGTATTAGGTTCGTATTTTATGTTGTGTTTAATTGTAACAAATACACTAAAACTTATATGAATCTTGTAAATACAAGAAAACAAATGAATAGGAGTAAAGGAGATGGTGGAATATATGACTCTCACCATATAGTTCCAAAATGTATGGGTGGTAGTAATAACCCATCTAATAAAGTCTTATTAACCCCCAGAGAACATTTTATAGCGCATCTGTTACTTTCTAAATCTGTAGAGTCTCAATATGTGAAAAAAATGTATTGCGCTTTAGTTAGATTTATGGGAAAAAACTCTGGTAGAAGTTGTATCAAAATAAACTCAAAAATATATCAATCTATTATAGAAAATAATAGACTTCATAGTATGGGAAAAAATAATTCATTTTATGGAAAAACTCATACTGAAGAAACTAGAAAATTAATTAGTATAAAAAATAAGGAATATAACTTATTAAATAATAATTCATTTTACGGAAAAAAACACACAGAAGAAACTAAAAAAATACTATCAATAAAGAAAAGTAATCCCATAAAAGTTTATTTCGATGATGGTACATTTATTATTTTTAGTCAGTATAAGTATTTGGGAATATATTTGGGGAAATCCGGACATCTTGGGTGTAAGTTAGTTAAATCTCAATTTCAGCATTTATTAAAAAACTACAATATTATAAGGATAGAAAGATTATGAAAACTAAAAAAATAAAATCCATCACAAGTGTTGGCGTTGGAGATGTTTATGATATCTCCGTGGAAAAATATGAAAATTATATTTTAGAAAATGGTGTAGTAACTCATAATAGTGGATTACAATATGCCGCTTCTACAATCATCTATCTTTCCAAATCAAAAGAAAAAGACGGAACAGAAATAATTGGAAATATTATTCGAGCGAAGACTCAAAAGTCCCGTTTAAGTAAAGAAAATCAAGAAGTTCAAATTCGGTTGTTCTATGATGAACGAGGTCTTGATAGGTATTATGGTCTTCTAGAACTTGGGGAGATTGGTGAAATGTGGAAGAATGTTGCTGGAAGATACGAGATTGATGGTAAGAAACTTTATGCCAAAGAAATCCTAAAAAATACCGAAAAATACTTCCCACCAGAAGTAATGGAAAAACTTGATGTAATCGCCAAGAGTCAATTCAGTTATGGATAAAGTTGAATTTCTTATTCTTAGAAATCTATTATATAATGAAGAATATATTAGAAAAATTATACCATTCCTAAAATCCGAATATTTCGAAGACCCAAATCAAAAAATTGTATTTGAAGTAATACTTTCATTTGTTCAGGAATATAATCAACCAGCAACAAAAGAGGTTCTTTGTATTGAAATAGAAAAGCGTAAGGATATTAATGATACCTCTTTTAAAGAAATTATTCAACTGGTTTCTTGTTTAGATGATGTCCCGGTTGAATTTGATTGGTTGGTGAATACCACTGAAAAATGGTGTCGCGACCGTGCCATTTATCTGGCTTTAATGGAATCGATTCATATTGCCGATGGTGGGGATGAAAAAAAGAATCGTGATAGTATTCCTTCTATTCTTTCTGACGCCCTTGCAGTAAGTTTTGATAATCACATTGGACATGATTATCTCCAGGATTATGAAGAACGTTATGAGTATTATCATAAGAAAGAAAATCGTCTTGAATTTGATTTAGATTTCTTCAATAAAATTACAAATGGTGGTGTACCTAGTAAGACACTCAATATTTTTCTTGCTGGAACAAATGTTGGCAAAACTCTGGCGATGTGTCATCTGGCTTCTTCATTCTTACTACAATCAAAAAATGTTTTATACATTACTATGGAAATGGCAGAAGAAGAAATTGCCAAAAGAATGGATGCTAATATGTTGAATGTTGCCATTAATCAATTAGAAGATTTACCAAAATCTATGTTCACTAATAAGGCATCTAAACTCGCAGAAAAAACAAAAGGAACTTTAATTATCAAGGAGTATCCAACTGCATCGGCACACTCCGGGCACTTTAAGGCACTTCTAAATGAGCTCGCTCTCAAGAAATCATTTAGACCTGATGTTATTTTTATTGATTATATTAATATCTGTGCGTCATCTAGATTTCGTGCCGGAAGTAATATCAATTCTTATAGCATAATTAAATCAATTGCCGAAGAACTTCGTGGTCTCGCTGTGGAGCACGATGTTCCAATTTTCAGCGCCACACAGACGACCCGTAGCGGTTTTAGTTCTTCTGACGTTGAAATCACGGATACTTCAGAATCTTTTGGACTTCCTGCGACTGCCGACTTTCTTGTTGCCCTCATCAGCACCGAAGAATTAGAAGGACTTGGACAGATTTTAGTTAAGCAATTGAAAAATCGATATGGGGATAAATCGATTTACAAACGTTTTGTAGTTGGTATTGATCGTGCAAAAATGAGATTGTATGACTGTGAACAATCCGCACAAAATGATATACTTGACTCTGGTAAAGAAGAAGAGTATAATGATGATGAAAGAAAACCTAAAAAATCATTTGAGGGATTTAAATTCTAATATGACCCAAGTTATTGATACAATTAAATATATTGAGTTTGTAAGACAAACTACAAGTCCTGCAAGTAGTGATTTTACAGCACTTCTTGCACGTATGACTGAACTTGAAGTAAATAATGATACTGATGTTCCTCGCCTTATTACTGCTGCTCTTGGTATGAGTGCTGAAGCAGGTGAGTTTACTGAAGTTGTAAAAAAAATTTTATTGCAAGGTAAACCCTACGATTTGCAAAATCAATTTCATTTAAAGCGTGAACTAGGAGATATTTGTTGGTATCTTGCTCAAGCTTGTATGGCTCTTGATACTACATTTGAAGAAGTTCTGCAAATGAACTATGAGAAATTGAGTGCGCGGTATCCGGAGGGTGAATTTGATGTTTATAAATCCGAAAATCGTGTGGAGGGAGATCTATGACTGAAACACAAATTAACAATCTCCGTCTTCTCATTCGAAATGAGATTGACTATGCTCTTATTCCTAAAGATGATACTACCGAATATATTCATTCGCCTAAAAATTGTCTAGAGCAAAATTGGAAAGAATTTATTGAGAGGTTTGTAGAATAACTAAAGAACTCAAAAATCTCCTTCGGGGGATTTTTTTTTATAAATAACTAGAAAGTATTGTTAAAAATGGACCCTAAAGAACTGCGCGGTTTATACGAAGCATATAATGAAGTTTATGCTGCTCAAGAAAATATTGAAGAAGCATCATACTCCGCAAAGGCAGCAAGAGCAGGTAAGGACATCGGTAAGCCTGGTAAGCAATTTGCAAAGATTGCAAAGGAAGCAGGTAAGCGTTATGGTTCTGAAGAGCGCGGTAAGAAAGTTGCTGGTGCAGTATTAGCAAAACTTCGTGCTGAAGATGTTGAGATTGATGAAGCAGTAAAAGGTGAAACATCAGAAAGAAGAAAGGACCTTGCTGCTGAAAGGAGAGAAGGACATAGACCTCTTTCCAAAAAAGAAGGTGAGGGATATGCTTCATATAAACTTTCTCAAATGTCGTATGCAAAACGTAAGAGAATGGGTGAAGAAGTAGAAGAAGTCGGTGAAGAAATGAAACCTCTTCCTAAAAACAAGATGTTTCGTAAGGCAGGAAATCTTGGTAGGGATATTGTTTCTCCCGCAACCGGAGACGAAGATCGTCAGAAGAAATATAGTCGTCAGAAGAAAATCATAAGACAACTTAACAAAGCAAATGAGCAACTTGAGGAGTCTGGATTATCCCAAGACACCATCAGAAGTGCTGCAAAAGAAAGGCAAAAAAGAGTAGATGCTGCTTATGCGAAAGATACTCCTCAAGGAGATGTAGAAGGCAATACAGGTATGAAGAAGTTGGCTAGATCTAAAAGGCAACTCAATATAAACAAACCTAGAGAGGTCAGGATGAGAGCAAATGAAGAATTTGATATCTTTGACGCAATCCTAGAGCACCTGATTGCTGAAGGTTATGCCGATACTAATGAGAGTGCATTAGTGATTATGGCAAATATGAGTGAAGAGTGGAGACAGAGTATTGTTGAGGTAAAAATGGATCCAAGAGGTCGTCCTGCTTCTGGTTCTATGAATGTTTATAAGCAATCTAAACCAAATAATGATCCTTCATTTCAAGCAGCATTAAAATCTGTTAGAGATGCGGATGCAAAGAAAACCCCAGAGCAAAGAAAAGCAGAACTTGATGCTTATAAAGAGAGGCAGATGAATAGATAAAACGCGAAAGTTTCTTTGACCCTCTCAATTTTTAGTTGGGAGGTTTTTTAATGGTTATTTAATAAATACTTAAAAGAGTATCAATCAATAACAGATGGCTACCAGTGCTACGGAAACTGCTAAACAAGAAAATGGTTCAAGAGTTTTTTTTGAATATGTAATTGAAACTGGGAAAGAACCATCGGACGCAGTAATGTTAAAAGTCTATGGTGGATATAATGCAGAATGGAAAGAAACTTATAAAAAACAATCGGAAGCACTGAAAAAATTTCTTGGTTCAAATAAAGGATATGAGTATTCTAGAGATTCTGGAATAATGCCTTATATTGAAGGTATTGCTAAAAAGGAATGTGGAGTTTCTGTTAAAGATAGATGGAATCCTATGGATATTGTTATGGTTAAAAAAAATATGAAGAATACGGTTGAGGGAACAATAAAAGAACTTACTAATATTGATGGAATAAGTCAGCAGGCAAATCTCTCTCTTTTGAATACTTATATGAAAGAAGCGTTACAAGATAAAATATTAATTGGCGTTTCTTTAAAGGCAATATCAAAGAACAAGAAAGTTGCAAGTGCAGAATTAGCAAATATGGGTGGAGATAAAACTGCGAGAGTTAATATAGATCTTATTCCTGGTTCCCTAAAATGCACTCTTACTTTAGGAAAAAAAGCAAATTTTTTATTTGATACTGGAGAACTTGGATTTGATTTAAAAACAGAATCTGGGGGCCAAATACACGGGCAATCTAGAAATTTTCAATATTCTCAAGCAAGGAACGTAGTTCAAACTGATCTAACGCCAAAGGGGAAAGATGCTGGTGCAAAACTTGGAAAGGTTTCTAGCGTTGCGATGGATAAGTTTTTTTCAGATCTTGGAATGACTAGACCATCATCAGCAACTAAACATCCACATATTCCTGCTGTAGGAAATTGGAAGGATGTTGATAAAAAATATTGGATAGGATTGTATGATAAATTGAAAAATAATTCTATGGTAGATTTTGGTGAAGTTGCGGTATATCAAGATGGTAAAAAAATTGGAGATACTTTTGAAGAGGTTTTGGAAAATGCAATCATATATGAAACGAACATAAGTGACAGAAGTTCTGCTGGAAGATTCTCTTCAAAACTTATTGCTATGGAATGGACCAATACTTGGGTACAAATTTCTAATAGAGGTGAAATGAAGAACTGGTGTAGAGTTTTGTATTATGGAGCAAAGAAAGAGTTTGGATCTGCAAATGGACCATTTTTAAAGATATATTAAACAAATAAATAAAGGTATAATAACAAACAATATGAAAAGTTTCTTTAAATTTTTAACAGAAGCAAAAGAGTCGCAAGCAGCAATGCAAGCGAAAAAACTTGGATATACTGGAGACGGCCATGGTGGTTGGTTAGATCGATCTGGTAAGGTTGTTGCAAGAACTGAAAAAGGAAAACTTAAGTATATTGATGGTCGTCAGGCAAAAGGGCCAGAAGAACCTGCAGGAAAGGTGAGAGGACCGGCGCCCTCTTCGACCGATCAACCCACAACTCAACAAGCACCCGCCCCTCAAGCACCACAAGCACCTGCAGCAGCACCGGAGGACCAAGAAGCAGAGCAAGAACTTCCACCACTGACTGTCGTATTTGGCCGCTTCAATCCACCAACAGTAGGGCACGAAAAACTTCTGAAGTCTGCAAAGAGAATTTCTGCTGGTGGTGATGTTAAAATCTACCCATCAAGATCTCAAGATCCAAAGAAAAATCCACTAGATCCTGATCTTAAAGTTTCGTATATGAAAAAGATGTTCCCTGAATTTGAGGAGAACATTATCAATGATTATAAGATGAAAACAATCTTTGATGTTCTTGTAACTGCAAACGAGGAAGGATACTCAAGTGTGAATATTGTTGTTGGTTCAGATCGTCAAGCAGAGTTTGAGAACCTTGCACAGAAATATAATGGAGATCTTTACAACTTTGATTTAATTCGTGTTGTTTCTGCTGGTGTTCGTGATGCTGATGCAGAAGGTGTAAGTGGAATGTCTGCATCCAAGATGAGAAAAGCAGTAATGGACGATGACTTTGCATCATTCCGCAGAGGAACACCAAAGTCATTAGATGATGCAGAAACTCAAGCACTATTTAATTCAGTTCGTCAAGGAATGGGGGCCAAGAAATCTAAAGTTAAGAAAGAAAGTTATGATCTTTGGGATATTGCTCCAAAGTATGATATGGAAAATCTTCGTGAGAATTATGTAAGAGGTAAGATTTTTAGAATGGGCGATAATGTTCAAAACTTAAATACTGGACTGATTGGTGAAGTAGTGCGTAGAGGAACTAATTATCTTATTTGCGTAACAGAAGAAGGTTATATGTTTAAGTCCTGGATTAAAGATTTGATGGAATACACTGAAGTGAAAATGGATAGTCCTATGAGAGATAAGGTACATCCCAATACTCTTGTGGGAACTTTAGGTGCATTTAAGCATTATGCAAGTATGACGCCAGGGGCAGTTGGAACAGGAAAAGAAAATCTTCAAAAAGGTGGAAAAACTTACGGAACAGATTTTATAAATAGGTATAGAAAAATAAAACAAAGCACTTATTAAGATGTCTAAAAATATTGTAAATGATATTTCTTCCATTTATTATGAGCAGATTTTTGAGTCTGCAGTTCCTGGCAAACCTGCAGAAAGACTTGGTGCTGTGACTGCAATCTCAAAAGAAGAGCAAGAAGCAGCAAGAGAAAGAACACTTGCAAAAGCAAAGGCAATGAGAGAAAGGAAAAATATTAAGAATGAAGAATATGTAGATGAAGCACTTCGTTCGCGTGAAGAAAGGATGGCGAGAATGGTTACTCCCGCAAAGAAAAAAGAACAAGAAAGGACAAGAAAAGGGAGAGCAATACTTGCTGATATTCAGGCAACCGAAAAAGCACTAAAAGAACCTAAAAATTCTACTCCACAACAACCCACTTATGATACTCCTGCAGCAGAAGTTCGTAAGTTAAAACCCGGACAAAAGAAAGATACGCTTGCATTAAAAGTAAAGAAAGCAATGAGTGAAGCAAAGAAAGTTAAGAAATGGTGGGATGATGATGGGGATGGTATTGGTTACGAAGAGGGTGAAGTTTCTGGTAAGTTTAAGAAAAAGAAAAAAGAAGTCAAAGAAGGTTTCTCAAATTGGAGACAAGATCTTTCGGAAATTATGGATGTAATCAGTAAAAACGAAGATAAAAAAAAAATCTCTGAAAAGTCAGTAAAAAATAAAATTATTATTAATCCAAATATTGCTGAAGTAGTAGAAGAACTTGGTGGATCTCTTCTTGAAATGGTAGAGATTGATGAAGTTGATTATATTGTTGAAAGTGTTTATGATGAACTTCTGAATGAAGGTTATGGAGAAGATGATATTGAGGAAGCGATTGAGTATGCCCTAGTTGAAGCAAAAGTAACTTTTGGACACGATACTTCTTCTGGTGGTGGTTCTGAAAAGAAAAAAGAAGGTCTCTTGAGTATTGCAAGAAAAAAACTTTCTGGTGTTAAAAAGGCAGCAAAACAGGCAGTAGCAACTGGGGCAAGAAAGGTTGCGAAAAGTGCATTAGGTGTTGCTCGTAAAATTGAGGGTGGTGATAAAACTCCAAGTGTCTCACCTACCGGAACAAGAAAATCATCAACATATCGTGGTGCCGGTGTAGGTCAGAAGGAAAAGGTAAGTAGTGGTTCTTATAAAGGACCAGAAAAGAAAACTGCAGAAAAACCCGCCGACCCTTGGGAAGGTAGTGAAACTGCTCCACCAAAAGTAAAGGTTGCGCCAAAGGCAAAACCAAAAGCAACAACTCCAGCAAAACCAAAAGCAGCAGTAAAAACAAAAACGACAAGAGTAAAGAAAACTAGCAAACTTGACGATTTACTTTCATCTATTCGTAGTGAAGCGAAAGAAACAACTGCGATTGGGATGAGACTTATTGATCCTTATGAAAAAGCACCATATTCTGATGTAGCAAAGGATTCCGTTATAATTAAAAAGGAAGAAGTTGAACTCGATGAAAAAACTTTAACACCTGCTGAATTAAAGAAGAGAGAAGAAATTGCACAAAAAATGAATCTTAAGGATTTTGAAAAAAGATATCCTGGTCGTGGAATGGAAGTTAAAATGGCAACGGCTACTAAAATAGCTAAAAAGATAGCAGAACAAGCACTGGAAATGCAATCAAAAACTCAACAAGAACCAGATCAAGACCAACAGAAAAAAAAGTCTCAACAACAGGATAGGATGAAACAGCAGGAAATTCAAATTATGCAAAGAAAACTTCAAGCAATGAGATCAGCACCTAAAGGAACTGATCCTTCTATTACTGCTGGATATGAACCAGAAGGTGAATTAGTGGATGAGAGGACCAGATATGCTAAAGAAACTGGAAAGAAATTTACAACTGGTCGTTCATCTGTAGAGGGAGGAAATAACCAAATTAAAAAAAGGGTAGAAAAAGAACCGTGGCTAAAATATGGTGGTTCCAGAGAAAAATCTAAAGATCGTATTGGAAAAGTTATACCCGTTGCTGCCGGAGAACCTGGTTCTGGAAGACAATCCCCAAAGCATATAGTGGGTATTCGTCGTGCTGCTAGAGAAAAAGCAGTAAACTTTAAGATGGATACTAAAGGAACCTAGTTCCTAAATAAGATAGGATACATTTACACCGAGGTACATTATGTCTTTAGCCGTAATCTGGGCTTGGGTGCTCGCAAATGAAGCTGCACTCGCAACCATTCTTCTTATTCTTTCTGAGCTTCTTGGAGCAGTTCCCGCAGTTAAATCTAACGGTCTTGTCTCTTTCGTTATTATTCAAACTCAAAAACTTCTAAAAGATAAGGGTGCCAAAGATCCAACTCCCTGATATTAATACATAATTTTACTTTAGAGACCCAAATACTGGGTCTCTATTTTTTATAAATACTTTTACGAATAAACTAATTACGGAAGAAAAAAATGGCACTCTGGGGAACTGCAGACGATCTATTCTCACCAGGAACGGTGAGTGTTGATTACATTGCAAAAACTATTACTGGCAGTGGAACTTCTTTTACTGCAGCAGGCATTGATGAGGGAACTGTAATTTCAATAGGTACTGGTTCAACTTTTGGATCTGCAGTTATTTCTGGAGTTACTTCCGATGAATTAATTTCCATTGCAACAACTCAATATTTGAGTGGTGCTGTTATTTCGGGAGTTTCTTACGCATTATCACAAAGACCAATTTATACTTTGGAAGATTCAAATTATGGAAATGGTGGAGCAGGTGCCGGAGCAACAATCGCATTAATCTATGGTGTTGATATTTACGAAACTGGCGCAACAGCAACAACAAATTATGCAGTCACTCATGCTGGTTGGGTAGGTATTAAAACTTATATTGGTTCTGAAGGTGAGATGAGAGTTAAGACAGAAACACTTGTTGCAATGTCCGAAATTACTAGTGGATCTAATGCAACATTTGGAACTCCGGGTGATGCTACTGATGATGTAGTTTTCCCTGATGCAATTATTACAATTACATCTCAACCTTCTTCTATTGGTGTAGGAACTACGGCAACTGCAACATTTAGTGTAACTGCTTCCGTAGCACCTTCTTATGCATCTCCGTCTTATCAGTGGCAGCAAGATCCTAATACTGGAACATTTGCTAACCTTTCGGGACAAACAGCAACTAGCGTAAACATTACAAACACTAATGCAAGTAAGAACAATTATAAGTATCGTGTCGTAATTACTTCCGGAGACGTTTCGGTAACTTCTGGAATTGCAACAATGACCGTTTCATGATAAATTATGATTTTTAATGAACTGAATGAGGATAATTTCCTCTTATTTGCTATAAAAAATTATGAAAATCCTCAATCTGTCACTAAAGAAGATTTTGAAAAGGATTTAAATCATTTTAAGTATATTAAACGATTGTTGAAAAGATATAGGAAATCTGGGGACCTTAAAACTCACTTAATTTTAAATCATTTTATTATTCTTTACAATATTTTTGGTGAAGCAACAACCCCCATGCTCTTTTTTAAAATAGAAAATGATATGTGGTCTGCTGTTAAATCATTTATTATATTTCTTAATAGATTACCAGAATATCCAAAATCTAGTATTCATGACATCCAAGTTGATTTGATTTGTCTAAAGGAACTTTACAAAATCTACAATGGAAAAGAAGAAGATTGATAAAATTATTGAGGCATTTCGCCACTATAGAAATCTAAAAGAAGAGGGAATGATTGTCGGTAGTGGGGGATTTACTAGTGCTGCTGATCCTAAAGGACCTGTTGCAGGATTTGATCCTTTAATGGGAAAAAAAAAGAAAAATGGAACGGTAGATTTTAGGAGAATTTTGCCACCATATAAAAAGTGGGTAAAATCAATAGACAAATAAATATTTTTAATACTACTTGAAGTATTCGTTTTGTAGTTAAGAGCAGTATCTTCAAGAACTAAAAGTAAAATGTTTAATCAACGAAACGCCGCCTCCGATACAAAAATTGCTGTTTTAGAAGAAAGGATTTCCTCTTACGAACTTATGATGAAAAAAATAGACGAAGCAATTCAAATCATGGGTAAAACTGGTCAAAACATCAGTAAAATGCTCGCTGTCCATGAAGAAAAAATAGACCAATGTGGAAAAACTGATAATATGATTTCTAATATGATACACGAATTAAAGGATGAAAACCGAGAACAACACGAATTAGTGGCAGATAAAATTAAATCTTTAGAGATTAAAGTAGAAGAAATTGTAAAGTTTCGTTGGATAATAGTTGGATCTATAATTATTCTTTCTTTTGTACTTTCCCAATCGACAACAGTAGTTGATATATTGACTCCAAATTCTCCACAAGGACAGATAGAAAAAAAATAAATATTTAAGTACTCGAAACCAAATGTAGTGAAAACTAAAAGGCAAATTACTACATATTCGCTACAAAAAATAACAAATTCTGTCATTAAATGGACGGCAATACTTACATCTCTCTGTATTGACAAAGGGAGATAATCTGCTAGAATAATAAAACCAATTAATGTGTGTTTATGGACTTTGTTGATGTTAAGTACATCAATTTAATATCTTCAAGACTTCAAAAGTTTAAGAAGGTAAAGAATAATCTTTATAATTTTCGTTGCCCTATTTGTGGCGACTCTCAAAAAAATAAAAATAAGGCGAGAGGATATTTATATCAAGTTAAAAATAATACAAATTTTAAGTGTCATAACTGTGGAACAAATATTTCTTTCAATAATTTTCTTAAGCAAATAGATACTACGAGTTATAAACAATATATTTTTGAAAAGTTTAAAGAAGGAAATACTGGAAGAAATTTTATAGCAAAAGAACCTGAATTTAATTTCCAATCTCCAAAGTTCACAAAAAAATTAGATTTACCAAAGGCATCAGAAGTTCCTATCAGTAAAGAATATCTTGAGAAGAGAAAATTAAAACCAGAAAAGTTTTATTTTGCCGAAAGATTTAAGTATTGGGTGAATCAACAAAAACATACATTTAAGAATATTGATAAAGATGAATCTCGTATCATTATACCCATGTATGATGTTGATAATAATTTGATTGGATTTCAGGGAAGAGCAATAGAATCTTCTACCAATAAATATATCACCGTAATGCTTAATGATGATGCTCCAAAGATTTATGGACTTGAAAAAATTGATTCCAAAAAACCGATTTACATCGTTGAAGGACCATTCGACTCCACATTTATTAAAAACTCTGTTGCTATGTGCGGGTCCGATATTGATATTAGGTCGTTTGGTTGGAGCGATTATATTTGGGTTTTTGATAATGAACCACGCAACAGAGAAATCGTCAATCGAATATCAAAAACAATCAATAGAGGAGAAAAGGTAATTATTTGGCCTCAAAATATAAAACATAAGGATATTAATGATATGATTTTATCTGGACTTAACGTTCAAGATGTGATAGAATCAAATACATACGAAGGTTTAACCGCAACAGTAAAGTTTAACGAGTGGAAAAAAGTATGAGTAACGGAACAAAAGTTATTAAAAGAAATGGGTCATTAGAAAGTTTAGATCTTAATAAACTTCATCTTATGGTTGAGGAGGCATGTAAAGACCTTGCCGGAGTTTCTGCAAGTCAAGTTGAGATGCAGTCAGGTATTCAGTTCTATGATGGTATTACGACAGCGGAGGTTCAGGAGATCCTAATTCGCTCTGCAAGCGACCTTATTGACCTAGACCACCCTAACTATCAGTTTGTTGCCGCTCGCCTGCTTCTGTTCGCTCTCCGCAAGCAGTTGTTTGGTCGTATGCACGAATGTCCTACAATATTTCAGCACATTCAAAAATGTGTTAAATGTGGGGTGTATGATGAAGAGATTCTAAAACTTTATACTGAAGAAGAAATTGAAAAAGTAGATTCTTTTATTAATCATGATAGGGATTATCTTTTTACTTATGCCGGTCTTCGTCAGGTAGTTGATAAGTATTTGGTTCAGGACCGTAGTGGTGGTGGAGTATATGAAACACCGCAGTTCATGTATATGATGATTGCTCTGACAATCTTTTCAGAGTATCCAAAAGAAACTCGCCTTTCTTATGTAAAGAGGTACTATGACGCAATCTCAAAGCACAAAATCAACATCCCAACACCGATCATGGCAGGGGTCCGGACACCACTTCGTCAATTTGCATCTTGTGTTTTGGTTGATGTTGATGACACCCTCGATAGCATCTTTAGTAGCGATATGGCTATTGGCAGGTATGTCTCACAAAGGGCTGGTATTGGCATTAACGCAGGCAGAATACGTGGTATCAACAGTAAAATTAGAGGTGGAGAAGTTCAGCACACTGGCGTTGTTCCTTTCCTTAAAAAGTTTGAATCAACTGTACGATGCTGTACGCAAAACGGCATAAGAGGTGGTTCTGCAACTTGCTTTTTTCCTATCTGGCATCAAGAAATAGAAGACATTCTTGTTCTTAAAAATAATAAAGGAACCGAAGATAACCGAGTTCGTAAATTGGATTATGGAATACAATTATCTAAAATATTTTATGAAAGATTCATTCAAGATGGGGAAATCACATTATTCTCTCCCCATGATGTACCTGGACTTTATGATTCTTTTGGAACAGACAAATTTGACGATCTGTACGTCCAGTACGAGAACGATTCTTCCATTCAAAAGAAAGCTATTAAGGCACAAGAACTTATTCTTAAACTTCTTAAAGAAAGAGCTGAAACAGGTCGTATCTATATTATGAATATAGATCATGCCAATTCTCATGGTTCATTTAAAGACCAAATTGTAATGTCAAACCTCTGCGTCGAAATTTCTTTGCCGACGACACCAATTCAACATATTGATGATGACGGTCCTCAAGAAATAGCAACTTGTATTCTTTCTGCAATTAATATTGGTAAGGTAAAATCTGACGAAGAACTTGAGGAACTTTGTAATCTTTCGGTCCGTGCATTAGAAGAATTAATTGACTATCAGCAATATCCGGTGAAAGCGGCAGAGAACTTTACAAAGCGCCGTAGAGCACTCGGTATTGGATACATCGGTCTGGCACACTATCTTGCTAAACTTGGGTTCAACTACGACTCACAGGAGGCATGGGATGCCGTTCATGGACTTTCTGAATCTTTCCAGTATTATCTTCTAAAGACATCAAATCAACTCGCTAAAGAAAAGGGGCATTGTGAATACTTTGGTCGCACCAAATATTCAGATGGTATTTTACCGATTGATACATATAAAAAAGATGTAGATCAAATCTCTTCTACACCATTACAGCATGATTGGGAATCACTTAGGGCATCTATATTAAAAGATGGATTAAGACACTCAACTTTGTCCGCCCAAATGCCTTCAGAAAGTAGTTCAGTTACTTCAAATGCAACTAATGGAATTGAACCACCTCGTGGATACTTATCGATTAAAAAATCAAAGAAGGGCCCTCTTAAACAGATTGTCCCCCAGTATCAATCTCTTAAGAACAATTATACGCTTCTTTGGGATATGCCTGGCAATCGTGGCTATATTAATATTGTTGCAGTTATGCAAAAGTTCTTCGATCAAGCGATTTCTGGAAACTGGTCCTATAATCCGCAAAATTATCCCGATAATGAAGTTCCTGTTAGCGTAATGGCACGAGATATGCTTTATTCCTATTCTGTAGGACACAAGACTGCATATTATCAAAATACTTATGATATTAAGACCGATGAAGAAGAGGAAACTAAACCAGATCTTCAAATGCTTCTGGATGATATTATGAAAACCGATGAGGAAAGTTGCGAAAGTTGTAGTATTTAAGTTTATTAAATATAAGAGTGTTGAGTAGATTATCAGAGAAAAAATTATGACTTTTAGTTTCAAAACAGGTTTAGAGGAAAAAAAGATGATTCAGTCAATGACTGTTTTCAATTCTCAAGAAGTAGATACCAAAAAGCAACCCATGTTTTTTGGTCAACCTCTGGGAATACAAAGATATGATTCCTATAAGTATCCAGTATTTGATAAACTAACTCAACAGCAGTTAAGTTATTTCTGGAGACCCGAAGAAATCTCTCTACAAAAAGATAGAGGAGATTATCAAACTCTTCGCCCAGAACAAAAGCATATTTTTACTTCCAATCTAAAGTATCAGATTATGCTTGATTCGGTTCAGGGAAGAGGTCCCGGTATGGCATTTGCTCCATACTGCTCTCTTCCTGAACTTGAGGCATGTATGAAAGTTTGGGAGTTTATGGAAATGATTCATTCTCGTTCATACACATATATTATCAAAAATGTTTATTCAGATCCCTCTGAAGTATTTGATACTATTCTTCGTGATGATCGCATTCTGGAAAGAGCAGTAAGTGTAACTGAAGCGTATAATGACTTTATTAATGGTGCTCAATATTATGGAACATCTGAACTTTGGAAACACGCTCAAGAACAAGTTCCTTACGCACAGGTAGAAAGATATGAACTCAAAAGAAAACTCTACAGAGCAGTTGCAAATGTTAATATTCTTGAAGGTATTCGCTTCTACGTTAGTTTTGCTTGCAGTTTCGCCTTTGGTGAACTCAAACTTATGGAAGGAAGTGCAAAAATCATCTCATTAATCGCCAGGGATGAGAATCAACATTTAGTCATTACTCAAAACATTCTTAACAAATGGAAGGAAGGTGATGATCCTGATATGCAGAAGATCGCTAAAGAAGAAGAACAATGGACTTATAAGACCTTTGAGAATGCTGTAAATCAGGAGAAGCACTGGGCTGAATATTTGTTTAAGGACGGAAGTATGATTGGATTGAATGATAAACTACTTCAGCAATACGTAGAATGGACCGCTAATCGTAGAATGAAATCAATAGGTCTTCGTCCGATTTACGATATTCCTGCGAAGAATAATCCACTTCCCTGGACCTCACACTGGTTGAACTCTAAAGAAGTACAAATAGCTCCACAAGAATCGGAAATTACTAGTTATTTGGTTGGTGGTATTAAATCTGATGTAAAACCTGATAGTTTTTCGGGATTTAAATTGTGAATCCCAAAATCATTCTACAAGATTCAAATTATGATGAATGGTGCGAAGAAGAAATATTGAATGCCTATAAAGATGCTGCCGAATATGATGATTTTCTTTTTGGAGATCACGACTATTCTTATATTTGGTTGAATGGTAAAAGCATAATCCCTAGTAAACTGGGATAATAAGTTTAATTACTATTTTTTAATTATATAAAGAGTGTTCTACTAGATTATAAATTCTTTCTACTTCACTACTAAAAAATTTACCTTCTATATTTGTATTGTAATAATTGTTATTAAAAATTACGTCCCGTTTAAACTGCTCCATAGTTTCATAAAAACTCATAGATTTTTTATGAGGACATAAATGCAAGATTTCTCTTGAAAACTTATCTTCGCCTAGTATTTTAACATCTTTAACAAGTTCATCACATGATCCAAAGTATTTTACCCAATCACCTTCTTTTTTTCTTCTTCTTCCAGTTTTTTTATCTTTTTGTCTGGTCCAAAAATTCTTTTTTCCGATATATTTTTTATCGTTTGTCAAATTAATAATAAGATAAACAAACCCCTCCATATCCTTTGGAGTTTCCGTAAAATCTTTTTGATTATATTTCCAAGTCATTTCATTAATAATTCTGATATGACTATGTATGCCTTGATATATATGGTATTATGGTTATACCGGTTAAAATTTTTATGGAACTCTTTAAGGCAATCAAAAAACTCATTACCTACTTGACAAAAGAAAAGAATGCAGTAAAATATGAGTATCCTTTAATTCCGGAAAGGATAGAAAATGAAACAATCCATGAGGAGATTATTGTGGGAACGCAGATTGAGAGTGAATCAGTAGTGCAAGTTCGAGACTGGGTAATTGGAAAAATCGAGTTACTTCATGATGCAGATCGCCATAGAAATGCAAAGGCACTTGCTGCTGAGTTTGATGAGTGGATTAATATACCGGAAGGAGTAGAAGAACTCGAATATCTTTGTTTGGAAGAAAAGGGGTGGACTGATGAAGAAGAGATGGACGTAAAAACTCCAACCTCTTGACAAAACCTAAATAATCGCATATAATGTCTCAAACCCACTTCTAAAAGTGGGTTTTTTCGTAATGAGTCTTTGACTTGAAAACTAGAGCCGTGGAAGGTGCCTCCCGAGAGGGTTGGTATACCCCCCTTTTATACGGATGCCGAATTCAATTAAACTAAATGCTTAAAAACCTAACAAATGTGACCGTAGCTCTTTTAGGTGCGGTTGCAACATCAGCGGCAACACTGCCAGCACCGAGTATGGCAACATCTTCAGTACAACCACCATTTGCGATTGTTCCAGAAGCGCCTACTCAAGAGACAGAGACCAAAGAGGTTGTTCCCGAGAAACCTAAAGTAAAACGATTAATTTGTAAAGGATGTAATCATAATGAATCACGAACTCTGGACTTTCTTCAGGATCGTGGAGTTACTGACAAAAATGCCCTAGCGACCATTATGGGTAATATTCGCCAAGAATCTACCTTCACACCTAACGTATGTGAGGGTGGTGCTAGAGTATCTTATCTTAATTGCGGTGGAGGGTATGGTTTAATCCAATGGACTAATGCTCCTCGTTTTTATGGATTAGGAAAACATGCTGCTCGTATTGGTGCCAATCCTTCCTCACTTGATACACAACTTGATTATATGTTGTATGAGGGTGATTGGAAGATGATTGAACCTTATATGAAAACACCTGGTAAGACCATTCATCAATATATGAAACTTGCTAGAAAGTGGATACGTTGGGGCGATCATGGAGCAAGAACTGACTATGCTTATGATTACTCAAAGAGACTGATTACTACTTCAGTTTGATAATAGATATAATTAAATAAATATTGAGGAGTTCTATACTCCTCTTTTTTATGTCAAAAAATCTTCCACAAGAACCAGAAAAAATTATAGATATTGCATCAAAAGTAGAATATCTTAAAGTTGACACTAACTTGGGAGAGATAAAACTTAATTCCCATAACTCGGTAGAATTTCAACCAGATGGAACAATATTCGGTACAAAAATCAAAGTAGAAGAGAATGGAAACATCACACCCACTCTCACATTTGATACAAAAAAATTAGAAGAACCAAAAAATAACATAGATAATATACATATTAATAAACTAGTAGATGATGCTATTGATGATTTTTGGGAAAGAGCATAAGTTTCACTACGGTAAAAAAAGATATGATATTTTTCACTATGTAAAAGTGAGTCTTTTACTTAAAGGTTCAATTGATTTGATTTCTCTTGTTCCGGGAGTAAAAAAAGAAAAACTCTTTAATTTCGTTGATGTTCTTCAATTAAAACTTGGAATTGATGTCCTAAATGATTACATTATTAAAGATGGTGAATTATTAGATTATAGAATTAAAAGAATAGTCAACCAATTAATTGAAGATTATGAAAAAAAGACCTAATTTTTTAGTTTTATTTAATCTAAAAATATCTAGAAAGGCGTCTATAGTTGCTGTGGCGATAGCATCATTTCTCGCTTTTCTAACGGTAAAATGTGATATTTCAGAAAAAGATATTCTAAAGTATTATAACGAACTCCGAAAACTTATAAAGTGGGATTTGCCTGATAATATAATTGATGAGGTTGATAATCAACTCAACAATCTTATTAATCGGGATCCAAAACTTCTACAACAAAAAATAGAAAACGAAGTTGATTATGCGATTATATCTTACGAAATAGAAGAACAAAAAAATCGTGTAATTAATATGAAAAATAAAAATATTTTGGAAGAAATCAATAAACCAAAGTATGATACTCTACAAAAACTTATCGTACAAAACGCAATTTATTATGAGTTTGCTGACGGAACCATGGGTATTCGTGGTGCGTGGGTTGCTCCAGACCCTCGTGAAATACCCTTTGAGTAATTTTTAACCTATATAAACATATCCTATTTTATTTTGGAAATCATTATGACTACATCACAAGAACTACTGAACGCTGTTGAAGCATGGAAAGTAGAAGACGAAAAGTTCTCCGCTGGTAATAATGCCGCCGGAACTCGTGCTCGCAAGGCACTTCAGGAAATGTCAAAACTCGTAAAGACCCGCAGAGGCGAGATTACCGAAGAGAAAAACGCTCGCAAGGAAGCAAAGGATTGACAGCACGGGTTCTGGGTGCTATTCTATGAGGGTGGTTGAGAGACCGCAGAGAAGGTCTGGAAATGTCCGGGTCTTCTTCTAAATCCTAAGTTTCTTAGGTCAGGGAGTTGATCGCCCCTGTTGTAGATAAGGTAAGGAAAGCAAAAGGAGAATGGGAACGCCTGCGGGATGATACCTCACCTGCATTATCTATTACGACCCTCTATGCCTATCCTTCAACAAAATAATACTTGGCAATTCTAGATGCGTTGAGTATTATGAAGTGACGCACAAACCTGAGGGTCTCTTGGGGACGTAGCTCAGTGGAATTAAGAGCAGCGGGTTTCTACCCCGTCGGCCGAAAGTTCGAATCTTTCCGTCCTCGTTAACAACTAAATAATGGTGCCTTAGTTGATTGGCGTCTTTAAGGTAGGAGAGGAGCAGAAATGCTCCTTTTCTTGTATAAATAATAATGCCAATCAACTACGGAGAATAAGATATGGACTGCTCCAAAAGTCCCTTAATACATAAGCATCATATTATCCCAAGATATATGGGAGGTGCTGATGGTGAGGAAAATCTTGTAGAAGTTACAATAGCACAACACGCTATGTTTCATTATTGTAACTATCAGTTGTGGAATAATATGGAAGATTATGTAGCGTGGAGAGGATTATCGGGACAAATAAGTGAAGCAGAGTTTATTGTTGAAAAGCAAAAAATATTTGGTAAAATTGGAAATGATAGACTACAAGAAAAGTTAAAAAATAATCCGCAATTAGAAAAAGAAATTAGACAAAAACAAATTAAAAGTTGGAATAAAAATAAAGAAAAGCATATTGAAAAAATAAAGATTTATCAACCTTTGGCAGTAGAAGCAGCAAGAACACCAGAAGCAAGGAGAAAACAAAAGGAAAAACTGAAAGAAATAAATCACCAGCAAGGAGAAAGTAATTCACAGTATGGTAAAATGTGGATTACTAATGGAACTAAGGAAGGAACCTGCAGGATAAACAAAGCGGAATTAATACCGGAAGGATTTAGAAAAGGTAGGATATCAAAAAATGATGATAGTATAAGTTATTACTATATTATAACTACTCCAGAAGGAGAAATAGTAAGGACAAAATATCTTCTTGATTATTGTGATAGAAATAATTTACAACAAACCAATATGTATCAGGTCGTAAAGGGTAAAAGGAGTCATCATAAGGGATACAAAGTTTATAGAGAACACATAATTACTTGACAACCATCCCAGAAATGGTGTAATATATAAACTGATAGAGAGTAAGTCCCTGTTATATCCTTATGAGGTATATCACACTTACTCCATCACACTTGACAATCAAACTTAAATAGTTTATAATTGTCTCATATGCGGATGTAGCTCAACAGCAGAGCGGGGGTTTTCCAAACCTCAGGTAGAGAGGGCGGCACTCTTCATCCGCTTTTTTAACATATAAATACCCAAAGAAATATGAAAATATCATGGAAAACTTACGAATTAGGTGTAAATCTTGTAATAGAGAACTAGAGGGTCGCTCATCAAAAACAGTTTCTTGTGGATGTTTTAATATGGCAACTATAGTAAACAACACTAAAATCACTGCACTTGATTTAAATAATATAGTAATGTTAAATACACCAAATTCGAAAAAAAATAATAATATTCTCACAAATGACGATATTGCCTGGCAAGAATCCAGAAGACAACGTAAAGTTCGCCGTTTAGACTTTGAGATTCGTTGAATGTTTTGTGTTATAAAATCCACACATAAAAATTAAAGTCAATATTGTCTTTAAGATAAATTATTAATATTACAGTTAAAAACTTCATGGATCAACATACCTATGATAATTGGGTAAAGATCAAAAAAACATTTGAAGAATCCGGCAATCTAGATAATATGTTTTATAAAAGAGCATGTGAAATCATAAAGACCAAAAGAGATCCTTTAGAAAAATATCTAAATGGAAAAAATGAAAGATGAAAAATGGCAAAGAAGACAATTTCTTTTGAGTTCTTTTATTCGTATGAAAATCCCTCTTAAAAATCAAGTGTATCGATGTATAGATAAATTATTATCTTCGAATTGGAAATCTTCTCATCAGGATTTAAATGATGTTGATGAAGAAATTAAAAAAATCTATGAGGATTTTTTAAATGAATAAAGAAGAAGTTCAATCTATGATAAATGAATCCATAAAAAATCATGAAGTTCGTGTTGGATTAATTAGTGGAGTTATTGGTTCTTTATTTGTTTTTGGTATTATACATTCGATATGGTTGATAAAACATTGGGTTTTATGAAATGCAAGTTCTTTATTTTATACCTTTTATAATTTTATTTGCGATTGCGATGTCTATGGTGATACAAGGTTGGATGATAATGAACGAAAGTCATGGATACCGAGAAAACCCTAAAATTAAGGGGCACCCAGAAATGAAAGGAGTTAAAAGAGGAGATGGACTAATGGTTGTAAGTTTTGACAAAATGCCAGCTGACGACTATAATGAACTTTATGGTCGCATTCAAAAACTCAAGATGGAAGAACTTTTTGAGGAACCATCTAAATATGAGGACGATGAGGAATTGTATAACCAGGAGTAAGTCAGCGGTAGACGGCACCGTTTGGGGCGGTGAGGACGTTGGTTCGATCCCAACCTTCTGGATTACCAGTTTTTCGACTGGCACACTTGACACCTGCCCCAGAATGCCCTATAATACGAAGGTAATCAAACGAACCGCTCCTAATGCCCGCTGAAGAGACCCTGACCCGCTGTGTTGTTGATACTCTCGCTCGTAAGTTCTATCTCTATTCTAATGAAGGTGGAGAGCGTGTTGTTGAGTGTAAGAGCGTGGAACAGTTTATAAATGTACTGGAGGTTGTCCGTTCTAAACTGAACGATGATACTCTGGTTTATGCTAATCCTTTTTGAGAACTATGAAAACTATTACGATTGAGGACCTTCAAGAAAACTTTGATTCTTATTTGGATAAGGTCGAAAGTGGTGAATCTTTTCTTATACACAGCGATCACGGAGATGCTATGTTAGTTCCTTATGAGGAAGAAGACGACCTGATACGAATACACACGGATCACGAAGAAGGTTGTTAAGTCAAGGCAACCTATGAGACTTATAAGTTGCTTCAAGGCAACTTTTATGCGAGTGAGACTTGGTAGTCAGAGGAGTCTTATAAACTCTTTCCGCCAGATTAGCGGCTTTGAGGCGGATCGTAACCGCCCACTCGTATTTGCTCGTTTAGCTATCTGGTGAAAGCACCGATCTCATAAATCGGCACAGGTCGGATCGTAACCGACAACGAGCATTAGACACTTTGGAAAGTGTCTCTCTTGACTTTCAACTACCAATACCTTATAATAAAAAAGTCAACAAACAAGTCAAATGACTCTTACTTCTAAATTTAAAAAAGATCTTCAAACACTTCGTGCTGCAGCGAATGGTGATTTTTATCTTGATGTAAAGAATCCCAAACTTTACAAAAAAGTTCGTAAGTTTTATCAAAATGAGGGAGTTATCTTTTCTGATGATCCTCTTGATAATTACGAAATCCTAATTGATTATCTTGTCCAAGATCTTGAAATCGCAGAAGTACGATGATACAATCTAAAGTTATTCTTGAAAAAGAAGAATATAGGTTTGTAGAAAAAGGTATTATCGAAATCAATGGTAAACCTGATTATCGTCTTCAAAAAAAAGACTACTATACAAAACGATGGAATGATATCTATCTGTTTGATAATCAAATGCAGTGTTTGACTGCGATGGAGGATTTTAATTATACTAAATGGCTAGATCCTGATAGAGTTCCTTGTTATATAAAAAATGACGACGAAGACATAGAGAGTCTTTAAAGGAACTGGCAAAACAAAAGACGCTCTCACATGAGCATAAAAGAAGGAAGAGTTTACTAAACTCTTCTTTTATGGTATATATATTATAGATATTAATTAATTTATGAGTGGATATATAAAAACAGCACTGGTTCTAGGTGCTGGTGGTTTCATTGGGAGTCACATGGTCAAAAGACTTCGTTCTGAAGGTTATTGGGTTCGTGGTGTGGATCTTAAATATCCAGAGTTTTCTCTTTCTGGGGCAAACGAATTCGTTCGTGGAGATCTGAGAGATATGAGTTTTGTTGAGAGAGTAATTCAGTTTAAAGGACATTGTGGAAACTTTTACCACTTTGTTGCATCACAATATCTGGATACATTTGATGAAATCTATCAGTTTGCTGCTGATATGGGTGGGGCAGGGTTTGTCTTTACTGGTGAAAATGATGCGGACATTATGCATAACTCTGCAACTATTAACCTCAATGTTCTGGAAGCAGTTCATCAGTTTAATAATTTCAAGGGGGTAAATAAAACTAAAATTTTCTACTCTGGATCTGCTTGTATGTATCCAGAACATAATCAACTAGATCCTGATAAACCTGACTGCCGTGAAGAATCAGCATACCCAGCAGCACCAGACTCAGAATACGGATGGGAAAAACTTTTCTCCGAACGACTGTTTTTCGCTTATCATCGTAATTACAGGATCCCTGTTCGGGTTGCTAGGTATCATAATATCTTTGGTCCTGAAGGCACCTGGGAAGGTGGAAGAGAAAAGGCACCCGCAGCAATTTGTAGAAAGGTTGCATATCTTCCTGAAACGGGTGGTGCGATAGAGGTATGGGGTGATGGTCTCCAAACTCGCTCATTCCTTTATATTGATGAGTGTATTGAAGCAACTCGTAGAATGATGGAATCAAATTTTATTGGGCCCGTTAATATTGGTTCTGAAGAAATGGTGACCATCAATCAACTTGTTGATACTGCCGCTAAAGTCTCTGGTAAGAAAGTTGAAAAGAATCATATTGATGGACCTCTTGGAGTTCGTGGTCGTAATTCAAATAATGAGTTGATTCGTAAAGAATTGGGTTGGGATTATTCTCAGACACTTGAAGAAGGTATTTGTAATACGTATAATTGGATTTGTAAACAAATAAAAAATAAGGAGTAATTACATGGCAAGAAAAAAAAGAATGACCTTATCTGAAAGATATTTGCAAGGAGGATATTGTACTGACAAATATCAGTTGGGATACTATGATCATTTTTACGAAAACCAATTTAAATCTTATGTAAAATCTCCAATTAATATTTTAGAAATTGGAATTAGGGGTGGTGGTTCAATTCGAATATGGAAAGAATATTTTCATCCAGATTCTAATGTTTATGGTGGTGATATTGAACAATTCGAGCAAATAGAAGGTACAATATGTCATCGGATAGATATGTATTCTATTGAAGCACTCAATTTATTTGAAGATTTGTATTTTGATATTATTGTTGATGATGGTGTTCATACATACGAATCTTTCGAAAAAGTCATTCAAATTTACTTTTCAAAATTAAAAAATGACGGAATGTTGATTATTGAAGATGTCATTAAATCAGAATGGGTAGAACCTCTGCTTGATCTTGCAAAAATATCTGGTTATAGTAAGTGTGAAGCATTTGATATGTCTGGAAAACAGAAATATCAAGACCTATTAGAGCAATGGAAAAACGGATTATACATTTTAAAATTCACAAAATAAAAATGGCACATAGCACTCAAAAAGATTTTATTTTATATGTAAAAGATAAGTTCCCAAAATATTTTGAAAAAACTAAAGTTCTTGAAGTGGGTAGTTTAAATATTAATGGATCAATGCGATCTTTATTTACTGACTGCGACTATTTGGGAATTGATGTTGGGGAAGGTCAAGGTGTAGATTTAGTGATTCAAGGGCAAGAATATGATGCTCCAGATGAATCGTATGATGTATGTGCCTCTGGAGAGTGTTTTGAACACAATCCATATTGGGCAGAAACATTTTCTAATATGGTAAGAATGTGTAAAAGTGAGGGATTAGTTATATTTACCTGCGCAACGACTGGGAGAAAGGAGCATGGAACAAGTAGATCAGACTCTGAATCATCTCCACTTACTGTAAACATTGGTTGGGAATATTATAGAAATTTAGATGAGCAAGATTTTCGAGAATCATTTGAAGAATCTTTTGACGATATATTTTACGATTATGAGTTTCATAGTACTGTAGATTATGATAATCCTACTGAGTTTATTAAACATATGAGAACGTATATCAATCCATGTGAAGATCTTTATTTTTGGGGAATTAAAAAATGATAAAAAATAGTAAATATATTTCTTTAATTGAAAATATTTTAAAGGATGTAGAAACCAAAAAAAGTAAACTACCTGATTGGATATTAGAAATGGATGGAATGTCTGGCAGAAAGTACAGACATTTTATTAATAACCTTATAGGATCTTTAGAAGATCCCAGATATCTTGAAATTGGATGTTGGAAAGGTTCTACTTCTTGTTCTGCAATTTTCGGAAATGGAGTAAAGACTTATTGTATTGATAATTGGTCCGAATTTGGTGGACCTAAAAATGTTTTTTGTGAAAATGTCCGAAAATGCGTGGATGAATGTGATGATATTGAAATAGTTTTTGAGGAAGTAGATTTTAGGAAAATTAATTACGGTGAGATTGGAAAGTATAATGTATATCTTTTTGATGGACCACATGAAGAGAGGGATCAATATGATGGATTAATGGTTGCTCAACCTGCTTTAGATGATGAGTTTATTTTTATCTGTGATGACTGGAATTGGGAAAGAGTTAGAAATGGCACAATGAACGCAATTGAAAAACTGAAACTTGATGTAATATTTTCAACTGATATTAGGACTACTGATGATAATTCTTATCCTTCGGAGGAAAATACTAAACAAAATAGTGATTGGCATAATGGATATTTTATTTCAGTTTTAAGAAAAAATGAAACCAATTGATGGCGTAAGTCTTTCGAATTTATGCGACTATTCATTTGGGGATCAATCGGGAAGTTTTGGAAATGTTCCTGGGCATTTTATGAAACCGGCAAACCTTTTAAATTTGGAATTTGTGGAAACAATATTATCATCAAAGAAAAAATATATAACTTTGTTTATCGATAATATAAGACTTTACAACAGAGAAATTGAAAGTGTAAAACCTCAAGACAAATCATATGTGAACTCTTTGATGAAAGAGAGTGATCTTTTAAATTTGTGCTCTCAATTTCCAAATAAAAAGTTTATAATCTTCACAAATCTCGAAGATACACCCATTGATAATTTTATTTTCGATAAGATTCCAGATAATGTTTTAAGTGTAAATGCAGCAAATGCATTGAGTTTTGGTGGTAAAGTTAATCCAATTCCTTATGGAATTCAAAGAAAACTACACCTAGGGGATAATAGACAACAAATTCTTTTAGATTTTATATATTCCACCGAAGAGGATATTGAACAACTTCTTTATATTAATCATAGTACTAGTACGAATTCGAAAGAAAGATCTGGAATAAAACAATTATTTTTAGATAAATCTTGGGCAAAAGTTGAAATTGAAACTGTAGATTATAATAGTTATTTGTCTTCTTTAAAGAAATCAAAATTTATGATATGTCCAGAAGGAAATGCTGTTGATTGTCATCGTAATTGGGAGGTTCTTTATATGAGAAGAGTACCAGTTATGAAGAAAAATAAATATCTCGAATATCTTTTTAGAGATTATCCAGTTCTTTTTGTAAATGATTATACGGAAGTGAATGAAGAATACCTACTCTCTAATGGGCATCTCTTTGATCAGATGCGAGAAATTGATCTTGATTGCTTGGACATTCGAAATTTTTATGTTAAAATAGTTAATGACTCAATTAAAACAGATGATTAATCTACCTGATGTAACACTTATCTGCATATCTTCAGTAAATCTTTCCCAAACATATTTTGCTTTTAAAAAGAGTGTTGAAGGTATTAATTTTGGTGCAGTAAGATTAGTTACTCACGAAAGACCTAAAGATCTTCCGGATTTTATTGAATATTCCGAATGTTATAAAATCAATAATATTAATGACTATAGTTATTACTGTATCTATAATTTAACTAATCATGTGAATACATCTCATTGTTTGTTAATACAGGCAGATGGATTTGTTATTAATCCGGATAAATGGGAAAATTCTTGGTTAGAATATGACTATATTGGTGCTCTTTGGGAATATAATGAAAATGCTTATATTGATCCATTTGGAAATCATCAAAGAGTTGGAAATGGTGGATTTAGTTTAAGAAGTAAAAAATTACTTGATGTTCCTAAACATGAACATATAGAATGGGATGTAAATCGAGGAAATTTTTATAAGCATATGAATGCAAATAACTTTGCTGAAGACGGAAATATATGTGTTCATAATAGGCATATATACGAAAGATGTGGATGCAAGTTTGCACCAATAGAAGTCGCGGCAAAATTTGCTCACGAAAAACCAATTAAAGAAACTGAAGGAATAGTACCTTTTGGATTTCATTATCATTTACCAAAGAATACGAAATTATGATTGGATTTAATCACATGGGTCGTCAAGGAAGACTTGGAAATCAAATGTTCCAATATGCAGCACTACGGGGTATTGTAGAAACTAAAGGATATGATTTTTGTATTCCTGAATCGGACTTTAAGAATGAATGGGAAGATCATCAACTATTTGAAGCATTTACTCTCCCAAATCTAAAAAATAAAAAGTTTTTATCTGGAAATTATTATCAAGAAAAGCAATATAATTATTCCCAAGAATATGTTGATAAGTGTCCTGATAATGTAAATTTGTTTGGATATTTTCAGACAGAAAAGTATTTTTCGCATATTGGAGATAGTATTCGCGAAGACTTTACTTTTAAATCTGAGGTTTTAACTCCATGTAAAGAAGCATTTGAGTTTGATCAAGTAATTTCTTTGCATGTAAGAAGGACTGATTATGTTGAAAAATCTGATGATCATCCACTTTGTCCTATGGAATATTATGAAGAAGCACTAAGTAAGTTTGATTCTGATCTTCCAGTTCTTATTTTTTCTGATGATACTAAATGGTGCAAAGAACAGGATTTGTTTAAATCAGATCGTTTTATGGTTTCAGAATCTGAATGGAATCTAGTAGATATGTGCTTAATGACTATGTGTTCTCATCATATTATTGCAAATTCATCTTTTTCTTGGTGGGGTGCATGGTTATCTGGTTCTGGTAACGTAATTGCACCATCTCGTTGGTTTGGTGATAGTGGATATACTGCACAACATAATACTTCTGATATTATTCCTGATCGTTGGATTAAAATTTGATGACTGATATTTCTATTGCTATTCCAACTTATGAAATGAAAGGTATTGGAGATCAATATCTTTCCGAGTTGTTTGATACTATTAAGGTACAAGATTTTAAAAAATTTGAAGTTTGTATTTCAGATCATTCCCAAGACAATAAGATTTTTCGAGTTTGTGAAGAGTATGCAAACTATTTTGAGATTAAATATTATAAAAATGAAGTAAAACGAGGAAATAGTCCTGCAAATACAAACTCTGCGATTGAAATGTGTAGTGGGAGAATAACAAAACTTATTTTTCAGGATGATTTATTCATCAATAAATCTGCTTTATTAAAAATCAAATCTGTGTTTGATGAAACATCTTATAATTGGTGCTTTAACGGATTTGCTCATACTAAAAATGGAATTGAACATTTCCGACCAATGATTCCTAAATGGACTGATATGATGTTAGAGGGAAGAAATCTTTTAGGAAGTCCTTCTTGTGTTTCTTTTTTAACTGAAAAGTTTGAACAATTTGATGAAAATCTTCAGTTATTAATGGATACTGATTTCTATCATAGAATGAGATATAATCATGGTATTCCGTATATTATTGAAGACTATCTAACTTCAAATAGAGAACATAGTAGTAGAATTAGTTCATCTAAAGTAAATTATAATAAAGTAATTAATCACCCAGAAGGTTCTTGGGGGGTTAATGAAGAAGAACTAAATTACATAACTGAAAAACATAAAAATACAAGAAATTATCCTGATGAAAATTGATTTAACTAGAGCGACATTTATTATTCCAATTCGTATTGAAACTGCAGATCGTCTTCGTAATGTAATTACAACTGTTTCATTTTTACTTGAAAACTTTGATACTAATATCATCATTAAAGAAGTTGATAGGGAATCTATATTTAAAAAAGATGCTCTACCTATCTTAAAAGATATTCTTGATGTTGATGTAAATATCAATCATATTTTTGAGCAATCTGATGATTCCTCATTTCATCGTCAAAGAGTATTGAATGAAATGATTGTTGAATCAAATACTGATATTGTTGTGAATTATGATTGTGATGTTTTGCTCCCTATAGACTCTTATTGTAAAGCATACCAATATATTCTTAATTGTACCTATGATGTAATATACCCGTATGCCCAAGGAATGTATCAATATCAAGTAAAAGCAACTGATGAAATTGTTTCTAAATTTCTACAGACTTATGATTTTGATATTCTTAAAAATCATTCAAATAAGTATACCTCAGATTTTGGATGGGTTCAATTTTTTAATAAGCAAGTTTATATTGAAGGTGGAATGGAGAATGAAAACTTCATAGCATATGCGCCAGAAGACAAAGAAAGATTTTACAGATTTACTACACTAGGATATAATATGGGAAGAATTGATAATTATGTTTATCATCTCGAACACGCACGAGGACCTAACTCCTGGTTAAATAATCCTCACATGCAAAAAAATAATGATGTTTGGGAAAAAATTCAAAAAATGAATCAAAATGAATTAAGAGATTATTATTCAAATCAAGAATATCTTAAAAAGTATAATGGATAAAAATAAATCTACATATAAACTCAAAAATTTTGGGCCCATCTATTATCTTAATCTGGACGATCAACCAGAAAGAAGAGAATATATGGAGAAACAATTTGAATATTGGGAACTTGATAATTATACTCGCATCTCTGCATATGATGGTCGTGAAGATGATCTCAGTGATATTATTAAAGGTAAATATCCTGATGGAATGTCTTCAGGTGAAATTGGATGCACCACTTCTCATCTAAAGGCAATTAAACACTGGATAGAAACTTCTGATAAACCTTATGCAATTATTATGGAGGATGATTGTAATTTAAGTGTTGCAAAGTACTGGAACTTTACTTGGCAAGATTTTATTGCTCGTGCTCCTTATGCTTGGGATGTAATTCAACTCGCAATTATTTGTACTGGTGATATTGTAGTTCCCATTCATAATCGGTTTGTAAATGACTTTTCTACTGCTTGTTATGTGATTACAAGACATCATGCTCAGAAATTAATTAATAATCATATTCGTGGCGATAAGTATAAACTTGATAATGGAGTTAAACCAAGAGCAGTTGCTGATGATTTAATCTATAATTCTGGATGTACTTATGCATCTCCATTGCTCTTATATAAGATTGAGTTGGGGTCAAGTATACACCCAGAGCATGTAGATATTTTTCATAAAAATAGTTATACTGCGATATTAAATTTCTGGGAAACGCAGGGAAGTCAGTTGACAATTGACCAAATCACAGACTATAACCCTTATCTGGGTAGGATTACTGAACCTTCCTCAAATAAATAGTTTAGTGTTGAGTTCTTGTATGATTACCTATAGAGCAACAAATACTAAAAATGGCAAATGGTACGTTGGAAGTGCAGTAGATTTTGAGCGTAGAAAACGGGAACACTTAAACTCAAAACAAAAAACGCCATTTCACAATGCTTTGAAGAAAAATTCAGAACTATTTGTTTGGGAAATTATAGAGGAAGACGATAGAAAGAATAGAGAAACGGAACAATTAATACTTGATGTTTGGTTTGGTAGTGAATATTGTTATAATCTCAGTTCTTCTGCTGGAGGATTTAATTCAGAAACTGCTAAAAATGCGGCGTTGTTGAGAACAGAATATGGGAAAAAGCAGGGCGGTAAAGTTTCTGGTCCTAAAGTTGGTAAAATGATTCACGAAAAATACCCAGAAAAAATGAAAGAAAATGGTAGAAATACTCTATCATTTCTATTAGAAAGAAATCCCAATCATCAATCTGAAGCAGGAAAAATAGGAGGTAAATCTGGATGTAATGAGAAAAAAAGAAAAGGTGGTATAAAATGTAAAGATGAAAATTTGGGAATGTTTTCTTTGTCTATGGAAGAAAAATCTAAAATTTCTAGTGATAATGTTAAAAAATTGAATTCGCAACGTTGGATGGATCCAGAACATCCTGAACTAGGAGAACAACCAGTTGGAACTTTGGTATGTATGCAAAAAAGAAGAGGATTTCCTCATAGTAAACAAAATAGAGTTCTGGCGTATTAAACTAATAAAAAAAGTTGTGAGGGCACTTGACACGGTAAATTTAATGTGCTATTCTAAATATTGAGTTGAGAATTATAACTAAATTCTTAACGTTGTTCTATATGCAAAACAAAAATCTATGAATTTTCTTAAAAAACTAATGCTCGTTCCTGTTGCTCTGGGACTTATTGCTCCTGCTGCTACCGCCGCAGATGTTAATATGGAAGGAGTTAACAAATATGCCTCGGCAGAACAAGTTACAAGTATTAATCAATTTTCAGATGTTCGTCCTACGGATTGGGCATATCAGGCACTCAGCAATCTTGTTGAAAAATATGGATGTGTTGCAGGATACCCTAATCTTACCTATAAGGGGGGTCAGTCAATGACTCGCTTTGAAGCTGCTGCTCTTCTTAATGCTTGTCTGGATCGTGTTACAGAAGTTACTGATGAACTTCAGCGTCTGCTGAATGAGTTCAAAGTAGAACTTGCTGTTCTTAAAGGTCGTGTAGATGGTCTTGAAGCAAAGGTAGGAGAACTTGAGGCAACTCAATTTTCTACCACAACCAAACTCAAGGGTGAAGTAAACTTCGTTCTTGGTGGAGTTCCTAGTCTAGAAACGAATAAAGGTGGAAACGTCGGCAACACCACATTCAACTATGATCTCCGTCTGAACTTTGATACTTCATTCACGGGTAAAGATTTGCTTCGTACTCGTCTGCGTTCTGGAAACTTTAGTTCTGATCCTTTTGGAACCAGTTCTTCACTCTTCAAACTTGATAAAGCAGAATCTTTTGTAGATCAAGTAATCCTTGATCGTTTGTACTACCAATTCCCAGTCGGTAAGAGTGTAACTCTAACTGCTGGTCCCTTGGTTCGTAACACCGAGATGACTTGGATTCCTTCTGCTTATAAGTCTGAAATCCTTGACTTCTTCCAACTTGCTGGTACGTCAGGTGTCTATAACAAGGCAACTGGTGCTGGTTTCGGTGCTCAGTGGAAACAACCTACTCAAAAAGGTCAAGGTGGTTTCGTCGCTGGTGTGAATTATGTCGCACAAGATGGTGAGTTTTCGGAAACTGGTGTATTTGATTCTGATGGTGGTCTGAACGTACTCGCTCAAATCGGGTATCGTGCTCCTCAGTGGGGTGTTGCTGTTGGTTACCGCTATGGTGGTGAGAACACTCGTCCTCGCACCTACAACGGTCTTCTGGGTGCCAATGGTGCCCTTGTAAACGGTCAGGAATCAAACTCGGTTGCTCTGAATGCTTACTGGCAACCCGTCCAATCTGGTTGGGTTCCTTCAGTCAGTGCTGGTTATGGATATAACTCCGTAAATGGTACTACTGGTAAGACTGATGCTACGAACTCAGATTCGTGGTTCGTTGGTCTTCAGTGGTCTGATGTATTTGCTAAGGGTAACTCTGCTGGCGTTGCTGTGGGTCAAGCACCTTCGGCAGAAACCCGTGGTGTATCTGATGCTACGATGATTGAGATCTTCTATAAGTATCAAATTTCTGACAACATCAGTATTACTCCCGCACTATTTTATGTTGATAACAACCAACGTTATCAAAACTCTAGTAGATTTGGTGGAGTAATCCAGACTAAGTTCACATTCTAAAAACTACTCATAAAATGAGTGAGACCACCCATTTTTTGGGTGGTCTTTTTTCTTAACCAAATCTTAGTGGACTTTTACATTTTATTATATTAAAATCACTTTGTAGTTATTCAATTTTTATGAAACTCAAAAAAATTTTTGCGGGAATGGGTGGAATTACTCTCATTTCTATTCCCTTTCTTTCTTATGCGGCAACAACTCTAAATGGTGCTGGTGCGACATTTCCGGCGATTTTTTATAGTAGAGTTTTTAATGATTACGCACAGTCTTCTGGTAATCGTGTAAACTATCAATCAACCGGATCAGGATCCGGTGTGCGCCAATATATCGCCGGTACTGTCGATTTCGGCGCCTCTGATGAACCTATTTCCTCAAAAGAGGCGTCTAAAGTAAAACGTGGTGTCGTTCAAATTCCTATGGTGGGTGGAACGATTGCGATTGCCTATAACAAACCCGGATGTAATCTAAAACTCACTCAAAAACAAACGGTAAATATATTCTCCGGAACTATTAAAGACTGGAAAGAACTTGGATGTTCTGCTGGTCCTATTAAAGTAGTTCATCGTTCTGATGGTTCTGGAACTACCTTTGCATTCACTAATTCTCTGGATGCTTTCGGTGGTTGGAAACCTGGAGTTGGTAAATCCGTCAAGTGGCCTGTGGGTGTTGGCGGAAAAGGAAATGAAGGTGTTGCTGGAACTATTAAAACTGCTCCTGGAACAATTGGTTATGTGAATACTGGATTTGTAAAAACAAATAAACTTCAAGTCGCTGCTCTTCAAAATAAGTCAGGACAGTTTGTTCTTCCCACAGCAAAATCTGGTGCTCTTGCTCTCAACTCCATTAAATTGGATGTGAATCTTGCTGGAGAAAATCCTAATCCTTCTACCTCTGGTGCTTATCCCATTTCTACTTTGACTTGGATTCTTGCCTATAAGAGTGGTAATGGTGCCAAGACTGGAGACATTCAAAAAGCACTTAACTATGCCTTAAGTGGTAAGGCACAATTACTTGCTGATGATTTGGGTTATGTTCCTCTTTCGGGAAGCATTCTCAATAAAGCAAGAATCGCTGTGAAACAAATTGGTCAGTAAAACCTGACTTAAGACCCTTGACAAGACCCGCCTTCTCCTATATAATGATACAGTTCTTAATAAAACAACGATGACGGTTACGACTGATGAACGCGGGCAAATGAATATGTTCGCTAAAGAACCTGAGATGTATGTGTCTCCAGATGACGCAGAGCGTTATGCACTTGAGACTTATGCAGAAAAAGCAGAAAAGGCAAATTCAAGATGGGCAATGTTGGGATTTGTTTCTGCAATTGTCTCTTATGCTCTCACAGGACACCTTTTCTTTGGTGTATTTTGATGAGTGAACTTGTTTTTACCGTAACGATTATTGCTTTCCTTGTGCTTCTGGCACATTCTATCAATCAACTTTCCAACACTTATTAAGGAGAAAAATTATGAAATTTGGATTTACCCCCGAGGCTGAAATTTTAAACGGAAGATTAGCTATGCTAGGCTTTGTAATTGCCGTTGGTACTTATCTAACTACCGGGCAAATACTTCCAGGAGTGTTTTAACATATTATTATACTCTTAAAAATCTTACACACTTACTAAAATGTTAATTGCGGATATTTTCATCGTATTATGCGTATCTGCGATTATAATTAAAGCATCAATGTACTCCTCCTAAATATAGGGGGAGTTTTTTATGTACCAAGAAATTCCCAAATACATTAGAAGAATTTAGGTATTAAAATGGTAGGTCCCAAGAAAAAACCACAAGATTTTGGATTTAAGAAAGGTGATAGTCATTTGGTGATGAATGACATTACCGAAAGAATGAAAGCATTTAATTTTGATGGAAAAGTACTATGGGAACTTCCTGCACTAGCGAGAGGTCAAGGAAGTGATTTTGAGTTTAAATTAAGAAATACTGATACACCACCCGGTCTTTATAAAATTGGAACAATTCATAAGGACTATGAAAAAGATCCAACTCCATCCTATGATAGAACTTTAATGTCATTTGGATGGTATAGTTTTGATTTGGTAGAACTTGAGAATCAGGAAAATAAGTATGGTCGTGCTGGCATTATGATACACGGAGGTGGTAGTGCCTGTGGTTGGCCTGGTGCCTGGTTGCCAAAACAGAAACTATTCTCTACTCACGGATGTGTGCGTTGTAGAAATGTTGACCTAAGAGATTATATTCTTCCTTTAACTAAAACTGGAACTGTATATGTTTCCGTATATCAAGAAGGTTAAATATTATGGATATTGAAAGGTGGGTTTCGGTTATTGGGTATGAAGAATTTTATGAAGTAAGTAATTTTGGTCGCATAAGAAGTTTGGATAGAATATCTTTTAGTAATAAAAGAAGTAATCAATTTATACGAGGAAAAATATTATTACCAAGAGTTAATAAATATAGACAAAATCGTTATACGGTTTGTTTGTGGAAAAATGGTAAGGTAAAATATGATTATGTTTCTAGAATTGTTTTAGAAGCATTTATTGGAAAACCTTTACCTGAGCAAGAATCTACTCATTGTGATGGAGATCCAACAAATAATTGTCTTGATAATCTTAGGTGGACTTATCATATTGATAATTTAGCAGATAAAAAAATACACAAGACAGACCCAATTGGATCTCGTAATGGATTTTCTAAACTTACGGAAAACGAAATTATTAAGATTAAAAAATTATATAAAAGAACTTCGTATCATAATAGTAATGTTAAAGAATTGATGGAAACTTTTAATGTGTCTAGAAGATCAATTCTAAATATTGTATCTGGTAAATCTTGGAAACACTGTTCTTAAAAAAAATTATGACTATCAAATTCACAGACGCTGCTGAATATTTTAAGGGAACTAAAGAACAAATAGAAGCATTTGAGTATCTACAAGAAAATACTTCACCACATGTTTTAGAAGAGTTTGAAAAATTATATCGCAAACAACCAGAAGTTAAATTACTCATTACCAAGAAACAACTTGCTTCTATTTGGGGATCAAACGAAAACTCAATCACGGATGCTGTAATTAATGATTTGAATAGTTGTCTCAATCTTTTTAAGATTAATACCAAGTCCCGAATGAGACATTTTATCTCTCAAATCTCACACGAATCTGGTGCTGGGAAATGGATGAAAGAACTTGCTTCTGGTGATGCTTATGAAGGAAGAAGAGATATAGGAAATACTCAACCGGGTGATGGGAAAAAGTACAAAGGCGCCGGATTTATTCAACTTACAGGGCGAGCAAACTACGCATCATTCTCCAAGTATATGAATGACCCAAAGATTATGAATGGAGTAGATTATGTTTCTTCCAAGTATCCTGCTACTTCCGCCGGTTTTTGGTGGCATAATAATAATATGAATGCCTTATGTGATAAAAATCCCACCGTAGAAGAAGTAACCAGAAAAGTGAATGGTGGTTATCGCGGATTAGAAGATCGTAAGAAGTATTACAATAGATGTCTTAGTGTTATTTGATAAATACTTAAAAACATAAAAAATAATGACTGTTCCAAATACAACTTATAGGGTCCTTGTAGAAAAACTGGGTAATACTGATGCCTCCGAGTTTGTTGGAAATGAGGGTGAAATATTTTATGATCCCAATAGTCCAATCTTGAAATTGTCTAATGGAACAACTCCTGGAGGAGTTTCTGTATCTTATGCTCAGACTTTAATTGTTGATCCTGATGGTGATGATGTTACTGGAAATGGAGGTCCTAATTCTCCCTTCCAAACTTTACAAAAAGCGCACGATTATGCTGATGCAAATATCCCTGTAGCAAATCAAGTTGTTGTTAAGTTAAATACTGGAGATCACTCTGGAAATCTTTTGGTAACTAGACCAAATATTCACTTTGTTGGTCCAACTCAAGGAGTATCAAAATCAACAAGAATTTCTGGTATTGTTACGGTAAGTATTGCTTCATCTGTTGGTGGTGTTGCAAGTGATATGATTTCATTTGAGAATATGCTTATTGCTGGATCTGGGGATAGTGTAGTAACTATTGGTGGAACTATTGGTTGCTCTGTAATGTTTAAGGATGCTTATGTGTTTACTGCTTCATCAACTGCTAAATGTGTTGATGTAATAAACACTGCGGCAAGTGGAGTTGGTATTCATATGAAGAATGTTCAACTTCAAAACCTATCAAGTTCTGGAATTACTTTAAATCTTTCTAATACTTATTATGCTAATCTTGATTTAGTAACACTTTTTAGTGGAACAGGAACCTCAATGAATATTACAACTACAAATGCTGTAGTTTATAATACCAGAATTGAAAAGACTGGAATTGGTACAGCAATAGTTGCAAAAAGTTCATTTACTGTAGGTAAACCTTCTTTAATTCTTGGTAATGCGACCATTGTAAATCCAATTGCAAACTCTGATGGAATTCTTGTTCTTTCAGGTTCTACTGTAAATATTGCTCAAGTAGCATTTAATATTGCTGCTGGGACTGGATTTGCTGTTAAAGGATCTGCTGGTTCTGTAGTTGTTCATGGAAATAATCTGTTTGTTCCAGGAACAACTAATAAGATTTCTAGTGGAATTGGGGCAGGTAATATTCCATTAACAACTACCTTCACCGCCGCATAAGTTATTTGATTTTTCTTCCTTTCTTCGCAGGTTTCTTTATAAATCTCAAGACTTCTGGTGGTTGAGTTCTTGCTTTTGGGCTACGGTTCTCTAACATCATCCAATCATTTGTCAGTAATCTTAATAGAATGAGAATTGGAAGAAGTTTTTTTCTCATACCATATAAGGTTTAGCAATTCCATCATTCAACATTCTCTCATTCACGGTGACTGGTTCACCAACTAAGTATAAAGTTCCAAGTATTCTTCCATACTTATCATCCTTTGTGGTTTCAATAATCCATTCACCGGGTTTGGAAAGTTCTTTCTCCAACCATTCCTTTGCTGCTAGACCCTCTTCCTTTTCTTTGAGGTCTTTGGTTTTTGTTTCAGCAGCATCAATACCTTTGAGACGAACTCTTTGATTGATTGTAATATGAAAACCTAAAGAGATTTCTACATCAACAGTATCACCATCAATGATCTTGTGTATCTTTTTGATCTTGTATTGATACATTTTCTCTAGTGTCTAATGTGAGTATATAGTAAATTACCCAGGCAGTACCAAGTAATCCAAGGGCAAGTAATATATTTACACTCCATACTGGGTCAGTCATAATTTTATTTCTTTTCTACTGCGTCAAGAATTTTATCTAATTTTCTTTCTTGTTCTTCTTTAAGATCTTGAAGAGTTTTTTCTATTTGAATAATTTTTTGTTCTTGTATGGTAGTTTTTTGTTGAAGTCCCCAAAAACTTGTGACTCCACCAATGATTGTCGCTCCAATTAAAGATGTTGCTATGGTTCCCATATTAAGTTCCATTTTGTATTTTATCTACCCTCACATCTATGTATCCAAGTTTTTAGTTCCGCAACATACTCACGGAGTTCTTGTGCTTTTTTCAAATGCCAAATATCACCACTTTTGAAGTATTCTTGAGTATGATTATCTATTGCTTTGAGAATGTTATGTATCGATGCGTTCCACTTCTCACGATGAGGAGTATTGAATTCGCGCATACATTTTCACCTCTTCTTGCCACCGTTTTTACCTTTTTTAGCGGTGGCATTTCCCTGATTTTGTTTGGGATGCTTTCCTCCAGTACAATCTTTCTTACCTTTGTTCGGTGATTTTGGCACGGAGATGAAATGTTGATTACATTTATATTTATTAAAAACCCTTTATTTATAATGTGCCACTTAGGTAATTGGACCTATTGACAGGATTTCCTAACAATGGTATCATATATACATACACGGGGTTAAAAACCGTGTCTTCTCAAACCGGGATCAAGAGAAGTAAAGCATCCCTCATATCCACGATGGAGGGTGTCGTGGAATATACTATACCAAGTTCGTTCCCCCGAACTCATACTTACCCCCTTTTAAACAAATGACTGCTACAATTGCTACACGTTCAAATACTAATCTCTGGAATGATTTTTGTTCCTGGGTTACTTCAACTAACAACCGACTATACGTTGGGTGGTTTGGTGTATTGATGTTGCCAACTTTATTGGTTGCAACTACTTGTTTTATTATCGCGTTCGTTGGAGCGCCTCCCGTAGACATTAACTAATCGGTGTCCCTTACTCGTAAGAGTATTGACGAAACTGGGTGAATTGCTGGAAACCGAAAGGCAATCAGCAGCCAAGTCTTAGATACATCTAAGAAAGGTTCAGAGACTACCTGAGAGGTTCAGTCCTCTTAATAACAGGTTTAAGTGCCCAGCCCCTTCAATAAAAATGAAGGGTGAAGATATAGTCCAAACTTCACAGAGTAATCTGAAATAACCTAAGTCTTATGATATGGTTGTTTATATGAAGTAAGCGACGGGATTCGTGAACCAGTTGCTGGTTCGCTTATGTATGGTAATAACATCATCTCTGGTGCTGTTGTTCCAAGTTCAAATGCGATTGGATTGCATTTCTATCCAATCTGGGAAGCAGCTTCCCTTGATGAGTGGCTTTATAAATAATATTGGGTCACTTAAAATCGGGTGAATTGCTGGAAAGCTAAGTTCTCTATGAAACACAAACATCACCTTACTCCAAAATATCTTGGTGGTTCTGACGAACCCCAAAATCTTGTAGAAGTTTCAACAACTCAACACGCTATGTTTCACTATTGCAACTGGTGTCTTTGGGGAAACCAAGAAGATAAGATTGCTTGGAGAGCACTTGCAGGTTATTCTAAAAAAGAAGAAATAATCCATCAAGTTATTTCTCTTGCAGGTAAAAAAGGTGGTAAGGTTGCAAAAGAAAGCGGACAACTTCGTGCCGCTGCTCTGAAACAACCAAAAAGTGTAAGGCAACAGATTGGTAAAAATCTTATCAATCATGCCTACAAAAATCCAAAAAATGCAACACAAGAAACACTTACTAATAGAAAATACAGTAAAGTATTTCATATTTACGAAAAACTAACTGAACGGACTATTGGTAATCATCTTGGAGATGTGATTTACAATTCAAATGAAGATAAAACACTCAAAACTGTTTGTTCTGTTATTTTAGAAAAGTATGGGATAAATGTTTATCCTTCTCATCTCAATAGTGTTGCTAATGGAAATAGACTTTTAACAAGTGGTATTTCTTGCAGTTGGATTTTAGAGAATACGCCAATCAGCAGCCAAGCCACAGACGATACTTCTGTGGAAGGTTCAGAGACTACTGGGGTCAGCAAGCGTGTTGAGTAATACCAGATCAGCGCCCGACACCTTAAATAGAAATGAGGTGAAGATATAGTCCAATCTATATGGAAACATATAGTCCTCCTATTGCTATAATGGAGGTCCATTTCAACTTGTTGTATTTCACTTCCTCATCGGCATCTATTGCTACATGGGTCGTGAATGGGAACTCTCCTATCGTTTAGGTATGCGTCCCTGGATTATGGTTGCTTACTCTGCACCTGTTGCTGCTGCGAGTGCCGTATTCCTTGTGTATCCTTTCGGTCAAGGTTCTTTCTCTGATGCTATGCCCCTTGGTATTTCTGGTACTTTTAACTACATAAACTAAACCAATGTGTAGTATAAATCGGGTGAACTGCTGGAAACCTAAATCGTATTGACTAACCTTTGACCTTTATGGTTATGGTAATAATACTGAAGAACAGTTTAGTCTCTTTCTCAAAGAGCAATACGACACGGCAATCAGCATCCAAGCCTTAGATACATCTAAGGAAGGTTCAGAGACTACCTGAGGGATACAGTTCCCTTAATAACAGGTTTAAGCGCCCGACAATCTAATAAAATAGATTGATGATATAGTCCAATCCCTATGGAAACATAGGTTCCCGTTCTGCCTAATGGTTGGTATTCCAGGCAGAACATAATATCCTTATGCACCCATTCCACATGCTTGGAGTTGCTGGTGTTTTTGGAGGAAGTCTTTTCTCCGCAATGCATAGGGAACTGTGCCCTTGTTGAGTAATCAGCAAGTGAAAATCGGGTGAACTGCTGGAACCCTAAGTTACTAAAATGTTACTTGACTTATATAAATAACTCTGGTAACATAGACTTTATGACTAACCAGTACTTATCTTTTATTGGGGAATGTAAATCAAAAACATATCCTCCCAATACTTATCTTGAAGAACACCATATTGTCCCAAAACACGATGGTGGTCTTGATAATCCAGAAAACCTTATTTCATTATCTTTTGACGACCACATACTCGCACATAAAATAAGGTACGATGTATACGGTCAAGTTTATGACTTAGCAGCATATAACTTGATGTGTGGTTTTGATGGTGAAGGTTGGAGACTTCTTAGAGTTGAAGGTGCTTATAAAACACACGAAGCACTAAAATTATCCAAGAAAAACTTTTGGAGTTCTGATTATCAAAAAGAAATGTCTGCTCGTTCTGTAAAGTCTGAGTATGCTATGAAAATGAGAAGTATTGGTGGTAAAGTGGGAGGTAAAAATAGAAACAAAAATGTTGCTATTACTTCTACTGATAAGTATATTTTCTCTCATAATAAAGTTGAAACAGTTTGTATAATAAACTGCGAAACTGGTGGAGAAGTTTTAGAAGAACTACAAAAAATAGTTCCCAATCAAAACTTCAAGAGAGTTACACCTCTTCTAAAAGGTGAAAGAGAAAATGCTTACGGTTGGTCTTGTGAAAAAGTTTAGTAATACGGCAATCAGCATCCAAGTCCTAGATACATCTAGGAAAGGTTCAGAGACTACCTGAGGGATATAGTTCCCTTAATAACAGGAATAAGTGCCCGACAACCTAATACAAATAGGTTGATGATATAGTCCACTCCTTATGAAAATAAGGTACAATAGGGGTTCCCTCGTAACCTCTTCACTGGTTCGTGAAACTACTGAAACTGAATCGCAGAATTATGGATACAAGTTCGGACAAGAAGAAGAGACATACAACATTGTGGCTTGACAGAGCGGGTCACGTTAAACTGGGTGAACTGCTGGAAACCTAAGTCCTTTATGGATATGGCAATCAGCATCCAAGTCCTAGATACATCTAGGAAAGGTTCAGAGACTACCTGAGGGATACAGTTCCCTTAATAACAGGCAAGAGCGCCCAGCACCTTTAATAGGTGAAGATATAGTCCAACCCTTAAGGAAACTTTTGGACAATTGGCTCACGGTTACTTTGGTCGTCTTATTTTTCAATATGCTTCCTTTAATAACTCCCGTTCACTACACTTCTTCCTCGCCGCTTGGCCCGTTGTGGGCATCTGGTTTACTGCTCTAGGCGTAAGCACTATGGCATTTAACCTCAACGGTTTTAATTTTAACCAGTCCATCGTTGATAGTCAAAACCGAGTAATTCCTACTTGGGCTGACATTTTAAATCGTGCTGGACTTGGTATGGAAGTAATGCACGAGCGTTTTGTGAACGCATGGCGCTCGTTAAATCGGATGAATTGCTGGAACTCTCTCGCAGACAATCAGCAGCCAAGTCTCAGATACATCTGAGAAAGGTTC
>Ga0180437_10001277_pt1 | contig 43380 bp, 63 predicted proteins | sample SS_ome_4_FD_132410 | JGI IMG/M metagenome (GOLD analysis project Ga0180437, IMG submission 132410) | Hypersaline lake sediment archaeal communities from the Salton Sea, California, USA - SS_3_D_1 metaG | ecosystem: Environmental > Aquatic > Non-marine Saline and Alkaline > Hypersaline >... | reverse complement strand
CTTTGGCTCTGTGCTTCTCCAGAGACTCGTAAGGCGGATCTGTTACCACGAGGTCTGCCGAATCACTTGGAAGGCCACAGAGCCAACCAATCGCATCTACACACGCTAACTTAAAATCTCCCATGTTGTTACCTCTTATAAGATATGATTGAAGAATGGAAAGTACCAAAAGGAGAAGGTCATGAAAAGAGCAGCTAACCCACCAGCCACTGTTTTACAATGAGCTTGGCTGCCCTTAAGCCTTTAACGGGAGTTCCACTGTCAATGTGTTCCCATCCCAAATCCAACGGCCCGCAAGCATAAACTCTATACCAACCACGTTGTTGGGAACCATCTAACCGAAAGTGCATATAGTCCCTAAACATACGGCCATTCACAGCCGTATTCTCTCCTGGCACTGTTGCGTGGTAAATGCGATTTTCTTTGTTCTCGCATCTCCACTTTGGATTTATATTTGAGGTGAAAGAAAAATTGCTGGTCCTCTTGGTTTCCATGTAACCTCCTTGTTGGTCTTCTTTAAGAATATTTTGAAAAGTTTCAAATGTCAAGAGTAAAGTTGCGGGACAGATCTGGTTTAAAGTGGCACGGAAACGTTAGAACGAATGTAATCACACAGCTCCTTCGACAGGTCTTCTTTAGATTTGGAATTAGAAGGAGATGCGAGAATAGTATTCCTAACATGAATTATTGAGCGGCTTGCATCAGCTTCTACTGTATAATAATTCTTATTTCCTACTCCTGTAACAGCCCACACCAAATCAATAACTTCTAAAGCATACAAGGGATATGGAAAAGATGGAAAAGAAATATCTTCACAGGAACCACGATGTATCGAAGTTCTTATAACTTCTAGCGCTTCTTTTGTTGTTACCGCTTCTATTTTGTATTTGGATTCTATAAAACACTGTAATGTATATCTTTCTATAATATCGCATATAACAAGAAACACAGCCGATGCAAAAGGCCATTGTTCTTCTTCTTCTTCAGACTTCTTTATGAGCACCCAAATCAACCACTCCGGCCATTCGCACTGTTCCCAAAGCTCCCGAGCTGTTTTTTCAGGGTTAGCTTTTGCCCATTCTACGGCAAGCGCACACACGCCAATGCGTTCTAATTGCTCCCAGACTTTCATTTTGGCACCGAACAGCCAAAAGTACCCGCATCAGTATCAGCATCAGTATCAACATCATCCCAATCATCCCAATCCAACTCAAGAGGCTTACCAAGAAGTAACTTCTGTAATCTGAAAGACTTCGCCATCCAATCTAAACGAACCTGAGTATACGAACGCAACGCTGCAATCATGGCATTTCCTAATGGACTGAAATTAGCGTACGGAGATCCGTGGTATCCAATATTCGTACACTCTTGCATAATACTCTCGCACTGTGGTGCAACCTCATCCAGAAGTTTCAAAGCATCTGCATCCGAAATCTCGCAAGGTACCTCAAAGTACAACCTAGCATTGTACCGAGCAAAAGTCTCATCTAGCTCATCCGCGTAATGCAAATACTGCAAGACGATGTTGAATACGAGATACTTCCTTTCACACTCCAACACATCCCGGTTAACTGACACTTTAATTCCAATCATAATGTCCACCTTCCTCAGAGATCACATCTCTGATTTTTGTCTAAACCCCGTTGAAATTGTCGGAAAAATCTTTCTAATTATTACAAAGGAACAGTCATACAACTCCGGATGTAACCAGCAAAAAGCTTTTTCACTCCCGCTTCACCGGCAGTGTCAGCATCAACTGTAGTTGAAACACAAAAACAAACAATCAGATCAATCGTAGCATTAACCATTCTTGAAAAAGTCGGTAAAACTAGGTTTTCAAATGCAGTGAGGTGGCAGATGTAATATGCAGCGCGAGTTGCATCCCAATCTTCAGGACCAAGTGTGAAACTAGACCGCAGCCCCTCCCAGATCGCCATGATTGCAGCAAGACCATTGAAAATCTCGTCTTCGCCAATAACCCCACCTAAAAAATCCCTTGTAAGTCGTAAAAACTCAATCGAGACTTCTTTCAATAACGTGTCACGTGGCATAGCATACTGTTCCACCAAATCGCACAAAAAAATAAGAATTTCCTTTCTATCATACCAACCCGGATCAGCACTTTTCGAACCTAACACCCACATCAGCCAACCGGGCTCCGGACATAAATCCCAAAGTTCCCTCGCCGTAGCAATACCAGAAGCTTTAATCCATATCAAAGCCTCCGTGCAAACTTCACCTTGTTCCAACCACGAGAGAACATCTTCTGTTTTGTTCAATTCCATCACACCCTCACTTTTCCTCGTAATCATAGCGGCACCTGAAAACTTAACCTGATGTAATCCGCTATTTCCACATCAATTAACGCAAGTTCAACCCCGCGCGCACTCGCGAATTCAAGCGAGGTATAATTTACCGTAGTAGATGCTAAACTAGCCATATAATCACTTGCAGATGCCGTACTAACTCCCACCGTACGAACAAGACTCCGCAAACTTGAAATTCCAGTACACCCCTTCGATGGATCATTTAAAATTGTTTTCAGATCTTTTGCACTCATACCAACATCATCCTTGTCAATGCACTCTCGTACTATTCGCAATCCGTTCAGTACATCCGGATCTTTTCTCTTCGCAATAGGCAAACCATGGAGTTCAACTATGTCACACAACACCATGAGAATTTCAACCAGGGGCGGCCAACCATTGTTTTCTGCTGACTTGCTCACAAGTAACCACATCAGCCAATCCGGTCTAGGACATACAACCCACAACTCTCTCGGCGAGAGTGTGGAATTCGCTTCCATCCACACGATTGCCGCAGGACAAGCATGCATCTTTTTGAGTTCCTCTATAACAGCAGATGTATTCATTTTACCTTCCTCCAAATATTTCAAACAACTCAAAGCGGAACGGAAACACGACCTCGAACAAAATCACAGATGTCCTTTTGCACGGAACTGAAATCGCCATGAAGGGATCCTAAAACAAAAGCATCAACAGTACTGCATACAGCATTGTGAGCCCTTATAAAACCATAAGGAGGCTTGGTAACAACAACATCGCCAGCTTCACACACCGCACAACATGCATGACACTCCATACTCCTACTTGATGGCAGAACATCTGACAAAATCAGAGTAATAGAAGCGTACAAATCACGTGTCGAATATTCGCCCCGAAGGTACTTCCTAGAAGCATCTAGTCCTGCTTTTAAAATTGCAATGTTCTTAAAATTATTGGACTGTTTAAAGGCACCTACAGCATATTCCTCTACAACATCGCACAAAAGATACCGGACAGCAATCGCATCCGGCCAACCAGACTCTTCAGATTTTCTAAAAAGTAACCACATTAACCAATTAGGAACCGAACACGCATACCAAAGTTCCATAGGTGTCCTATGTTCCATTGGTGTCTTATGCGAATTCCGTCTCACCCATTCAAGGGCAGAAACACACGCAGACAGCTCCCTCAAATCTTGAAGAACTTCCTTCATATCACACCTGCTTTCTAAAGCGGCACCGTAACACGATTCCGTATGGTATTTGATACATTCACCAGCGATTCCTTCAAACAATCACTTCCAGTATGAAAAGTAACAGCTTCAACAACATATTGAATAACAGAAGGAGCACTATACAGCATGGTTGTATCGGCACGAAACCTCGAAACAATATGACCTGTCAGTACTATTGCACACATAGCTAATCTATGAGAATCTGGCTTAGTAGTACACGCCAGTATTGGAAGAGTATCCGCAAGTAGCAGAGTACTCGATGGAAATACAATATCTCCAAAAGGTGTGGTCACAATAGCACTGACAAATTTGTTGCGCAGGAATCCACGTGACATATCAATACAGTCTTTCAAACTACCATGCTCTGGAGTATTTATCAGAATTGGCATTGTGTGAACCTTCACAACGTCACACAGCAGTGAAAGAACACACGTAGTAGTTGGCCACAATAAAGTATCGCGTTTTTTTATCAACAGCCACATAAGCCAATCTGGTCGCACGCACTGCTCCCAAAGTTCCTTAGCTGTCTTGTCTGAGTATGCGAGTGCCCATACTAAAGCCTCCGGACAAGCTCCCAGCGTACTTAATTCACGCATCAACGGACTCATCGTTATCAAACCCTCCTAAAAAATGCACACATATTATCAAAGTGGCACAGTAACACGATTTCGGATGTAGTCGCTTATAACCTGCTGAATACGATTAACTTGCTCTGATGTTGGTTGGGAATTCGATGTATTGAACATGAAACAAGCTTGATAAGCACTAACCATAACAGCATGACCAACAGCAGTACTCGGATGTGCAGGACTTGGGTTCTGTACGGAAGCTCCGGTGCTTGTTATCGAATAAATAGCAGAATACATCTTGTTAATAAGTAGGGAGTCGGTGTGAAACTTCCGAGGATTTATATCATAAACAGACTTAATAGCATCTGTAACATCATCTTTGAAACATTGGTTCCGTAAATAGGATCGGCTAGTTTCCAAACACAGACGCATAATTTCGTGTTCGGCATGCCCTTCCAATGGCTTCAATGCATACTTCTCAACCACATCGCAAACTAAAGAAAGAATCTGCTTCTCGCTTGGCCAAAGACTATTCTTGGAATTTTCCATGAGTACTTGCAATAACCAGCACGGCTCAGGACAAACTTCCCAAAGTTGCTCAGGTGTTACTCCAATTGCTTTAATGATAGCAACTTTAATCCAATTCGGAGCGTCAGTGTTGATTCTTAACCAATCTAATACAAGTGTTTCTTTTTCCATTTTATCATCTCCCTTTTAAATGTTACGAATGCCATTAAAGTGGCACATCAACACGATTGCGGATGTAATGAGCCCTGTCAAGAAGTGACTTCTCAGGAGCAACCCGTGTGGCACGAGCATGGACACGGGCTGTAGATGTTATTGCATATGAAGCGGATTTATGATAACAATCTGGCGTCTTGACTGAATCTATACAAGAAGCATCCGGACACATGTGCCAAAGTCCTTCGGCGGTTGTAGCACTGGAAGCCCATACCCACCCAATAGCAGAATCGCAAGCATCCAATGCTTTCAACTCCTCAATGAATCTACTTTTATCCATCTTTTCAACCTCCTAGAAATGACATAATGTCAAAGCGGCACATCGATACGCGTGCGAATGTAATGGGCTATATTATCAAGGGCATCCTGGATAGTAACGTTGGTACCATGAGCCACCACGCGGGCTGTATACATAACCATGAATTGAGCTATTGTAGTTGTTGTAATAGTCAAACCAAGTTTAAGTAATGTATGCATGCGAGCTGCAAGCTGGTAAACACAAGCGTTGATGTTAGAGTCATCGCCTAAATCAATACCAAGAGTCCTTAAAATCGCCACTTCTCGATAGTGGCAAGTCTCAAACTCAACCAGAGATAACTTTTCAGAAATGCAAGCACGAGTTTCTTTTAGAAAGTTTCTCAAAAATTCCTCCGATTCAATTGCGTGGGGCACTGCAAATTCTTCTACAAGATCACAAAGCAAAACAAGCACTGCTTTTCGATCCGGCCACTCCGGTATATCACCATCTGCAATTTTGTACACCAATAACCAAACCAACCAAGAAGCATCCGGACACTCTTCCCAAAGCTCCCTTGCAGTAGTTCCTTTGGCATAGGCTGCCCACATCCTAGCACTAGCACAAGCATCCATCTCGCGCAGTGCTCGGAATACTTCTGATTTATCCATTTTAAAAATCCCTTTCGAACGGAGGAGTGATATTGGCACGGATATAATTGGCTATATCACTACGCACTTTGTGTGACAATGGTATTAACGCATCGTATGTGAAAGAATTAACCGAATCCACTGTAACATGAGAATACGTCGATACTAATACAGCATGAGAAATTACATTGCTCACACACACTGCTGACGAAGGTATGACATTTCTAGCAGTTAGTAACGTATAATGTATTGCAAAAGCACTCGATGCTATCATACGAGAATTGCGATCCGATAGGTATACAATCTCATAAGATTCCGCATCAATAGTATCCTCAACAGCAGTACTTGCCATGACTTGCAATGTTTCCATTGTTTGCTGCCAAACCATTTCATGATGAAGTGTGTAGGATAGTTTGTAACACCTACAAATACCTAATGCTGCCCTCAAAATCTCATAATTTTCTTTAGAACAAATGTCTGCTTCTAATGGTTGAATTGTGTACTTTTCAACAATATCACACATGAGATCAAAAACTGTAAAACAATTAGGCCAAGAGGAATCACTACCCTTCTTCATGAGTAACCACATGAGCCATTCAGGCTCAGAACAACTTTTCCACAAATTCATAAGCGAAAGGGTAGGATCCTTTTTCAATCCATCTCTTATCCAAACAAGTGCCTCTCGACATGCACGCATCTCCAATAAATCTGTAATGAAATTTTCCATTTGCTTCATAGCTCATCCTTCTTATCCGGAATTACAATGGAAACGAATTCAGCAGCCTTTGGCAATGCCGGTAAAAATAAGGTGTACACAGTATCATGATTGATATGCTCGCGTGTGCATAACAGAGGTCCCGTGTATTCACATCTACCGGGCTCAATATCAATAAGAACACCAGTGTCATCCGGCTCCTTCCAACCGAAATATTCTCCCACCTCAGAAGGAACTTCCACTCCTGCTTGTTTGCAACTGTCCCACACATCTTTCATCTGTTCCCATTTTCGATCGGGACACACTCTGGCTTGTATTTTTGTTTTTGGTTTATAGGCCATCTTATCTGCTCCCCTTCCTTCTTTTTTGTGGATCTCAAACACCCTTCTTGGGAAACAATCCTACACACAAATTATTTGAAATTGTGATAGTTTATGAGATCTATCCTTTTAAAATCATCGCTTCTACTACCAGATAAAGGACACCTGATACTAGACCGGATGTGCTTTGCTAACTCAAAACGGGAAGTTTTTATAATAAGAGGAAAATCAACACATGAACTATCTGAAGAAGTACTACTAGCAATACTACGAGAACAACAAAATGAAACAACAGCGGCAGCGATTGCATTGTTGCCATTCGCAGCAGCTTGGAGCAACTCAGATCGAAAAGCACCCAACATATGTCTCACTGCAAGTATACTGTGCTCCTGCATAAACACCTCTAAAGAATCACAGCTTTCAGTAAAATCGAAACTAGCACCATCAGCACTTCCATACGGCATACAATAGGCTTCTCTAATAGCACACACCATGGCATCTTCAGGCACATTGTTATCCGGGGACTTAGGTAGGGTGTACTGTTTAGCCATATTCACAAATGCTTGCAATTTTTCAAAGGTGTCCTTAGCACTAACACACGATTTCAACGGTCGGATCGCGTACCTCTCCACAACATCACACAAAAGATTTAGTACTACTGGACCATCCGGCCAAATAGGATTAATACACTTCCTTAAAAGAAGCCACATGAGCCATTCCGGATATGGACACATTCTCCAAATATCCTTCGGTGATAGGATAGGGTTCTTTTTCACTTCATTCCTTATCCAAGATATAGCTTCTATACAAGCATCTTTGCTTTCCAAATCTGCTATGAATGCTTGTGTGGGTGTCTGTTGTTGTGTCATGATACATCACCCGCATCCGCACTCTCGTCCGGAACGGTTATGGTGATAGACTCCGCACCATCCGGCAACCCCGAAAGAAATACCTCATACACGGTGTACACATGATGCTCCTCTCGGGTGCATTGCGGAGTACCATAGAATTTTTCTACCCCGTATACAATTTCACCAAAAACACCATCATCACGAGGCTCACAACCACCGAAAAAACCTTCAACTTCAGAAGGAACTTCCACTCCTGCTTGTTTGCACGCATGCCAGACTTTTTTCATCTGTGCCCATTTCTCATCCGGCTTTCTCACAGCATGGATTTTCACTCTCTCGCGAAGGGGTGCATGCACGGATTGTTTGTCCTCAGAAGATTCTGGAGATTCTGACATCTGCTCATAGTGCTTTTTACAGTAATACCAAATATTGTGCTCCTTAGTCACATAAGGAAATTTTGCTAATTCATCACAGTTATAATAATCGCATATATAATAACAATCCTTAGCAGGCGTAACATTTTCAAACACTTCAACTCCCACATCTGGAAGGAACATAAGTGTGAAGGGTTCTTCAGAAGAAACACGACCTTCTACAAGAGCTCTGAGCTGCTCCAATATTTTATTATCTAGATTGCCTGGTTTGTTCAAAGTAACGAGTGTGCGAGGTTCCTTAAACTTCCAATTCATTGATGTTTTGATTCCCATCATCTCCTCCTTGGATGAAATTTCTACCAATTCAAATCTTCATCCAAACCTTGGGCAACCTTATCGCGTTGCCACATGTCCACAATGAATTCAGCAACCTTATCAGCGGCATGCTCGCTTTCAACAGCATGTCCCTCACCATAATCATGAAGGGTGAGGTTTCCGGTATCATCACACTCGAGCCACAAAGCCGGCTGCCCGTCTCGGAACCTATCGTAAACTTTTACAATTTCCATGATCTCTCCTCCTTGGTCGGATTTTCAATTTTTTTCATATCACATCTAACCACGAACTTTCAGGCTTTATGTTCATAGATCTCAAATCGAACATGTCCAAATGTCGTGTAGGTCCATGAATATTTCCATATTCTACATGACATTTGGTGTAGTATCCGTTGTCCTTATCAAGACAAATATACTCTATTGCCTCACTGGCTGAAGCAGCCACCACAACAGCCACCGTCGTATTTGAGGGTGGTAGAATAATTTCATATATGTGTTTTACAGGTTTCATGATCTCTCCTCCTTTTTCATGTTGATTTGTTCCTGTGTGTTTCATACTAACACGACTGGAATTGAAGTCAAGAGCAAAGTTATGAATTGTGTCGTTGTGAGAGATATCAGCTACAAACTTGTAAAAAAATGCGCAAGAGCAAAGATAATGCTTTGAATCATGTGCCGAGTGTGGTAGAAAACCACATGAATAACATAAATGCCCATATAACAACAAAAACCAACACTGGTGTAATAACAGGCGATAAACGCCAGCATGCTCCCTTCGTCATCGAATGGACATGCCCCACGTGCGGAAGAAAACACTCCAATGACTATTGCAACGACGTGTACTTCAGCTATCCCCACATCGGAAGCTCTGCCGATACGGGCCCTCCTGTGAAAGTGTACCTATACTGTCACGATTGTAACAATGCCGGTCGAGAACCTAACGAATTCTGCGTGTGGTTGAAGCTAACCATGTCAGCAGAAATTTTGAGCAACCCTTCAAATGGCGATGACAATGTTTGCTCTTGACGCCGTGTTAGATGAAATCTCAGAAATTTACGGGTGTCTTAGAAAAATAGGTGGGGGTGGGGGTGGGCGAGCAGAAGTGAAGATATAGGCAGATGCAATGCAACCAACGGTGGAAAAGTTGAAAGGCAAGTCGTTTATACCCTTGACGTCAAGAGCATACTATACATAATGTGTAGTAACAATGGTTGATGCAATCAGCCAAGGAGAGGAAAATGACAACTATTATAAATTGCACGCCACATGAAATCGTTGTAGTAGTCGGAGATAAAGAAACACGCATACCTGCTTCTGGTATTATTCCTAGAGTGACAACAACAGAAAAAATAATAAACACCCTCGAAATCGAGGGTGTGGAAGTACCAGTAACAAAATCAGTTGCTGGAAAGACCGAAGGACTTCCTGCAAAAATTAACGGAACCTATTACATCGTGAGCAGGGTTGTTGCATCCTCGCACCCGGACAGAAACGACTTGCTGATTCCAAACGGTCTCGTGAGAGACCAAGATGGACGGATAGTAGGATGCTCATCGCTGGTAACCATATCACTAAAAGAATAAAACATGCTCAATAAACTATTATTGAAGTTGCATCGAAAGATGCAACGAAATATGGACCGGCGGTATCTCTGGCCAGCTTGCAAAAAAAAAGCTGGAACAAATAAAACCGCCGCTCAAATCGTATTCATGATGCATGCTTCCCAAGATAAAGCATGGACAACAGATTTCACAACAAACGAAATCCTCGAAAAAATTCGTGAACTTGAATAAAAAAGGAAACCACTATGAGTGACAACAATGCCAATAAAGACAACCTTGCAAACCAAAGGGACCATGAACAGAAACAGAACTTTTGCGAGGGTTGTGAGTACCTAAAACTAAAAGATCCTAACGGGGGACATTGCTATATGTTTGAAAAAAAGCCGTTAGGTTTTTGTGCTAAGCACACTGCTCTTAAAGCGGATCGTATCCAAAAAACTAATGTATATGGTGCGTTCAGAAGGCTCGACGACGAACTAACAGCTATCAACCAATGCCTGAAAACTCACTTTCCCGAGGAACTTGGAAAAGGTCCTATAAGCACAACAGTTATAAGACTACTCGAAGCTTACAAGAATACCCAGGTTACCAGAACTCTAGAAGGCAGCATCGAAGCAAACGGATTCCTAACGCTGTGCTCCAAAATAGGCATAAAAAATAAACTGCTGGAAGAAGCCCAGAGTAGCGACTTCAACAGTGTCATAGCTATCATGGGAATCGTCGCAGCCGGATATGAACTGGCCAGCAGATACCTTGAATGGGAAGCCGAACAAAGAAGCGCCATACCTGAAAATAACGAAGATTTCATAATAGCCGGATACGAACTGGCTAGCAAAGTCATGCAATGGGAAGCTAAACAAATAAAATTAAGGGCTGCCAAATCTAACAAATAAACAGAACAAACAAAATGCCTCCTGCAAAGGGATAAACATGCTACCAACACAAACACATATCTATGAAGCTACAGTCCGTCGAGTGGTCGATGGAGATACACTGGACCTCAATGTCAATCTCGGCTTCGGTGTCTCCATACACCTCCGTGTTCGCCTCTATGGCATAGACACCTACGAAATCCATGGAGTCAAAAAACACTCCGATGAATGGGAAAAAGGTATGGCCGCTAAACAATTCGTCGAAGAATACCTCGGCCTCGAAATACCATCGGAACACAACCATCCCTATTTCGTGCTCAATCCAAATCCCATAATCATCCGTAGCTACAACGGTAAAGCTATCAAAAAAGGTAAGTACGGTCGCTGGCTAGTTGAAATCTACGTTCCTAACAAAGCAGGCAGCATCGGCGCTCGCACTCTCAACGAAGCCCTCGTCAATGCCGGACATACCAAACAGGTGTCAAAGTATGAATACTTGTACTCACAACAACACAAAGCAATAGAAACAGGAACAACGAAGGAAAATACCAAAAAGGATAATGAGGAAAAATAATGAAACCACAAAATAAATACACTTTCATAGCAAATATAAACGCAGTCAAAAGTGTGCCAGAAGGCCAAAATGAAGAACCCGCAGAATTCCAACTCGGCAAGGTTTACCAGAACAAACACACAAAGGTACTGGTCCACATGATCGCACATGCCAAAACTACAAACTATGGACAAGTCCTGATAGCTGAAAAGTACGATGGGAAAGTTATTGCCGTGTGCAAAGACCCTAGCAATTGCGACAAAACTGAATGGCGAGAAGTGCCTCTCTCAACATGGTTCGAAGCTTGGCTCAATGCCAACCCCAACGACGAAGAACTTCAAGCCGCCCTCCAAACCGCAAAAATGGCAGAAAATGAATATAAAAAAAAGGATCTAGCCACTATAGCCAAATCAATCAAACTAGAACCAAACGACACTAACAACACGAGTACCATCAATACTGTCGAAAAAGTATATATGGCCGCCGAGAAAGCCAACAAACCACCCCCCATCGACATACAAGCTACGCTCAAATCAAACGTAAAACAAAAATTCCATTTCTATCCAATGTACTATTCAGACCTTGGATGGATGTGGGCCTATCGAACTAACGATGATTATTACCCCATCCCTGAAAAACCTCTGAAACATATGATCCAAATCGTCTCGTATTTGCACGATGTCAAAAATTGGGAAGTCATTAGAACTCCTAAAACACACGCCGATCTGCGACACCACTCCGATGGTATAGCTGACATATTGAAAAATAACGAAGGAATGATCGAAAAATATATAACAACGCTATCACCTTACCTAGACTTCCATTTAGGACCATGTGACTCAGAAACCCTTTGCAAAACATCTATAGGAATCCTGAAAATCATATTTGGAAACATAACAAGGAAAACAGAATAAATTCAGAAAAGAGTACACTATCGTCATGGATTTGCACGAAATCGAAAATTTGGAGTCCATTAGAATTCCCTGTCACGAAGCTTATCAACGAAATTCGTTCGTCGAGCAAGTCAAAAACGGTCTTGAACAATTGATCCGGTCTTGGGACACCTCCGACCGTGCAGTGAATGGCGAGCTCCTCAAGGAAATGACCGAAGACCGTATTTACGAAATGGGCCTCGTCGTGATGATGCGTCTCGTTTTCTTGCTCTATGCCGAAGAACGTCGCCTGTTACATCATGGCGACGTATTTTACGATCAAGGTTATGGGTTGACCTACATCTGGCATCGATTACTTCAGCAAAAACGAGAAGATGAAACCCGAATGGCAAACACATATGATGCCTGGGATCGGTTTCTTGCAACCTGTCGTTTGATCCATGATGGCTACTTGTCTTTTCTTGCTTACGGTGGAAGGCTTTTTAATCCATCTCGTTTTCCAGTCTTGGAAAACCCAAAATGCAAAGTATCAAATAAAACTTTTCATGACATCTTGTATTTGTTGTCCTTTGCTCGTCAACGCAAGCAAGGTGAGCCGCAAAGAGTTTGTTACCGGACTCTTGATGTCGAGCAAATCGGCTGTATCTACGAAGGATTACTCGATCATCAGTGTGCTGGTGAACGACGTGCTTCCGGAGCATACTACACACCACGAAAACTCACAGAACAAATCATTCGAATCACTTTAGAGCCACTCGTGTACAGAAATGTCGAAGGTAAACCAGGACTTTTGGTTGAGCCAAAGGAAGTAAAAACCGCAAGAGAGCTGCTTGAGCTCAAAGTCTGTGACATGGCCATGGGTTCAGGAGCTTTTCTCGTTCAGGCAATACGATATCTTGGCGATCGGCTGATGGATGCATGGGATCGAGCCATCTCTCAGGCACAAGAAAACAATCCCAAGGCTTTCTTGTCTATGCCTTATGCCGATCCTATAGACGATTGTGAGGGCGATCGTTGTCTCAATCCCGATAACCGTGAAGAAATGATTCTTTGGGCACGGAGATTCGTTGTTGAGCGATGTATTTATGGAGTGGATATCAACCCCCTCGCCGTGGAAATGGTGAAACTTTCACTCTGGCTTACAACATTTTCCGAAGATAAACCCTTTACCTTTCTTGATCATGCCTTGAAATGTGGCGATTCGCTGGTAGGTGTAGATGAAGAGCAGTTGAGAACATGGTCCATCGAAAAAAAGGAATCCGGACACCAACAGCATACCTTAGAGCCATATATCCAAAAATCAATCGATAAAGCCATCGAACTCCGTAAACAACTCCAAGAAATTACTGTCTGCAAAAGTACCGATAAGCTGAGAAAACGTGAGCTCCTTGAAAAGGCTGATAAGGAAATGGAAAAAATACGGCTAGCTGGTGATCTTATCATTGCTCCTTCCTTTGCCGAAGAGAATCCCGTCAAACAGAATCATCTCAGAAGTTCATTTCTTAATCAGTTTTCTCATGCTGATGATGAAGAAAAACTCATAAGTCTTCAGAATAAAATCAAAAAGCATCTCAACGGTCAACGGACGTTTCATTGGCCATTTGAGTTTCCTGAAGTTTTTATTGATGAAAAAAGGAAAGGGTTCGACGCAATTATAGGCAATCCTCCTTTTGTTGGTGGTCAATTTATCAGAAGGCAACTTGGCGAGTTTATGCTGAGATATCTGCGAGAAAGATGGCCACATACCCATGGAACCGCAGATCTAGTTTCGTTCTTTTTTCTCCGAGCTTATGAAAATGTATATCAAAAAAGAACGTTTGGTCTTATCGCTACAAATACAATCAGCCAGGGAGATACACGAGAAAGCGGACTCAACTACCTTGTGGCAAAAAATGCCTCTATTTACAATGCAATACCAAGAATGCCATGGCCCGGACTTGCGAATGTCAATGTAAGCGTTGTGCATATAGCAAAAGGCAACTGGAAAGGTCCTCTCCATCTGGACAGTAAAACAGTTTCTAATATTTCAACATATCTCGATGCTGTTGGGCTTCAAGGTAAGCCAGAAAGACTCGCACAAAATAATAACAAAAGCTTTATTGGTTCTTATGTTCTCGGACTTGGCTTCACCATGCCACCCAATGAAGCACACGAACTCATTCGAAGAAACAGGCAAAATGAACAGGTCCTCTTTCCATATCTCAGCGGAAAGGACCTCAATACCCATCCGGAACAACAACCAAGCCGTTGGGTTATCAATTTCTTCGATTGGCCTTTGGAACAGGCTGAAAAGTATCCAGATTGTATGAGGATTGTTCGGGAAAAGGTTTATTCTGAACGAATAGGGAAAACGTACTCAAAGGCTGCAAGAGAAAGATGGTGGCAATATGAGCGATACAGACCTGAACTCTACCGCGCCATCGCGCCGCTGGAGCGGGTGTTGGTAAGAAGTCAATTGAGCAAGCACGGTGCATTTGCACTTCTTTCGAAAGAGATGGTTTTTGATCAAAGGGTTATAGTGTTTTCAATCGATACATTTTGCATATTTGCTTTACTACAAAGCACCGTTCACCTTATGTGGTCGTGGAAATTTGGTGCAACACTTAAAACAGATTTGAATTACAGTCCAACCGATTGCTTCGAAACCTTCCCCTTTCCGCAATCACCAACCAAAACTCAACAGCAAAACCTAGAAAAGATAGGCGAACACTACCACGAACATCGCCGCCAGATCATGCTTGAAAACAACGAAGGCCTCACCAAAACCTACAATCGTTTCCATAATCCAAAATGCAAAGATGAAGGCATCCAAAAACTCCGAGATTTGCATGTCGATATGGATAATACTGTCCGTGACGCCTACGGATGGCAAGACCTTGATCTTAAGCACGGATGGATCAAAAACGTCACCAGAGAAGAAAAGAAAGATAAGAAAACTGGAAAAATCCGAATAGTCGAAAAAGAAGAATGGCGTTTTACCATTTCAGAAGAAGCCAAAAATGAAGTGCTCAAACGGTTGCTCAAACTCAACCGTGTGGTGTATGAGCGAGAAGTGGCTGAAGGACTTCACAACAAGAAAAAACGTGCCTAGGCATAAAGCCATGCAATGTTGGCACGATGTTTGTTTAACTCAGAAAGGAGAATACTATGCGTATTGAAACATCACCATATGATGATTGTCCATATGATGATTGTCAGGATTTCAAAGACCATAAAGACTGCAAAGCATGCCAAAATGAAAAGGAAAAGGAGAATGAGAATGAGGCAAATATAGTCAAACTAGGAGGTAGGATAAACATGCATGCCAAAGAAAAAAACTGCGACGAATGTGCCGAATGCAACAACAACAACAACAACAACTACAACAACGAAGACGAAACACCTAAACCCGTCATCCTAACCGCTGTACTAAAAGACGGATCATTGCAATTATTCCAATTGAGCCCAAGTACCTACGATAGAAGCTCAAACGTGTGGCTCTGGTATCACGAAACTACAAAACATGCATCCTACTATCCTCTCCCTACAAGGCCCTATAAAGCCGTGGAAACCATCATCAAAGAGCTGTACCAAGTCGAAAGTTGGAACATCAACGTCGCAACGCCTCAAACATTCCACCAAGATCGGAAATCTATGGCCAAAACTCTGCAAATAGATCTCGAACTACGTACACTTGTCAAAATCAATATAATGCGGGCGCTGGACACTGATCAAAGCCTGGAAACTAAACTCCAAGTTGCCGAAAATGTCATACAAAGCATATTCGATGACTGCTTGTGTTTAGATTAAACTGCTGAGTGCAATAGAAGTAGTGTAAGAGGGCAAGTGAGAGCAAGTGAGAGCGAGAGCGAGCAATGGACGTAAAGCAGGATGGGACTAGAGAAGGTAGGATGGCAGGTAGAGGGAAGTGACGGTAAAGAGCAGTGAGGGTGGAGAGCATGGAAGATAGAGAGAAGGCAGGACAGAGCGAATGGATGTTTGAATGCTATCTCCTATCCCACTACAAACAACCCTCAATACTTACTGAAAATGCAAAAATAACAAACAAAATAAAACAAACAAATAAGAGGAGAATCAAAAATGAAAGAAACAAAAGGAAAAATTAACGTGAACATACCAAAACCTACCTATTTCGAAGCCATACTCGAAAATGGAGAAAAACAAGTCTTCGAATTCTATCCAAATTACATAGACAACCCACCCAATGGTATGTCATATAGATGGCTCTGGAACTTCAGAACCAATGGAACCAAATATAACCTGCCTTCCAAACCTTTCGAGGTTATAACTCGTACCGTCAAAGAACTCTACGAAGTCGATAGATGGTACCACATCGATATCAATATGCCTCCGCCAGAAACATTCACCAACGCTTGCGAATACATTGCTGATGTTTTCAATCGTAGCGAAACTTTGCAAAAAATCTACATAGCCAAAGTATCCAATACCATCGACACTCATTGCGTCACAGATGACCTCAAAACTAGATGGCAACTAGCCAAGGATATACTAGAAACTCTCTTCAAAGGGATAGGAGAGGGCAAGGGAGAGGGCAAGGGAGAGGGAAAGGGAAAGGGAGAGGGCAAGGAAAATGGAAAAGAAAATGAATAAAAGAAATGGAAAGAAATTCAACCAGGAGTCGATATCATCGTCTCAGTAACTGCTAAATCAAAGAAAACCTTTCGTGTAAAAGGTACTATTCGAAAAATACAACAGCCTAGAACCTACATCACAATGTCGAAGGGTAGGGATTCGGCAAAATAAAAGAAACATGCCAAATAGGAGAACCTTGTGAAGGAAAATAAAAATAATGAGCCTAACGAGCCTAACGAGCCTGTGGAAATACAAAGGCTGTTCCGTAAACAAATTCGAGCGTGTAAAGAAAATGAAAGTTGGCACTACAGTCAACAAAATGTCCAATTGCACCAAATCCTAGACCAAGCTATCCATCACCTGGGCGAAATCCAAGCAGCTCCCCCTCCCCCTTGGGACCTCAATACCAAAAAACATACCAAAAAACATGCAGCGGCCCTCTTCAACGCTGTAGATGATATAGTGTGTGCTCTCCTCGGTCCAAAAGTAGATGTCATCTTCATGAATACCAGTAAAAACGGCATCAAACATAAACAATCCAAAACATAACAACACTGAAACTATTCCCACATACCACATACCACATACCACATACCACATACCACATACCACATACCACATACCACATACCACATACCACATACCACATACCAGACAGATCCATAAAAAAGTTATGTCTGCTCTTGACAACCCAACATGAATTTGGATGGGGTGTGTGTATTCAATGTGAGTAGATGTAGGTATTCAATGTTTGCTCTTGACAACCCAACATGAATTTGTGGAGGGTGCAGGCGGGACCGTACAATTCACAAGGGTTCCGGAAGCGGAGAAGTTGAGTTTTCAGCGGTGTGTGTGGCTGGCTGTAGGTTGTCGGGAGTTTTCCTTGTAGGAGTGGGGCTGCGGAGGTCGAAAACTCCCGGGTATGCGGGTGTGGTATGATGGGCGCGCACAATCAGAGTAGAGTACAGCTAATTTAACTTGACGTCAATAGCATACCATGTATAATAAAGTCAGTCACAGAACACAATGTGTTGGCAGGCAATACGGTGTGCTGGCAGGGAATATCGAGTCAGAGTGTGGTGCACTGGTATACTGACAGAGAGCACGGTGTGCTGGCAAGGAGTGCCGAGACGAACAGAGGTGCGCTGGTATGCTGGCAGAGAGCACGGTGTGCTGACAGCGAGTTTGATGTGTTGATAAGAAGTAGGATGTGCTGGCAGAGCGTGCGATGCGCTGATAGGCAATGCGTTGCTATGACAGAGCGTCTGATGTGCTGACAATGTGTGCCAGACTGTGCGTTGGAAAGAGTAGATAGGTTGAAATATGAATAATAGCAACAACATAAACAAAGCCGCATATACTGGCATATGGTTTCCAGGTGCGTTAGCCTTAGTCTTCATAGCCTTGAAGCTTACTGGGGATATAGATTGGCCCTGGCTGTGGGTGTTATCTCCCTTATGGGTAGCTGTGATAATCGTTGGGCTGATTTTATTACTTGTGTATTGCCTGGCAGGTCTTGGAAGGTGTTAGTAAACCGATGGAATACGAGTTCATCATTCCCACGATATTTGTTATGTTCCTTGTTGCGAGGCTCTTCTACATCGATTGGTAGGCATCCTAAAAGAGTTCAGAAGGCACTGGTAAACTTCCTAGGTTTGCAGATGTGCCCTTGGTTATAGTAGGACGAAAACCATGGATAATAAGGCTCGAAGGGTGTTTGAATTGTTAGTACCTTTTTTGTGGCTAGGCCTCGCTGTGGGCCTCGCCAGAAGTATCGCATGGCTCATAGGCTTAGAGTAAATCTCGGTCTTCTGGGAGCCTTCTAGACAGCCTGACGGCTTTGCGGCAGTCTTAGCAAAGTTCAGGCCATCCGTCCCATATCCAACTTTCTTAGATAACGCCAAATGCTATTCAAAGTTAGTGTGTGAACTTTGGATAGCACGTGATGGCGTATTGCGGCGCGCATGTGAGCTGAGGGGAGCATGTGTGAGCCGGTGTGTGACAGTGTTGGGAGTTTGAACACATGCTAGGAAACTAAAGCAGTGTGTGCAGATGTAGGCATTTGATATGTAGGCTCTTGTAGGGGGATTGGAACCATTTTGATAAGGCGATGGTAGTTAAATTAACGCAACATGATAATGGAGCGTGATTACCTGTTTATTCAAATGGGGGCTGTAGGGGACAAAAAAGCGCAATAAACGTACCAAGTAGAAATTTGGTAGGCAAGTCTTATGCCAAGCTGAAGATGCGTGTTTTGGGGTGTGGTTGGATGTGGTTATGGGAGTTTGAAGGCGCTGGTAAGGTAGGCATACTATGTCACTACGCGCTGCTTATGCGTGGCACTACTCCTGCCCACCACACCGCGCACACTAGCCCATTATTCCTCAGTAAACCCACATTCCCCCTTCACAAGGTAGTGCCAAGGTGTCTCTACCCCAGGAGCGCTCGTGGCCTTACTTGTGCCCTTTGGTAGTAGCAAAGGGGTGCGGATGAGCATGTAGGTAATGTAGGAGTTTGCAGGAGACGTCAGTAGATGTGCGCATAGATGAGGTGATGTAGTGCACGGTGAGAAGCAATACCACAAAAAAGATCTCCGTTTTTGACAGCAGTGCACTTTTTTAGCCAAGCAAACCAGCGCTGACAGGAGTTTTCAGGTGAAAAAGATCTCCTAAAAGGAGTAGCCAGAACAAGTGATGGCATTCAAGGTGTAAACACATGCCGCATACCCAGGGCTCAGAAGACCACTTGTTTGAGTTTTAATTTTGCTGGCCAGGAGGGGGAAACGCAAAACAATCGGCTACTTGAAACCCCTGGGGGGCACGACAAGAACTAGGCCAGAGTAATTGCTCTGGGAAGGGACGAATTATACAATGTAGTGTATTAAAAAGGGCAATGTATTGTGGCAACTACGAAGGAGTGGCGAAAAAAGTCAAACTTTTTTTAGGCACGGAATTTGCATAAAATCAAAATGTCGCCAATCACAATCAAAACATCGCTCAGTACGAAAAAGTTCTTGACGGACATCTGAAATACTCCGAATAAACAGCCCAGTTACACATACGCAATACACATGAATAACAAAACTATTATAAGAAGAGGTGTTTATACCATCCACAACAGCACTTGTTTGAGTTTTAGCATTCCAATGATTTCGGGGACTTACGGAGGTTGCCCTAGTTCAGCCCAAATGAGCCGTTTTGGCTACTCAAAACTCTGCGCTATTCTCACAACTATCGCACCTACTCGGCCTAGAACATGCGAAAATAAATGCAAACAACAGCCACAGAAACATCAATTGCTAAAACTAAGAAAACTCCAGAACATCAGACTCTATTTTTATTCCCAATAATTCCAATGAGTTGTAAAGATGTGAGTTTTAACAGAACTTCAGATCTCGGAACACCGTAGGATTGTTGACCACATACACATACATAATTCGCAGGTTCTACCGCCAACATAAAAAATCCCGCAGCAAACGTCCTTCAGGGGAGCTAAGAACCACTTCGCTGCGGGATAAAATATCGCTAGGAATGACATGGCATCTCGGGGGTATAAATACCGCCATTCCTAGCAACGTGATTACCAGTGTATCAACGAAATGTAGAATTTTCAACTATTTATACGAATAAAGTTTCGAATCACATCACCAGTAGAAACACCTTCCACACACCACGTGGTGGAAACCGCAAATCTAGCCTAGTAAACACCAGAGAAAAGAAACATGTCGCTATAAAGGCCGCTAGCAGCGCTCAGAAAGCTCGAAAACTCTCAACGGCTCCCTGGTACCAGCTGAGGAGTTTTCAGCCTTAGAAAGGCCATCACGGCCCAAGAACGGCACTTAGGCTGACACAGGGCCCGGAAACCAGCAGGCCACAGAATATGAAAAAAAAACCCAGAAACCTACTTCCAAGCGTATGAAATAGGATGCCTATTCCCAAAAAGGCTAATGATTACAAGGGTTTATGGACAATTGGGGAGTTTGCGTGCCTACCGACCAAAATATCCAACCACCACTCACGCACACCAACTCCTATATTATCAAAACTATCAAAACTATTGAAATTATTAGATGCTATTAGATGCTATTAGAAAACTTTAAGGCTTTTGAAAACTTTTGAAGTCTCTTGAACTCCCTTGAACTCCCTTGAACTATCATCAACCATCTTCCGACTCCATCGAACCTTCTTCTTGGTCTCCACTATACGCTGAGCTCTGTAACTTCGATGCTCTGTCAATCTGACGGGCGTTGCACCCATCGTCATGTAATCATTGATATTTTCAGAGCTCCGGTGTCCGCTCGTTCGGACATTCTGGGACATCCCTTGTTAATGACTTACCTTATGTCGTGGCATGTCCTCAGAATTCTTGGCAATCAGCGAGGCGGCTCCGATGTACTTGAAATTATTGCCGCTTTCTCCGCTGGCTGGGCTTGCGTCCCATCTGTGAATACCATGTCTGTTATTCACGAAACTCAATGTCCGAAACTCTTATCACCCCCCTCCAAAGTCTCCATTCCATCACCTTACTATTCAATATTACTGTAAATTTAAAGAAAACTCAACATAATAATGACCAGAAAAAAGAAAAATATGCTCCAACCTTTTCCTGATAAAGTTTTATCACACCTGCACCATCTCGTGTCTCCACATACTATCTCTCCTACTACATCTACCTCTATCCCTACATCATAACTGTACATAAATAATAAGAAATGACCTGTCGAGAAGCTTTACTACACATCAACGCAAAACAACGCAACAAGCTGTATAAATAATGCGCTTGGATACATTTGTACACATTTGTATACATCGCCCGGGTCCAATCGTGTGGGCTCAACCTGTTTGAACTCTCTCAGTCAGATGAACACTCAGACGTACTATCACCAGTACCACCTAGCTTCTTAGCAAGTATACGTACAACATCAGAAGCTACTCCCAACTCCACAGGCCTAACATCTACCTCAGGATAAGGATCAGCATCAGGCCAAGCCAGCCTATCCTGAAGCTTTCGACGCCCTCGAGTCATTACCTTTTGACCCACTCTCCGCTGATACCGCTCTGGTATTTTTTCTGCCGCCTTCGCACGTACCAACTCTGCCTCAGTCATTAACTCACCATCGTATAACTCCAAAAATACCCCGCACTTGGGACAACGCCAGCCATCCAAAACTCGCTTCCTATATACCCGCTTACTGTACCTAGGAGCTTTCAACCTGCCAGCCACTGCATCCTCTATTCGACATAACAACTGCGCACTCGCTTCATACCACCGACCCCGTATCAAATAAGGTACGAAAGCCTCATGCCACCAACCTTCAGGATAAATATGAGCATCCACAACTCCCTTCAACTCAAGCTCTACTACACTGCCCTCCTGTAAAAATCCGAACTCTCGCATAACATCAGTAGCTCCTCCAATGCATATAGGTCCCTTCTCTCCTTTTGGCTTAATAAAGTATACATACTCTATAGGTTGATTGTTCTCTGTAGCTCGATCACCCATAACACACAAAACCTCCTATCTACCCTATATAACACAAGAAGTTTAAATCAATCAAACAACGACCATTTGGCGGTAAACCCGAACAGCGACCACCTTCCCGGTGAAAAGTGACATTTATGTCACTTTTAGAAACCGATGTACAAAAAATACCAATATAATCTGCAAGTTTCAGAATGAGAGCTCAAAAACGTTTGAAATTATACACAAAGATCTGCTAACGGTAGCACAACTTTACTCTTGACACCTCAGCAAATTTAAGTAGTATTAAATTATCAGCAGATATGGAGAACAGATGAGATTCAAACACAACAAAGAAAAAACGATCCGTCTGAAAAATTCAGATGGATCTTTATTCAGAACAATAGATTTTGACTGTGCAAATTGTGGTAAACATCTGTTATCTTCTGACATCACCGAAGACGGTGATGTCATGTCGAAGAGTATAGAGGAATCTGCTGACATTGATAATACCGTCGCTAATGCCATCATCGCTGCTTTTCTGAATAACCAAAACGAACATACCAGCGAATGCATAGGCGAGTGCCGGTGTGTCAGAGACTCCCGAGCTTTCAGGCAAGACAGAGACCGGCCCGTCTTTCTGAGAATAAAAAGGTCTCGCAGCCTCCTCGGTTACGGGGGGACAACATTCCTTCAATATGGGCACAAATGGCAAATATACGGTGGAGGAAACCAAAGTCACGTCGAACACTCGGGATGTCAATGTGAAAAAGAAGATGGGTATTACAACTACCCAGGATCAAAAAAAGAAATCTTAGAAATTTTGGATAGGAGGTAGACATGTTGTCAAAAAATATGATGAATAGGATCTTCGAGGCAGGAACCTTAGCAGGTGAAGAAGAAGAAGTCCTCGAAGGACTTCCTTGCAAAAGATATGAAATAAAACAGCTTTGGCATGCCGGCAATAGCGGCCACACGTTCGAAACACTTGTTGCGACAGTAGTTGCCCGGTCCAAAAAAGAAGCTATGGAAGTCGCAGGTTACGACCCCGTAATCTGGCGACACTCGAACATATTTCCAAAAGAACTTGATAACGAAACCGAAACTCAACAAGAACCTCGTATCTTAAAAAGATACAAGAATGCTGTTTGATATGGATAACGCCACAAAAACAGTGGAAGACTTCCTTGCCATGTGGCACGAAGGCAAGGAAGTCTTCCCTGATCCAAAAACCATCGAACACCTCATAATAAAAACTATCAACGACCTCGGTTTCGGTATCCGAGATCGTGGACCCGCAAAGGCTATCTGCGCCGACGTATGGTTCGAGGGATGCCAGAATCATCCCCCCACCTGGATCAAGATCTGGGTCGAGGGGACAAGATACAAATGGATCGGCTGTGGCATGGCAGCACTACTCACACTTTTCACCATGTCCATCGCCAGAAACAAAAAAAATCTAACCACAGCAGAGATCTTCGAGGATCTCCACCATACCAAAAAAATAATAGCAAAATCATAACACCATGCAAACACCATTATCCATGAAAAAAACCTTAGAACTGCTAGGAGCAGTCAAAGTTTGCAAAGCTCCTGAGTCGCTTGACCCACTAAGCATGCAAGCTTTGACCCTTCTAGTAACACACTACCAACAAAAACTCTCTACAAACTCAATAGAAAGAAAAACACTAGAAAGAGCTCTGCTATCACTAGCAGAGATCAACAAGTACTTTATAAAAAAAGAAACAACCCTCCCAATCCCCGAAATCTCGCCTTGTTTTGATGGAAGTATCGATTTGCATTGGGAAGAGTTGTCATTCGAAATGCTAATAAACTTCCCAAAAAATCCCGCAGAATCCGCGGGATACTATGTGGACAACTACAAGGACATCAAAGCCAGCGGCGGATTCCCACAAGAACAACCTATGGGGAAACACTTCTACACCATCATACAAAGTATCAAAACATTCCAAAAGTAACCAAAATTACAGGGGAATTAGAAATGAATGCATGCACACTTTGCAAAAAAGAAATCTCCTCTGGATACAGAGAGGACTTGTTCGAGGGCATATGGTTGTGTCCTGACTGTATCAAGAGGATAAAAAAAGACACTTCCGTAGTTACAAGAGAAACCTTAGAATCTTACAAACCCCATAAAAAGGAACAAAAGGAACTTTAAATGAAAAAATTGAATTTAAATCAAGTGATATCACTACCCACAATCCAAACAAGGGAGTTTGAAGGGTCTACCCAAGATCTGAAATTGGAAACCTTCTCAACACGAATCTGGGCCCTGAGAAAACAAGAAAACAACAACACCGTACACCCTCTATATATTGAAATATTCTGTCAAAGCCTCAATCCAGAAAGTACTCACTATGGATGGGAGGACTATACCGAGTACTTCTACAGATTCAAAAAAATAACAACAGAAGAAGCAGAAATAGAACTTGACGTGACCCATTGAAGTCACTCACATCACAGCAACACAAGTAACTACGCGTACAAGAAAACAAGAGGTAAAACAATGACAAACAAAGGACTCAAGGGCAACGTTTGGACCCAACGTCACGTCACACAGGCTCGGGCAGCATTCAAACATCATAGTATGACAGAGGTTGGCCCCGGCCACTGGCACCTCAAAAACAAAAAAAACCCCTGCCACTTCTGGTGTGACATCGTAGTCATGGGCAACTGCGGTCTTGCAGTCTGGGGAGACATCGCAGGATGTTTCTTTAGCTACTACTCGGGAGCTAAGAAACCCGAGGAGCTGATCCACTGGATAGCCAACGCCGACCTCAATTACTATGGGCGCCAAAAAGCACATATCGGCATGAACGGTCCTGAGCTGATCGACGAATACGTGGATGATGTGGCCATTTACGACCTTCACATGCACCTCAAATGGACCCAGGATGACTTTGGCAATGAATGGAACGACTCCGACACATATGGCACGACGGTGGGCTCTAAGTACACCCTGGCCATCGAAAGTGCCATCGAATCGATAGAACATGGCGAGGACATAACGCTCGTAAAGAACAAGCTTTATGACGCCCTGAAAGAAGTTGATTCGGACACATGGGAGTGGCTGGGAAGCATCGGACGAGTGCCATCCACGAGACTCATCTACTGCGTATCAGCAGTGAGACGTCTCGGTCAACTGCTAAAAGCAAAAAAAAAGCAAAAGGCTAAGACAAAAAACACAAATACCATCCAAAATTTCTAAGAATATTGGAATTTTTTGATACCCAGTTCCCAGACAAAGAGGAAATTAGAACAGAAATAGAAAAAGAAGCTATGACCAAGGAACACGACCCCCATTCCCTAACAGACACATACAAAATAAAACTGGAAAATTTGCCTTGCGATACGATCGCACTGGAAGTGGTTGTTAGCAGCGCTGCTACAGAAATTCAAGCATACCAAGGTGATTTTAAGGTAGAAAAGATATCAATGCCAGGCAAGGACTAAGAAGACACAGGAACGAGATCCCCTGCTTTGTACTCCCACATAGGAATAAACTCCCCTTCTGGATACAACACTCCATAAAACAATTTACAATTTTTCTCGAACTCCACCGTAACAGGTATAAAAGGCTCAAAAAACACCTTGTCAGGAGCCCATTCCTCACCCCTTTGCATAACACGAACCATTTTTCCGATAACACAACCATCATGTTGGACTAGGTATACATCTAAAATACCTTCGGAAACATATTCAGCAACATGAACAATCTCCGGAACCCAACCACATGCCGAAATGTAACTATCAAAGCCGCTAAAATGACTCGCCAATCTAATATTATTAACGTAACTGGAATAGTTGTAATCTTTCTGTTTCCAAGAAGACCTATTATTATATTTTCTCTTCCATCGTATCATTTTTCACCTCCTTCGAGGATCGCATCCCCGATCACTAACATACTTCACGCTGATGTATAAACCATCGAAGGGACTCGTCAATTTTATATCCCCATCATCTTACTTTCATCATCTTCCACCTCCTTCGAGGATGCAATCCTCGAGCAAATTGGCAGCTTTTAGCTCATCTATCCAAGCATCATCCACATCACTGCTATAGACAAGAACTCCATCGCCCCCTTCAATACCCACACTCCCATCACTTCTTAGAGACACCAGCGTGTCCATATCGAAACCATGCTCAGAAGCATGCTCGAGCTCAAAAGATGTTTTTTCAGTCAGCTCTCTCAGTGTTACTATCATCTCTACCTCCTTCGAGGATTGCATCCCCGATCTTCTTTAATACTGACATAGATATATTGGCATGTCAAGAGCAAAGTTAGCAAATCCGCAACACTTCCCTCTTTATTCTATTCCTCAGATTCTTGATTTTCTAAACCCACACAATTACATAAGAAAGCCCCTTCTAAATCCACACCATCCAGATCAGCACCACTCAAATCAGCTCTGCTCAATTTAGCTCCACGTAAATTCGCCTTATACAAATTAGCTTTACGCAGATCTGCTCCAATCAAATTAACCCCCTCAAGATTAGCAAAACACAAATTAGCTCTCTCAAAACTAGCTCCGCGGAAATTAGCTGCACTCAAACTCGCTCTCTCAAGATTAGCTTCACACAAATCAACTCTACTCAAAAAGTCACCTCCCATCAGATTAACTCCCGAAAGATTCGCTCCGCGCAGATTCGCTCTCTCAAGACTAGCCCCACGCAAATTAACCAAACTCAAATTCGCATCCTCAAGATTCGCTCTACCCAAATAAGCCGCGTATAAATTTGCTTCACTCAGATCTGATCTTTCAAGATTCGTTCCACACAAACTCGCGTTGCTCAAATCAACCCCACATAAATCCATACCTGCAAAAGTACATCCACTCAAATCAGCACATCTTAAATAAGCTCCACGCATATCTGCCTTCCACAAATTAATTCCACAGAGGTTTGCCCCAGGAAGCCAAACTCGAAACCCTCGCTTTCTGATTAACGCCAAATTCTCAACTGTGACTTCCAAACCATCAGGCCATAACTCACAAAACCGAGATGCTTCATTTTCACAAGCTCCAATGTAAGATAAAATAGACTTGTTTATTAACATCACTCCAATCCTCCTTCGAAGGGTACATCTTCGATACTTTCAACACCATATAAAACACAATGTATCAAATATCAAGAGCAAAGTTGGGCGTTAGAGACATAATCGAGCGGCTTGTACCGATGCTCCACCTTAACAGGCACTCCATCATATTCAGAAGAGATGGAAATTCCTTCTGTTCCATACAAAACCTGAACAAAAACATATAACCCTAAATGCGAATCACACGCAACGCCTACATCCAAACACCAATTCTCATCTATATACATAGTTCTAAGCTTGTTAGCCACCTTTTTAGCCGCAGTATATCCTAACGCTGTCATTTCAAGCACTGCCTTTCCATGCGTTCCACTCTCATCACAATCTCCTATAGTTCAAAAAATCTCTACTCTTCGTCCCTAACCCAGCGAGCTGTGTCACCACTCACATAATCAATACCATATGCTTCCAAAACAACGCCCCGCAGCTCGCCAAACTCCCAACCATGACAACACAACTCATTTCTAATACACACGCACGGATAACAAGTCTTGAAATAATCCCACGAACCTTCCCATAGGCCTCTCGTGCATTCATACTTCTCACCCGGCTGGATCTTCTCCCCACATTCGCAACAAGTGTGCTCCTTGCGAGCCTTGACCATCTTGGCCTCACACACATCAGCCGCAGAATCAAACAACCCACAAACACAAGCACAGCCCATATCCGTCGATTCAGCCATCAGACATCACCACACCTTTCCGGTATTACTACACCACTCCCCTGTCAACGATACAGAATTATCCACAGAATCCAACTCATAACCCAAATCCACAAGATCCTCTCGATCCACCCTAACCGCATTTTTACCACACCTGGTAGGCATCGGAAGTCTAACAACTACACCAACAGAGTTTTCAATAAATCCAACTATCCTAACAGGAAGCAAACCATCTTTGACAATACCCTTTTTGAGGAACAGAGCTATAATACCGCCATCACAAGGAGACACACTACATCTCACAAGTTCCCTCTCCCAACCCAACCGATGATTCTGCATGACACTGAGACATCTGAGACCTACTATACAACCTTCATAGAAGTTTTCATTTTCAGTACTTTCAGCCTTTGTACTATCAAAATCAGAACAACTCAAAACATCATTCTCAGTGCCAACTTGGATTTCATCTGCACGCTTCCGCTCAACAACATCCAACAAATCTGCCTTGTACACCATCTTATTTCGCAGTCCAGAAGACACCGTTTCCGGAAGTTTAACAAACACAGCTTCATCATCATCCAAACAAACAGACGGGTATCCTATCACCCTGACAAGAAGAAAACAGCCCATCTCGACGCTTTCTTTGTCGACAACAACACCTACAATCCCATCGTAAAAAGATCTGAACTGCACTAGTACCTTATCTGGGCCCCACTCAGGCCCACTTTTCACTCCAAGACATCGTAGCCATCGAAAAGAACACCCATAAACAGAATCCGAACTAGAATCATCTTCACTGGGCATATCGTCAACATCACCCGAAACACCATCAGTTTCAACAGCGGTTTCAATCACAAAATGTGACTTTTTTACCCACACCCGACTCCTTCCAGATCTAGTCGGTTTTGGCAATGACACCAATGCGAAACTCTCAGAATCACTTGACACCCTCACCAAAAAACAGCCATCAGCATCAACACTACCCCTTTCCAATAACATACTTTCAATCCGACCACCCGCCAACTCAAACATTACAAGTTCTTCGTCAGGACCCAAATCTTCAAGACTACGCGCTTTTACCTCGCATCCAAAAATCTCAAAATCAATAAGAGGTTCAACACAACTCTGCTTTCTTATCACACTACAACACTTGAACCTTCTCACATCATCTGGAAGTTCCTTCTGATCATCAATTTCAGAGTACTCATTCATTTTTTCCATCCTCTGATGTTTTCTTGATAACAACCGTCCTCTTGACAACAGCTCTCGCAAGTTCCATAGCACCATCTCTTATTATATCGGACAACCACACATCTGCTCTTGCCGCTGCTTTGGTCAACAATTCGTACTCATCTTTCGTGAAACTCACGTATCTCTTATAAATTCTCTTCTTTTTCATATCACTCCTTTTTTTCATCTCAAACACTCTCCACAGCTCAACGAAACGGCGGAAACCCGGTCCTTTAGAGCCATAAGGAGTCGTCTCACAGCAAAATTAAACAGTTGTGAGTCCAGGTCTGGCAACTGCCCTCAATTAAGAGGAATCTCCGGGCTCCCGGATAAATGTCCCCTTGGCAATACTATCAAATCTGTCCCAATCTCACCCGCTCACACGCGTTGCAAGATCACAAACACTCACCCAAACTTTTTGCGCTCCTGACACTGTTTCACTGGGCAATCTAACAAGATTCTCGTAACTTCTTTCACACAACACTGTGACAGGAAACACACCCCCTTCAATGCTACCCTTTTTGAAAACAAGCTCCTCAATACCAGAACAAGTATTGAAACGCACTGTTTCCTCATTCGGACCAACGCCATCCTCCACAGAAATATACTTAAGGAACTTCTCTATCTTCCCAGAACGCATAGCACTCAAAAGGTCAAGACCTCCATCATCGCGAGGCCACCAATCTCCTGTATGGGTATCTATTACAGCATCCTCCGGGACATTCTTAGAAAACTGCAATCTTTTGATCTGCTTGACCTGTTCAAAGTTAGGACCATCCGCATAATACACCAAATCAATGAAAGCACCTCTCGGAATTTCAGATTGAAACGTCAACAAGTTACCAATCAAATAATAATCCGTGCCATATTGATCAAGGTTTCCTGGCATCAAAAGACACCGCTGGAAGTACACCTGTACACTAGGATGGTTAAAACCTTGCACGATCACTTCACAACAAGGCCCTCTTTCGTCTGACATTTTTCTAACCTCCCACAAAACACTAAGGCCACGACACCAAGTAGTTCTCAGAACCACCTTCCATATAAGACAACCACAACTCACCCAGATGGTAAATTTTCGATCTCTCCTCAAAATTTATGGTTTCTGGCATAGGAACAGCTTTGAGCCCAGAATCACCTTCGACTATCAGTGTAACTTCCTCTTGTCTGAATTCATTTACGACCAATGGACTGTGCGTAGTGATTATCACCTGACAACGATCCGAGAGCTCCCGAAGAATCTGCATGACCCTTGGTATAAGATGCGGATGTAAACCCTTCTCAGGGGACTCTATGAGCAATATAGAGGGCAAATCTCGAACATACGGCAAAACTGCATATGCCATATAATAGAGAAGACCTGACCCTATAGAGTCAATATGTAAAACACCACCCACAAATTCCACATTCATAGAAGCTTTCATAATAGAATCAAAATAAAAACGTCTGAAATTCGGAAACCATTCTTGGATGTCTTTCTGAATTTTAAGAGATTCCTGATCCTCTAGAAAAAATAATTTATGATACATAAGAGACAACCCAAAACCAGCTTCATTCTCAAACCAATGATTACTACTAAATCCTAATCGATTGTCACAAGAAGATCGCAATCCCACAAGCTCCAAATCCAACAATTTAGGCCGAACCCATCCCCGCATTGCAGGCAATCCCAACACATCCTCTGTACCGTACCCCACAACACTCAAATCTCGCTCTAACCAACAAACATCACAACCCATAAGATACTTCTCAAGAAACAATCTTCCTCTTTTCTTCAGAGCATAACTTGTACCATTACTATGAATCGTTATCTCAAAATCAGGCGCATTGACATCTATTGCAGCATTAAACGGTTCCCAAAACGACTTAAAATCTCTATTAACAACAGGCCTCAAAGTACCAGTTGCCACCTGAGCAGCTGTACCAACAGCTCGTAAGATTCGACTCTTGCCAACATCACTGGATCCTATCAAAGCATGCAACGGAGTAAACTCCATTGATATCTTGTCCAGCCCGAGATAATTCCGCACTTCTAACCGTTCGACACCCACCTGAAACTCCTTTCTATTACAGAACTCATAACTCACCCTTTCTCCTTACATAGTTTTCTCCTCTATTTTGAACCTGAGAGCTCTCAGTTATCCAAAAATCAACATCAATCTCTCAATCCACCCACCAATCTTACCAACATCCTACATTACCCACAGGCGAGATATCTTCCAAACGGCCCCACCGCCAACCAATTAATTTGTCCAGCCAGCCAAACTACATCCTTGCCAATCTCCTTGCAGGCACACACTCGATCCACACCTCTAAACCACTTACTTACAATAAGTAGTACCCTCTCACTGAACCTCGCTTCGCTTTTTAAAATCAAACTCTCGGAGGACTTAGAACCTTTCACAATTCTAAGCCCCTTTCTGGACCCGAGTGCTCTCGGTGATCCTACAATCGGACCATTGTTCAAACAAACATACTGACGTAACTTCTACCTCAAAACCAACCTCTAACGAGAACTCACTTCCAATAGAAAAACACTACCTGAGAACACACAACTGCACTAATTTGCCAACATCTTCTCACCTTCTATTTTCAGAATCGAAATCATGGAGGGTTTAGAACCTTTGACAATCCCAAACCCTACTCCGGATTTGAGTGCTCTCAATTGTCCGGAATAACACAATCACACTAACACTACTATCACATCACATCCCACACAGCTCTCTTCCAGCCAGCACTTCTGAAGAACAAACCAACAATAATCAACTCGTCTCCAACAAATTGACGATACCTAACACATTACTATCCAACACAACTTCCAACACCACTACTCTCTGGCCAACCCACTACAATTCTAAGTCCCTTTACAGACCCGGGAGCTCCCGGTGATCCCTTCAATAATAACCAACCCACTCCACTCACACGCTTTTCTTGCTCCGTGCCATAAACCCAACACTTGATCTGTAACTATCGCTCGCTATCTCGCATGCTCTCAGACTCTCCCTGCCACATCACAGTACTTTCTACCTGAAAAACCACCCATCATAAAATAAAAACTATGACAATTACGGAGGATTTAGAATCTTTCACAATCCTAAATCCCACTCCAAACCTGAGCACTCTCAGTTATCCGGAATCTTTAACACACTATCCAACTATTTCAACTATAAGCTACTTAATCACACTAACAAACAACCGATTCCTACTCCTGTACACAACAAGACTTCGATAGGACTCCAAACCTCACAGAATATCGGAGAGCTTAGAACCTTTCACAGTTCTAAACCCCACTCCGGATCTGAGCACTCTCAGTTGTCCGGAATACTACCTTCTCTGTCTTCCCACACTTCTGAATAACGAATTAACAATAACCCAGATAACTCCATAAGTAATACTAACTAAATCTCTGGCTAGCATTATCGCCTAATCTCCTGCCTTGTCGTCTACTCGCCATAGCACTTGTCAACTAACAATTACCGCTCGCTATCTCGCATGCTCTCAAACTCCCAGCCCTCCACACAAAAGTAATTTCGACCTGAAAAACCATCAACTCCAAAATATAAGCTTTGACAATCACGGAGGATTTAGAATCTTTCACAATCCTAAATCCCACTCCAAACCTGAGACCTCTCAGTTATCCGGAATCTTTAACACACTATCCAACCATAAGCTACTTAAATCACACTAACAAACAACCGACACTACATCGGCCCATCCTGCCAACAAAATTCAATTCTCAACTTCCACAACACGAGAATCCCGTATACGCCTGCAAACTTCCTGGGACAAACCAAGCTCCTCGAAACCAGCAGCCCAGTTACTATCCTTGACTTGAACCCTATTATACAAACCCGAAATATGCACAAGATTCCCATTTCGCGCTTCCCAATAAATGCCATCACTCGATTCCTCATCCCAAACAACCTTCGCGGTAAAACAAAATGACAGAAACCCGGTACTTTAGGGCCGGGAAGAGCCGTCCAAAAAAAAGGGCGGGGGCCCTTTCACAGGGCCCCCATGGGAGTTGCCTCCCGTGGGGAGTTGCCTCCCGTGGGGAGTTACCTCCCCTTCTCCGGTTTCCCGGGTAACAGTCCCCTTGGCAATGTTATGGAACAGTTTTGTTCGTAAGCAGCACTGTCCTAACCCCTTAGACCTGTTTAACCACTTACCGTAGAGCATCGGACTGGGGAAGCATCCAATGGTACCTATAATATATTTGTTCCTAACGTAGTTCAAAGGATCTCTCCTCTTCACTTAGCCGGGTCAACGTGGAGCTTACTTCCGTAAGCTCGGCCCTTTAGGGCCGGGTAGTTGACAGTCCTAAACCCCTTTCTGGGACAGAACGCTTTCGTGTTCCCAAAAATTGCTAACAAACCATCCATCAATATCGACCAACAACATCGCATACACGCGCATCTTTTTATCAATCCATCAATCAGCCAGTCAACCTTCTTCATCACTTCTGCACAAAATCAACCCCACATAGCTAGTAATCACACAACCGACTTCTCAATGTCCATACTACTTCCAACATAACTTGCCACATCACTACTGCGGTCGTAATGACTCAAACAATACCAGACGAATCTGATCCTTGTTGATGCACAACCAAGGCGGATCGAAAGGAGGAGCAATCTCTTCAAAACTCATCCCCATAGACATCGCAAAACGACGCGCTTTGGGATTACTCGCATTAAACGCATACGCATACTCCCTGGCGTACCTTGCTCCTTTCACACGACCAGAACCTCGTTCCAGGCACAGAAAAACCCGCGTAGAAAAAGAAGACTGTATCGCCGTCGGGAATATGATAGCGTTCGCTACCAACGAACGTAACAGGTCATCTGCTGCGGTCACATTATCTGTTTGGCCAGCACCTAACAAATACACCAAAGAATCCCCCATTACTGGACCACCTTGATTTGCTAGTTTTCTGAACCACACCTTGAAAGCATTACCATTGGATTTATACTTCACATTGAAATCCAATTTGTCTGCGTGATATCGAACATCGGATTCTGTTTCCAATCCAGCTATACCTGAAATACCAATATAGCTGTGCTCATCCTCAATACCCTCGTACACAACACCCTCCATCAGAAACAACACTAATAAACCACACAACAACATGAATGTCAAGAGCAAAGTTGAGTCTTTCACAGTCCTAAACACCATTCTGAACCTAAGCACTCTCGATTATTTGGAAGTAACTTCTCTCTACCTAACAGACTACCATTCAGGCTGACATGAATTCCAACCAACATTACTACTAGCTAAAATTTATAGATAACAAACTTCGCACTCCTCCTCATACAGGCCACCCTCCCTTCCGATCTACCTTTCGATCTTTCAGAACAACAGCAAACCCGCACTGAATGGAGGACTTAGAGCCTTCCACAACTCTAAGTCCCGTTCTGAACCTGAGCGCTCTCAGTTATACATACAACTCCACCAAGCCTACTCTCAACCAGGCGTACAACCATGCTTAACAAGCGACCGTACTTACAACCAAGCCATCTATACAAGAAAGCTTACAATTCTAACCCACTAGAAGCCGCGCCATCCTAAATATCAACCACATCACTGACTATCCTCACTGCGGCACAACCTACAGTCGAGACTCCTTGGTTCTAGCCAATTCAAGTTTCGATTTTAATTCAACACTGAAATCATTACCCTTGAGCCAGTGTTCCCACCACGTAGACTCCGGAGCTTCTCGCCAGTTCAAAGAATAGCTCGTACCCATTCCAACCTCCGAAATACCTCCGGAACCAGATTCGCCTACAAAACACCACCCTCCTCCAGTGGTTTCAACAACACCCACAATTCGCATCAAATCTCCACGACGATGCTCGTACACTTTGCCAACTTCAAATCTTTCAACATCGATCCAATCACTCATCTTCAATTCCTTTCAGTTCAAATTTACAAAGTCTCATGGAGGACTTAGAACCTTTCACAATTCTAAGCCCCTTCCAGAACCCGAACGCTTTCTGTCATTCCGGATTTCTCTTTTTTACTGTCCATCCAGACACCGGATCACCGGACTCACCATCAGTACACACATCTGACCTGCGACATGCCCTACATCCCTACCGTACGTCCTCAACATCTTCCCTGAACAATATCCCACCACATGCTACACACCCGCAACAAACAATCGGTGAGCCCAGAACCTCTCACAATCCTGAGCCCTATCCCAGACCCGAATGCTTTCGGTTATCCGTTCCTACGCTCTGCACAAACAGCCTACAAATCGCCTAAACGTCAATCAATCCGACCACAGATCAACCCGACATACCGCTTTGCAAATCGATCTCACACCACAATCCCTCTTGCCAACAGTTACACTTGTCAACCATAATTTACAAAAAAAGCTAGACACGGAGGACCTAAGACATTTCACAGTCCTAAATCCTTTCGGAACCCGAGCGCTCTCGGTTATCCAAAGTTTTTCCAAAATCCGTTCCGATAAGCCAACTCAATCTCACCACACTTACCAACCCTACCCGCAGTTCAACACCCACCTTTTCACTTAACCGAATCAACATGGAACTCACTTTCGCAAGCTCAGCCAGCCCATCAGAGCCGAATAGTTGACTCAAACAAAAACTTTGCCACCAAAACAGCATTCATCTCTCTCAAAAAATCGCGTGTTTTGTCTTGCAAAACAACAACTCAAACACCCAAAATTGCACACAATAAGGCTGGCCTCACTGCTTACTCACTAATAAACTTTACGTCCATCTCGACCACAACAAAACTCAGCACCAGACTCAACTACTGACTTTTCGAGTCAGCATCCACACTTCTAACAGCAGTGTTAACATCCTCTATCATAGAAGTTACCCGTCGCCGCACGAGCTCCCTAAATACAAAAAAGGATATATCAAAATCCGAACTCCCTGATTCCACATGCGGATAAATGATAGACCTCGAAGCAGAAACTATCGCACCATACCCAGCAGCATTAAAATAAGAAACCAAATCTTTGCCACTAGCACCCTGTGCACCATACCCAGGAACCAAGAATATTGTACGGGGCATGAGATCTCTCAATCCATTCGCATGCTCCGGAAATGTCGCACCAACAACAGCACCTACAGACGAAAATCCACGCTCCCCTACATAATCCGAACCCCAAGAATCTACCAAACACCCAACATGTTCATACAAGCGATTGCAACCTCCATTGAGTACCAGATCTTGTATCTGACCAGATGACGGATTCGACGTTTTAACCAGAACAAAAACACCCTTCTTACCATCACGAACTTTATCCAAAAATGGATATACACCATCAGACCCAAGATACGGATTTATCGTCACCGCATCTAAATCTAACCAAGTACCACCTATATGCGCATCAGCATAAGCTTTTGCTGTGTTCCCGATATCATTCCTTTTACAATCTCCTATAACAATCAACCCAACCGATTTAGCATAATCAACCGTACGATCGAAAACATACAATCCAGAAATACCATAACGCTCGTAAAAAGCAATTTGAGGTTTCACGGCAATTACAAAGGGAGAAACAACATCGATAATACAGCGATTAAAATCATAGATTGTTTCAATTTCAGACAGTTGAAACCTGCCGGCATTCTTAAAACAAGACGGAATCTTGTCATAGTCAGGATCCAAACCAACAACAACTCTGCTCTGTTTCTCATCAATTGCATCTAGCAATCGATCTGAAAAATCTTTATTTTTTACATTCTCCTCGTACACTTCCACACCTCCCAAACAATGAAATCACAGTAGATCTCATTTCAAATCACAAGACTAAATAGAGTTGGTTTCAAATATAGAAAGTCGAGGAGCTTCCAATGGTTCAGGAGTCTCAACTTTCAACCCAACCCACGGAGATCGTTAACCGTACAACAACATCCGCTATTTATCACCAGTGGTTCTTCCGGCTTAGTCAACTCCACTTCCGGAACACCTTCCCACACAGGAAACCCTCTTCGAACTGTATGCTGCAAACTATCCCAATTAACTTCAAGCGGATTAAACCCATACATATTATCCTGATCACTTTTCTCACAAATATCCAAAACCTTTTGAACAGCTTCTATACGACACTTTTGTTCACATTTGTTATGTCCTAAAAAAACAACGCCTCGAGCTGCATCCGTGAGATCATATAACTTCTCAACACACTCCATGGGCCACCAATAAGACCCCTTACCAACACGAGTCGCAATCTGTAATGAGTGCGTTGCCTTACTCTTATCAACAACCACACCACTCTCACCAAAAAGTTCAAGCATATTACTTTGATATAAAGACCCATATCCACTCACATCATAAAGCAACAATCCACTCACATCATAAGGCAACAACTTAACCACACTCCCACAAACAATCTCTTTAGCGACTTCCGACCTCCGACCAATATCCAAGGTGTGATTAGCATTATTGTAAGCTTGGAGTGTTGTTGTAAAATTATCCTTATCACCATCATAAACATCAATGTACTCAATATCTTTTGTAAACCACTTGCGCGCAAAACTACTACCAAGTGTTGCCACCCAAACATACGGGATGTCCGAATCCACCGACACATTAACAACAACAGCATAGGGAACAACATCCACTATCGCAGCACTAACAAACTTACTATATTCCGTACGAACGGAACTATCCGTGTGCAGTAGTTTTACCAATGCACCTTCTTTAATCCTTGGATCAAGTTCATATGCGTTCATTTTCCAATCCCCTCGTTTTTGTTTTCAGTCTTTTCAACCAATATAACGCATCTTCTCTCAAAATAGATGCTTGTCATCTTTCAACTCCACAACACTCCTAATCGAATCTTTCCATTTTATGAGAGGATTCGACTTCAGACTATCGTAAATCTCCAAGATACGAGACCGTGCCTGCCCAACTCGGATCCGACTCACCTCCGCAACCGGCACATCACACAAAACTCTAGTACCTATCGCGTTCATTTTACCAAGCCAAATACTCTCCGTAACAAAGGGCAACAACATAGAAACATCCTGCTCTATCGCAGACGTATTCAACATCGGTTCCATAGACACACTTGTCTGAAAACTCCTTGTGTGAGCCAACTTCAAACAAGTGAATCGCTCAGCAAATGAAGGAGCATGCGGCTCCCAAATTTTCAAAATATCGGAGTTCGCACACCCTATAGTAAACCGAAAAACAATCTGCTCCTTGTGAGATTCAAAGCATTCCACCAATCGTTCAACACACTCAACACGAGGCTTCGTGACAATCAGTACCTTGTTATCACCAACATTAATCAAATTGCGTAAGGCCATCATACAATCCGCAAGATTCTCCGGGGTAATATCATGCCTCGTAGGAAACATAACCACCCCAGCATGATGCTTTTGCTCGAGCGCTAAATTCCGATGCCCTCTGCTTTGCTGTTCCCACTCCAAAGGAGTTTTCACATAGCCTCGTCTAATGGCATTGTGCCTCGCATAGCAATACCGACAGCCATGAGAACACCCAAGCTGGATATTAACGGAAACATCCGACCACGCTCTCGTTCCTCTACAAACCCGTCTCACCTTCATCACCCCAACCATAAGAAGCCCATTTCTGCAACTTCTTAGAGAAATCAATTCCTCCATCCCGATCATCACAACGCAATCGAATCTCCTCAACCGCAGCTAACCAATCATATGCTGGACATTCCTCCACCAATTCACAAAGCAATACTTTGACTATCCGCACATCCGGCTCATCATCCTCGCTCACAAAACTCTTGGATTTCCATAATCCCTTTGCTATAGAACGAGCTTCCTCAAGACTATCAGCAGAGAAACTCTCAAAAGCCACACCACTGCCTATTCCATACGAGTAGTCCTTTTCATCCTCATCCTGCTCAAACACTGCAATGTATCTCTCAGGTGCACTTTCAAGACCCAAACGAGCCTTCAATCGAGCATTCTCAGCCCGCAACTCAGCGCAAATCTCCTCCAACTTATACCACTTATACCACTTATACTCATCTCTTAGCATAATGACTCAACTCCTACGCTTAAAAACAAGATTCTCGTTACATATAATAAGTAACCAAACCGAACAACACTTCCACAGATACCACAGATGGATGCTCTCGAAGCGCTTGTAAAATTTCATCATAATTAGTCTTAAATCTCTCAATCATACACAGAGGATCTTCAAACCCATCTATTGAATAAACAGAACAAGAACTATCCTTTGACACAAACGAACTCATAGTAGGGTCATACCTAGTTCCTTCACTTTTCTCTCGATTATTCCCTCCAGCTATTGTGACATCACCACAACTTCCGATTTCCCAGATAACATCAACCATGTTCAATTCTTCGAGCAAATCGTGAAGAGTCGGATATGCTGTCCTTTCAAAATGATACGTCTGTATCGCACACCCGCAATCAGGACAGTATTTAGTAAGATCGCCAACACCTGTATGAACTTCGTTTTTCGAACATCTCCGAACAGGAGTATTCACTACACGAGACGCCATATGTATCTTGACATATGCACCCAAGTAACTGTATTGTCTGTTTCCCATACCAATAAAACCTTCCAGTGTATCAAGCCAAGCTACGCCGCGATAATACACGTCATCATACCGTGGCGGCTTTGGCTTTATCTTTTTAAATGAGGCTTCCTTAAGCTTCAATGCATCCATAACACGAGCACGAGCCGCCTCAATTCTTTTAGTTCTACCAGGAACTTTCTTCAACACGTCTAAACTCGTCTGAGTTCTTACAAAATTTCGCGAGGTCTCCGACCATTGTAAGTTCCGGCTCTAACTGCTCCGTGTGCTTCAAATCAGAAGCTTTGAAAATCCATGCTACAAACTCCGAACAAGTCAATTTGCACATTCTGCGAAGAGTGAATTTATACAACCAATGCCACTTAGTAAATCGATACAACAAAAATAACAAACCATTCCAAATTGCATTGCGATAATCATAACCAGCAACACCAATAAGACCCCCCATAGAAATAACACCTGTCAATTCAACAAGAGGCTCAAAAACTTCGCAAACTCGATATTTACTCCGCACATGAATATGGTGCTCCTTTATCGCTCCCCTCTCCGTCACATGCGCTGCCCAAATTCCGCTCCATACAAGACACTCATACTCCAGCCAGACATGAGTAACATTCGATCTGGTCAACCAACGCATGAGCTTGGATAACATTCGTTCGTTTGTCCCGAAACACACCCGCACAAGAATCACCCATTATCCGCAGATCCAACAATCACATCCTTGTCATGTGAATCTGGATCTGAATCTGAATCTCTAAGTAAACACTCGAATTCCTGCTTATCAGCAGCCGTGAAATTAGTCGCTTGCCCTGCAAAAGCCCTACAGCGCTTCTTAGTCACAGCACTTCCTGTCAGCTTGTAGGCACCTCCATAACCCTTACCACCAGCACTGACCTGTCCCACAACCACATTAGGATCTGAATTCCGCAAACCTATTCGACCGCCAGCGTGAGCTGCGTCAATATTCTGCCCTAAAAATACAAACGACCAGCTGTAAGTTGTTTGTTGATGTTCAATCTTCTGCTTTACTTGCTCCCGAGTGTACTCCCTCGAAGCATTCTCCTGTCCATCTGTCATAATGACAAAAATAACATTCCCAGGTCTCTGAGCTTCAGGAGTGTTTGATAACCGGCTCCCAACTTCGTCTATAGCACGGCCTACGGCGTCGTACAGTGCCGTCCATCCTTCTGGTCTATAGTTGAACTCGTTCAAAGGCTCAACGCTCTCTACAGGCACCCCTGCGTGCACAATGTCATAGTCAGTATTAAATTGGACATACGTCATCACACAACGTCCTACTTTGCACTTCTTTTGCTCCTCCAAGAAATTATTAAACCCGGTCCTAGCCTCACTAGCTACCATGTTCATAGAAGCGCTGCGATCCGCAATAACTACCACCTCTGTCAAGTTTTTATCCATTTCTCTACACCTTTCACGTTTTATGAAACGCTACAAACCAACAATACAAATAAGCACAAAATCCGAAAACTGTCAATAGCATTCAAACCAAACATGGCAAATAAAAATCCGCATCTAATTACAAAAACAATGTAGGGAAAATAAAGCAAGACCTGTCAAAACAGAAGCACCCAAGAAAACAACACCCACAACAGCCACCAAAGTCCAAAATACAGACCGTCCATCCCTATCCTTCTCCAAAGAAACTCCAACAAAAGGCTCAATATCCTCAGCAGGCTTAATCCAACAAACTGAGAGTCCCTTAAAACCTGCCTTCTTCCATGTACCTTTACCGTTACTCTTGCTCATATCTCAAACTCCCTTGCACTTATCACCACATACCCTCGTCTGGTGTACCTAATCACCTTTTTACACTTACGAGAGCTACCCCAAAAAAATTCTATGATCGTGCCAGGTGGAAGGTGCTTCTCAAGAAAGTCGTCAACACTATCACGGATCTCACTTTTATTACCACCGTGCACATAACCTGAACCGCCGGGGAAAATAACTCTGAAATACGCAGCCGCCATGAATCAAATCACCACAAACATCATTCCAAACCCCTTCAAAATGACAACTTCACTGTACTACTGCTTAAGTAACGCAACAACGTATGCGCATTCGCTTCTATATCACCTTTTGTCATCAGCCGAAGCTCCTGACTACGATCATTTTGATCGTAATAATACCAAGTTTCACAAAGTCTTAAATACAACAAAGCACTGTCATCATCACCCACCCGTTCCCAAAGACCATCTCTCGCATCCGACAACTTCCTGTATTTTGACTTACCTACATTCTCCAATTTAACTTTTACACTCATTTTCACATCACTCCTTTTCTTCGTCACACTGCGATAAGACGTCCACAAGTACCTTCGGATACTCCAACACTAAAACATCATGCTCATGAGGCTTGTCCTCAATAGTTTCAACAACTTCCTCAGACACAACCTCTTTGACAAGCAGATGATCGACAGTATCCATCCCAGCCAAACACAACGCAACAAATGTCAAAATATTTCCAATGTGTTTCAAACCAAACATCACTTCAATCTTCCTCGTTCTCAAAGCTAAAATGTATTCTAACATCAGCCTTAACAACGCGCTTATATGCTACAGAATCATCAGATTGCACATACCAACCTACAACCACATCATTAACAGCTACTTTTAACACCAGACCACAGTAAATCACCCAGTGGTAGTGATCACTGTGATTATAACTTCTATAAACACCATCACTACACTCGAATATACGACACGAAACCTCTTCCTCCGGGCACATTTCTAAACGCCCACATACTTTCAAAGCACACATAACTACCTCCTCCGGGCACATTTCTAAACGCCCACATACTTTCAAAGCACACATAACTACCTCTCAGATCTGAAAGCTTCTAACCACGACAAAGGAGGTTCTCCACCATTCTGAAGCCACGCATCTAACTCAATCACAAGCCCCGCAAGATCCTTGAGATCTATCAGCGCGCATCTACCATCGTCCCCAGCCCAAGCACAAATCACACGAATCGCTTGCAATGTCTCGGCCGGATCAAACGAAGACGGCTTCTCTAAATCTCCCGTAACAACACACTCTCTAAAATCAAGATCCGAATCGTACTTCATCCCACACACTCTCCACAGCCCAACAAAAGGCAAAAATCCAATCCTTTAGAATCAAGGAGTGGTCTCAACAAAACCACACTTTCCTTCAACCCATGCATGTATCGCTTTTGCCATTGGAACAGACTCAAACAGCAAATAATTACGCTTAGTACTACCACCATCCTCAGAAAAATAAACCATTGGACCAACTTCCGGAACAACCATCAACAATTCCCTAGACCCATCAACCAATCCAACCGCGGTACTACCATCTTCAAGAGGCTCAACATTCACATCACCCCTAAAGTGACTTTTATCAACCATAGCCAAAATCCCAACCACAACAGCACCATTCGGATGCACCAAAGCTAACAGCTTCTTAGCAACACCTGTCGACAACTGAACAAGCGGAAAACTACTACCATTATAATTCGAGTCGGGATGTCGAGGAGACATACCCCTACTCATGATTTGCAAAGCATCAAAATCAACACCAAGCTCCGCTAACATAACGCTCAAAACATCCGCATAGTCTGCACAT
>Ga0180437_10001275_pt1 | contig 43399 bp, 64 predicted proteins | sample SS_ome_4_FD_132410 | JGI IMG/M metagenome (GOLD analysis project Ga0180437, IMG submission 132410) | Hypersaline lake sediment archaeal communities from the Salton Sea, California, USA - SS_3_D_1 metaG | ecosystem: Environmental > Aquatic > Non-marine Saline and Alkaline > Hypersaline >... | reverse complement strand
CGCTGACGAATGACTAATCCTTAGACATGCCAATTCTGGCAACCCCTTAAAATCACAGGGGCCGAACTTGGCCCCAGACCTGCAATAACCTAGATAGCCGCAATGAAGCGGCACCTAACACGGAGCTTTATCATGAGTTTACAAGATCAAATCGAAAGCCTGGATGAATCAACCCGCGAATTGTTACTCGATAACGTGAGCCACGTAGAACTATGGCCAGATGACCTGTGGCAGGATTATCTAATCGACATGAATGGTGACGATGCGATTTACGTAAAAGTTCCTGGTTCAGGGTTAGATGATATTTTTTTAGGCACGCCAGCTCAGGTACTAGAGAAAAATGATCCCGTCGCCTATCGATGCGGAATGAATGATTTTATCGATGCCGAAATGAAAGCCGAGAAAATCGTCGACATAGAAGGCCGGATTTTCCCAGCCAGTGAAGTCAAAAAGGAATTAGACAGCATCGATACAGATGACTAATCCTTAGACATGCCAAGTACCGCAACCCACCGATATCACTGGTGCCACGGATGGCACACACCCTGCAATAACTTAGATAGCTGCACTGACGCAGCACCTAACACGGAGTTTAGACATGCCGACATCAAACCGAACCATCAAAAAATACCGCTCTATCATGGAGCGGGGCCTATTCGAGGAACGTGAGCTGATCGGATTCCGCAGCCTGATAAATAAGTCTTTGCGTTTGAATTGGGTTATGCGAACAGCCGATGAACGTATCTCAAAACTGGCAGATGACTTTTTCGACATCATGCCAACAGACGGTTACCGCCTAACGCCAGAGCAACAAGCCAAAGGCATTGCATACCTGCGCAGCCTGATCTATCTCGACAACGGCAACCGACGTAATACCAAGTTTGTACGTGAACAGATGCTCGATCATTATTGGGATATTATTGATAACTATTCTCATTTTACTCTGGTCGACCTGGAAAGCCCCGATAACGGTAGCCTGCCGATCTATCGACTTTGGGCAAAAGATGGGCGTTACCTTGATTACGTTGGCGCGTCATGGCAGTACGGCGGCTCCTATTTCGTTGGCTCTGGCCAAAAAACTGGCTGCACCGGCTGCGATAACGGCGTGCCTCATTACGCTTGTATGAGGGGGTAAACCATGCACTTGCCAATTCCTAAATCATATCCCGTGCAACCCCTGGCCGATGGCCAGCCCGCAAAGGACCGCGCTACCTGCGATCACTGCGGACTAAGCTGGGACGATGGCGTATCGACGTCAATCACTCCAACGCCAGCAGGACGTTGCCCGTTTGAAAACTACCACATTTACATCACTGATGAGGACGGATATATCTTATGAACCGCGAACAATTCAAAGCCCAGTACCAGAGAGTTAGACGGATTCAAGCCGATGCAGACCGGAAAGCACAGTCTCTGCCATGCGGCGCAGATGACGCGCTTTATGAGCGAGTCGGATATCTAATAGAGGATATTTGCAAAGAATTTCCGGCCATTGGTGTTGTATTAGATAGCCGCTATGATTCCGATCCCTTAGAAACTCCGTTGCAATGGAGATATAGATAACAAGTCAGCAGGTGCTCTCTGGCCCTGTTAACTCCGTGTTACCCCTGGGGTCCTTAACCGGACCCTGGGGGCTTTTTTTGCGTCTAAGGTGTTTAAGCATTTGACACCTGTTGATCATTCTTTAGACATACATTCTATGTATGCCATGCCAAGCACAATGTGCATTTTATGACACCACATAGTATTATGCGCAAAACGAATAATAAGTGACCCCTTCGGGGTCTGCGCCTCATTTACTCAATAATATCAAAGACTTACAAGCGGATGAGAATGATTCTCACCAAATTTCGTGCCATATTTGTCCCATAAGCCTTAGATTGCGGGACAAACGGCACTTTGGCATGGAATTTGTTATTTGTTCCAATTCTGTAACTCGCCGTTATCATTACCCCTAACAATTGTCTAATCCTTAGACGGGTACATTTTTTGTACCCCGGGTGTTTAAGAAAGCGGAAATACGGCCTTTTTTTTAGGGGGGGGGGTGGGGCAAAGTTGGCACGGATTTTGACTATCACCAACCGAATTATATTTAAAAAAAATGGGTAGTTGACACCGTGGCCTAATTGCATTTAATTGTCTTTGGCAGCGGTGTGGGAAGCTGGGATGAAGCCGGACATAGTTCGCGCCTCTCTCCCTGGAGACACGCATCCAAGATTGACTGGATTTGTATTGGTCTGGCCCTGGTCGGGTGTCAGTCCCCATGGGAGCACCTAACGCAATTGGCCGGAGTCGCGCCCGGCCTGCCACTCTTTCCGCCCTATTTTCAAGCGGTCAACTTTCGTTTCAAGCGGCCAAACTAATTGCATTCCAATCAGCAGTGTGTTACAATGGTCTTGTTGTTGGGGATACCCAGCAGCCCATAGCTGTCGCTTTCCGGTGTAGGGCTCGGGATTAAACATCGCCCGGTGCGAAAAGATTGGCGACGGCTACTAAGCATAACCACAGAGGATAAGAGCTATGGAAATTTGGGTGGATAATGAGAAGGCTTGGCGTTTGGTTCAGGAGTACGCGAAGGAGGGTTTGTCGGATGCTGTGATTGCGAAGAAGTTGTATCGCGATCATGGTTTGGTGAGTATGCGTGGTCGCAAGCCTTATGGTGCTGGTGCTGTGTGGGCTTTGCGTAAAAATGGCAAGCCCAAAAGAAATATTTGCGTATTTGTCCGCCACAAGGGTTCTAAGTCAGAAAAGTCGGCGAAGCCTGCGAAGGCTGACAAGCGTGTTGAGCGTTTATCGGTGGAGTTGGATCTGGCTGGTAAGATTTTAGGCATGGATGTGGATTCCGAGACTAAGTTGGAGTTGATGCGGAAGGTGTTGGGTTGATGAACAAATTGACTCAACCGCAATTGCAAGCAATCGTCTCGATTGGAGTGTTCGGGCACAAGGCAAAAGTCGGGAATACCGTCGCCGGTAATTTGCTTTCTCACGATCTGATCGAATTTGACAACGCCTATCAGGCTTGGTTTTTAACGGACAAAGGCAGAGATTTATTTTGTTACGTGTTTGTTGAACGTGGGATGGACCCATTTGGTGATGGATTGCCGGATTATGTGAAAGATGAAGTGAAAAAAACTTGGGAGAAACATTTTGACTGACACATTGTCAACGATTTGGAGGCACGTCGGGCCTTGACATAATCTGGCCGATTGGCCAATAATAAATCCAAGCGATTCATTGGGGGATGCATGGGCGGGCTTACTTAGGTAGACCCCGGTGGATCGCCTTTTTTTTTGTGGGGCGCGTGATGAGTGGTCCGTATGATCGTTTGTTGGCGAGGTTGATGACTTCGGAGCGGATTGGGATCACGGGTCGCCCTGGTGTGGGCAAGACGACATTATCTCAGCGGTTGTGCCAGGACTTGGCGCTGCCGCTTTTTCATACTGACGATTATATCGGCGAATATTCATTCGGCGAGGCTCCTGACTACATAGCGAAACATTTCGTGGACCGTCCTCGGTGGATACTTGAGGGTGTCCAGGTAGCTCGTTGTTTGAAGCGCGGGCTGTGGCCTGATGTGCTTGTGTGGGTTGATCGGGGATCTTCTCCTGTGGAGTCACGTCATGCTGGCCTGGCTGCTGTTGTTGCGAAGGGTGCGTCGGCTTGGCCTGGACAGGTGATTCGATTTGATTTAGATTCCCTTTAATGAGTCAAGACCTTTCTAAATTTGAGGACGATGGTTTCGTCGGCATGTGGGATCGTCGCAATCCCAAGTCGATATGGAATCGTGTTCCGCCGAAGATGCGCGATGCTATGGATGCGGTGCCTGACAAGGTTCGTTTCCAGGGCGAGGGTTATTTGTATCGCAAGGGCAAGCCGAGCAAGACTGTTCAGGATGCTCGCCAGCGTTTTTGGGAGTTGTTTCGCCTACACGATACGCGTCGCATTTCGATGACTCAGGCTTTTAATAATAACATTGCTGCGTATTACGAGATGTTGCGAAAGCCTCATCGTTTGATGTGGTTTTTGAATCCTCCCCAGGATTTGGTGAGTGGTCAGAAGAGTATGTTGGAGCGGACGATGAGTCTGGTCCGGGATGCTTTGAAGGAAGAGAATTTATACATTACGAAGCGCAAGATAACTCGCGATGCTTATGGCAATGAGGTGATTGACGAGACACGCGAGTTGAACACGAAGGCGATGGCAGAGGTTCGCAAGTTGATGGGCGACATGACGGATCGTGTTCATGGGACAGCGATTCAGCGAGTTGCTCATGCTCATACGGTATCGCCTTTGCAGCAGATGGATGCTGGCGATATTTTGGAGGCTGCTGAGGCAGACGTGGAGACTCCGATGCCTGAGTTGGCTGATCGTTTAAACAACGAGCGTGCTAGTGAAGATGTTTCTATCGAGAAGATTATTGAGGCGGACCTAGGTGATTTGATGGGAGATGAAGATGGCTCTTGAAACGATGAGCGGTGTTACTGAATTGGGTGGTTATCATGTGGTGGTTATGGATGAGCTGCGTGAAAAGCACCCGGATAAATTTAACGAGTCTGGCGCGATGGATTACAAATGGTTCGAGGCGGAAATCCGTCCTCATGCTTTTGTTTACGTTCGCCAGGACAAGAATAGTATTAGTTTTACGATTCAAGACGGCCCTATAAAAGAGAACGGGCTGAACGGATGTCAGGTTGATACGTTGATTCACGCGGCTCGCAAGATGATTGCGGGTTTGAATGAGAAATTTCCCTGTCGTGAAAACGCATGTGCGATCACGAAACTGGATGAGGCAATTCACTGGCTGGATGCTCGCGCACGCGATCGCGAAAAACGTGGTGTTGAAGGGACGAGCAAGGGTTGAGTGAAACCTCGAAAGAGATAATTCGCAAGAACTTGCCTCACTTGTATGGTTTTCCTTGGTATGAGTGGGCGTGGAGGTTTTTTAATTCCACGAATCGCATGAATTTGCTTGTTGCCGGGAACCAGTTATCAAAATCCTCCACGCAGATTCGCAAGGCGATCGACTGGTGTACGAATACTAAGAAGTGGCCTAAGTTGTGGCCGAAAAATCCTGTTCCTCGCAATATGTGGTATTTGTATCCCGACAGTAAGGTTGCGACGATCGAGGTAGAAACCAAGTGGATACCAGAATTTTTGCCACGCGGTCCGTTTAAGGATCATCCTGTTTTTGGTTGGAAGGTTGTTTACGAGAAAAAGCGCGTTGAGAAGATTGTTTGGAACAACGGCGTGCAGCTTCACTTCAAGACCTACATGCAGAACCCTTCGTCGCTCCAGTCGAGCACGGTTCACGCGATTTTTTGCGACGAGGAATTGCCCCAGAGCATTTATGACGAACTTCAGTTTCGCCTAGCGGCCACGGATGGCTACTTCCACATGGTTTTTACGGCCACGCTTGGCCAGGAGATGTGGTGGCGTGCCATGGAGGGCACGGGCGACCAGGAAAAGTTCGCACATGCGTTCAAGCAGCAGGTTTCGATGTACGACTGCATGAAATACATGGACGGTCGGCCCGGTGCGTTCACGAAAGAGCGTATTTCCAAGATTATCAAGACGTGCAAGTCGGATAATGAGGTAAAAAAGCGGGTATATGGTCGTTTCGTGTCGGATACGGGTTTGAAATACCCTGCATTCGACCCCAGTCGTCATTTTGTGGACCCATTTCCGATTGTACCTGGCGATTGGCATCTTTATGGCGGTGTGGACCCTGGAACGGGCGGTGGAACGGGTCATCCTGCGGCTATGGGTATTATTGCGGTTCGTCCCGACTATCGCAGGGCCTACGTGTGTAGGGGCAAGCGAATGGACGGTGAGGATACGACGTCGAGCGACATTTTGGAGGAATTTAAGGATATGCGGGGCTCGTGGACGCTGAGAAATCAGTTATACGACCAAGCTAGCCGTGATTTCCATATTATTGCCAGTCGTGCGGGCGAATCGTTTTCCAAAAGCGAGAAAAGCCATGAATTGGGCGAAGATATTATCAATACGTTGTTTAAGAACGACATGCTTTTTATTTTCGACACGTCTGACCTGCGAAAGTTGGGTCAGGAGTTGGTGACGTTAAAGGTGGATACGGTGAAGCGTCGTGCGGCGGATGATTTTATTGACGGCGCGATTCGTTATACTTGCACGAGTATTCCGTGGGACTGGTCGGTTTTGTCTGGCGATCCTACGGACGAGGAGATTGAGGAGTCGCGGCGTGTCCGTCCGATGACCGAGGAGGAATATGATGAGTGGGTCGACGAGCAAAGGCGTGGAACCGTTGATGCTGAAAGGCGACAGCGAAAAGACGGAGACTGGGAAAGCTGGGATTCCGAGATCAAGTTCTGGAACGGGCAGTATGGAAGTTGACGCTCCTGGTTTATGCGCTATCATTAAAGCATGTCACAAAGCTGGTGTTACTTGCTTGAAATTTGGCGATGTCGAGGTTAACTTTGGCTCAGACCATATTGTTAACAATGTTTCACGGGAAACACCGGCTCGCCACGTAGAGCCAGTTCTTCAGTCTGGTCAGGTTTCCATGGAATTGAGCGCCGATCAAAAGGCGATCATGGAGGAAGCCGAGAACACCGAACTCATGATTAGCAATCCCGAGCGCTGGGAAGAATCAGAGATCGACCGTCTAGTATACAGGGATAGGGCACTAGATGAACATAGGCGAGTTGAATGAACTCTACCAAAAATCTGAGCAGGTCGACCGGTCGACGTTTGCTGAGATGCGATCGAACATTCTTCTCGTCGCAGGCGACCACTACCAAAAACGCGCCGACAAATATTTTAGCCAAATCCGCGACAACCGCGATCTTTCCGACTACCAAAAACTTCGCCTCACAAAAAACCACACACAAAAAGTAACTCGCCACTACGAAACACACATCTTGGAATACGCATCTGGCGTATCGGTGAATCCGCAACGCGAATCGGAACTACAAGATCAAAAAAGCGCGGAGCTGAACAACTCGGTTTGGCAAGACGGGCGCGATCGCTGGCGCATTCACGACAAGCAACGCGAGTGGGTAGCTGATTTCGTCAGGACTGGCGAGGTTGCTGTTCTCATTCGTTGGAATAACGATATCGGTGAGATTGTCGGCTACGATCCGATGCTAGACGAAAACGGCGAGATGATACTCGACGAGTTTGGCGAGCCTGTTGCTGACGAGGACAGTCCTGTTTTTCAGGGCGGCATGGAATTTGAGCGCCTGTTTGCGTTTAACCTGCTGCGTTGTTCGAGCGCGAAGAACATGCGCGAGAGTCCGTACCTGATTTACCGACACCTCATGCCGATGAAACAGGCCAAGTCGATGTGGCGAGGCGACCCGGAAAAACAGAAACTTCTCGTCGAAGGCGATAGCAGTGGCGAAGAGTTTGTAATTTTTGATGCGTCGAAAGGTGGCTATGATAAGGCTAGTGAGCAAGTTCTTCTCAAAGAATATTTTTTCAAGCCGTCGCCGGAATATCCGAGAGGTCGACACGTCATCACGACGAGCGCAGGAATACTTGAAGAGGATGACCTCCCGTTCGGTATATGGCCCATTATATGGCAGGGTTTTGACGAACATGCGACGGCAGCAAGAGCAACGTCTGTAGTAAAGCAGGCACGTCCTTACCAGGCCGAAATAAATAGGGCGTCATCCTCTTTAGCGATGCACCAGGTATCGATCGGTCACGATAAGGTTCTCTACCAAGCGGGAACCAAGATTGCGCCGGGCGCTCTCTTGCCTGGCGTGCGCGGAATTAGTTACCAGGGTGCTGCCCCTCAAATTCTCCCTGGCCGTGACGGCTCTCAATTTGCTGGTTATATCGAGCAGCAAGTTCAGGAAATGTACAACATTACTGACGTGATGGAGCTTGGGGCGGAAAAAGATTCCCAGTTTGATCCTTTAGCTTTGCTCTATCGTTCCGGTAAGCAGAGGCAGCGGTTCTTTTATTACACGCAGAAGTTCGAGCGTTTCATGGTCGACGTGTGCGAGACATTCCTGAAGTTAGCGAAAGAGTATTACCCGGACGACATGGCCATCGTCGCTGTAGGTAAGAATGAGATGGTCAACATGGAAGAATTTCGCACGACCGATCCTCTTTCTCACCGGGTAACGGTAGATCCTCAAGACAATACGCTCGAAACGAAGTTCGGTCGACAGGTGTCGATGATGCACATGATGCAATATGCTGGCAATAGCATGGAGCGTAACGACATCGGGATGCTGGCGCGTAACATGCCGTTTGCGAATAGCGAAGAGATGTTTAAAGACTTCACGCTCGACTACGATAGCGCGAAAAATATGATGCTCGCGCTCGAGCGCGGCGAGATGCCTGATATCGACGAGAACGACGAGCCGACGTATATGATCAAAAAGTTGTCGAATCGTATGCGTCAGGCTGATTTTAAATTCTTGCCAATGCAGGTCCAGCAAGCCTACATGCAGACCCGTCAGGTTTATCATCAAATTCAGGCCCAGCAGATGGCTGCGGCACAACAAGCTAAAAACGAATTCATACCTCAAGACGGTCCTATGGTTGCGTGTGACTTTTATGTCGAGTCGGACGATCCAGAAAAAGCGCCGAAGCGTGCGCGGCTACCGCAGAACGCTCTCAACTGGTTGGCCAAGCAGCTTGATTTCCAAGCTGGCGGCCTAGACAAGTTGGAGCAGATGAACGGTGGCGACATGGGACAGATTTCTCAGCTACTAGCGCAACAGGCAGGCCCGCCTGGAGCGCAGATGCAACAGGCACCGGCAGGCCCGCCGATGCCAGGACCGGCACCGGCAGGCCCGCCAGTGCCCATGGGAGGTATGTAGATGTCAGATGAATTACTCGAACAGCCGGACAGCGAAATCGAGGACAAGGAAGTTGAAGAAGTAGTAGAAGAATCGCCGGACAGCGATGTTCTACCAGAGGAGCGGGAAACGGAAGAGGAGGCAAGCCCTTCCGAGATCGATGACTCTGACGGTGATGATGCCGGTGAAGTCGAGGCAAATGACGAGCCGGATTATGAGCCGAATTTTACCTATCGGGTAAAAGACGATGAGTTCGAGATGCCTGATCGCATCAAAGAGCTGATCAAAAACCCAGAGGACGAGGAATACTTTCGTGGTTTGTTGACCGCAGCAGATGGCGTTTCGGCGCTAGTTGAGGATCGACAAGTTTTGCGTGAGGACAACACCCGTCTTATGCAGGTTGAATCAACTCGGCAAAAAGCTGTTGAGGATCTCATATCGTTCGTCAAACAAGATGATCTCAAGCCCTTCATGGATACTTGGAACATCACGGACGAACAGCTAGCTCGCTACATGCAAAAGCGTTTGGCTCTACACGATATGGACCCCGCACAGCGTGCCGAATATGAACGTAACGAGCAGGCAAGGATGCAAGCCTTTGCCATGCAAAATCAGAATCAGACGCTTCAATCGCAAAACCAGCAATTGCAAGCACAGCAGTTAGAGTTTCAGATGAATCAAGCACTAACCAGCCCTGAGATTTCTGATTTTGTGCAGAATTACGATTCGCAAAAAGGTGCTGGCGCTTTCAGAAATGAAGTCGTCGCACTGGGTGATTACTATTTCAGATCAGGTCGCGGCGTAGTGCCTCCAGAGCAACTAGCTCGCGAAGTGGCGAATAAATGGTATGGCCCTGCGGCTCAACCCGCTCCAAGACAAGGTGCTGAAACTGATCGCGGTGAAAGTAGACGACCCAGGGTTGTGGAACGTCAACAAAAGCCGACTATGCGAAAGGTTCGCAGCAGCGGCGCATCGCCAGTTAAATCTTCTCCGAAAAATTTTGCTGATTTGCAAAAAATTCGTGAGCAGAAGTATGGCAACTAACTAAAAGGAGCGAGTTATGGCTACGGGAACTCGTCGTAATTTTCAGGATCTTCTGAACGAATATACTCCGAACAAGATGCTCAGAGAGGAGCTGATTAGCCGGGATTACATTCTCCAGAACGTCCAGAAAGACGACTCATGGAAGGGCGGTAAATTAATCGTCCCATTCAAAGGCAGTGGAGCATCGTCGGTAAGTTTTAACAAGCTGACGCCAACGTCTAAGATCAATCAGAGCAAATACGTACGGGGGTCCATCGACGACTACCGCGAGGTGTGGGCTAGTTTGATTTTCAATCAGCGCGACCTTCAAGAGCACGGTGGCAAAATTCCTGAGTCCACATTTCTGAACATCCTACCGGGTGAGCTGGAGCAAATGATGGACTACATGAAGGAAGTGGCATCTGTTCAGCTTGGTACTGGACCTCACTTTGGCGTGTTGACCGCAGATGGCGACACGAACGGTGTGGGTGTGGGTGACGTTGATAAGATCGATCGTTTCCAGATCAATCAGCGACTTTTCTTGCTCGATGATGACTCAGCGGAGATCGAGCTTTATGTCACCGATATCGACATTGAAGAGGAACAGGTTACTTTCTCTGCGACGATGGGCGGCGCTCCGGTATCGATTGCGGCCTACACGACGGCAAACAATGCGAAGTTCTACCACCCAGGTATTCACGACGGCAGTGGGAACTTCAACACGTTTACGTCTTTCCGCAATGCGCTTTTGAGCGAGGCACGAGGCGGATCAGCAAAATTGCATGGCGTGACGAAAACCAAGTACCCGATCCTGCAAGCTACGAATATCGATGGGAGCGGTATAACGGCTACGAACATTCTCGATGCGATGTTTGATGCGTTTACGGAAGTTCGTCGACGCGGCAAGGGTCGTGCAACCGAGTACCTGATGAGTCTCAAGAACTACGGTTCTGTGATGAAGCAGCTTGAATTGCAAAAGGGTGCTTTCCGTGTTGTTGAAGATCCTAAAGAGTCTCTGTTCGGCTGGATGGAGATGAAGATCGCCAACGTGACCGGTCAGGTCGTAAAAATTGTTGGTATTTTGGAGTGGGATGACGACACGATCGCCCTGGTTGATTGGCGTGGCATCACATTCCGCTCGAACGGATTTTTCAAAAAGCGCGTATCGCCTGACGGTCGCGAGTATTTTGAAATTCGTGGAGAAGACGGCTATCAATACGTGTGTGATATGTGCCTGTTCGGCGAGCAAGAATTTGCTCTACCTGGGCATTCTGCGATCATACACTCAATCAGTTATTAAGGGAGGTTGATCATGGCTGCTTTAACGACGCAGGCAGAAGTCGATAATTTGCGTAACTATTATTTCGTACTGGAAGACGGTACGGACTGGCCGACAAATACTTTGTCGTCAGCCTTGGCACAAGGATATAAGGCTCGAATTGCATCGATGAGCCAAAAGCTACAAGACGATCTTGTCGACTTGTTAGACACGGCGGATACAGCGATTTAAATCGCGGGGGGCTTCGGCCCCCCTTTTTTCCACTTCTAAGGAGTACCAAGGATGGGGACTTCGACACGCGAGGCCACGCAGGGCCTGCAAACGCAACAAGATGAGTTAATCAAACAATTCCATGTTTATGACGCACAAGATCGTCTGGAAACTGTTTATACAGCAAGCTATCGCGCAACAACCGGAACGCCATGTACTCGTGTAGACTATACCTACGTAAACGCATCAACCACCCGTGTTGAAAAGATGCGGGAATCCGTGGATGTGTGGGACGCATCCTACGACATTTAGGGGCGGTAAATGAAATCACAGCACCACAGACATCTGATTCACAACCAGAATCAACACCCCTACAAACATAATCTAGCTGAGTTTTCCTACGTAAACCCAGCTTTGCCAGAAATTACGAACGTCGAGCAGGCCATTAATTGGTTCGCAGCGGTGCTATACCCGCAAACGCAAGCCTCGGTGGCTACGGTGGGCGACCTTCCGGCAGGCGGAAATACGATCAATGATTACCGCGTCGTTCTTGACGACGGCGACGGCAAGGCAGCATCATATCGGTGGGAGCAACGTGAAGGCGATGTAGCTCCTCAGTGGTATAAAATATACGACATGGACTGGGGGGAAGAGTCAGTCCTATCGAACTTCCTCCTGAAGACGCAGGACGTGTATGCTTACAAGTACGGAATTGATGACCTTGATGAAACAGGCACTCCGTATGCAGGAGACTTGGCTGGTCAGCGGATTTATGGCGGTGAGTCTGCTGGCTCTCATCTTCTTCTTTACGCAAACTCAGGAGATGGGACTGGACCCAACACGGGATATGTTCAATTCGGTGATGACGTTCGGCCTCTTGTTGATAGCACTTATACTCTTGGTACTGATACTTACCGTTTTTTAAATTTCTACACGGACGAAGCAAATGTTTCGACGATGCAGATCACGGGGGGCTCGATCACCGATACCTCCGGTGCGATCGACTTTGACGACGAGAATCTTAGCACTGATGGTACTATTAGCAGCGGTACTCTACTGCTCGCGGGTGGCTCTATAACCGATGCCTCAGGCACGATTGATTTTGACGATGAAAACCTTACCACTACGGGCGTGGTCACCGCTAACAGTGTCACTGCTACTGGGGCTGCTAGTTCTTTTGCTAGTGGTACTACTGTCGGTAATCTTACGTTGGCGAACGGCTCCATTACGGACAGTAGTGGAGCCATATCATTTGGCGACGAAAACCTATCCACAACAGGCAGCGGTACGTTCGGCCTGCTCACGGTCGATAACCTACAGCTCGACGGCAACACGTTCAGCTCGACGGCAGGTGATATCAATGTCGTGCCAACGGGCGACCTGAACGTCACCGGAAATACATTCCTGACGGGCAACCTGGACCTGAGTGGCACGGTTACCATCGGCCCGACTGACAACGTGGTAGTTGATCAAAACGGCTTGACGGCGACGGCAGGATTTGACCTCGCTACCACGGCTGGCGGCTTATCGCTGACCCCGTTCAACCTAGAAGTGGATGTCGCAGCCAACCTCGACCCAACCGTAGATAATACCTATGACCTGGGCGAGTCGTCATTAAGATGGCAAGACCTCTACTTATCGGGTGGTATTTCTGACGGTAGTGTGGAGATTTTAATCGCTGACCTGCTGGCTTTCCGCGATGCTGTGACGGGCGCGAATGCTGGCGACGTTCTTTTCTACGATCTAGCCACATCTCGCTACCTTCCGAGCGCACCTGACACGGAGATAGATCATGGCGTCATATCTGGACTTTTGGACGACGACCATACTCAATATGCACTCTTGGCTGGTCGTTCCGGTGGTCAGTCTCTTGTCGGTGGCAGTGCTGCTGGGGACGATCTTAATCTTGATAGCACAAGCGATGGCACAAAGGGGACGATTAATTTCCTCTCTTCTCTTGCACCGGGCAGCGATAATGCTCTGGATATCGGCAGTGGCTCTTTCCGCGTCCGTGATCTTTATATGGGTGGCCAGGGTGTAGGTTTTCGGTTTGAGAACCTGGGGGCTTTGCCTGCGGCTGGTAGCAACGGTCGTGCGGTTTGGCTGAACTCCACTACGCTTTACATCGATGACGGTTCTGAGTGGCAGGAACTCAGCAGCGACAAATTCGTGTTTGACCATGCAGGATTTTGGGACGGAACGGAAACGACGTTTACCTACACTCAGGCGAATTCTGGTATCGAGGATCAGATTTCTGATTGCTCGCGAGCTGTTTGGCAGTTTTTGGATAACACGAACGGATTTCGCGAAGTAAACGGAGCGGTGATTACAAAAACATCAACGTCGGTAACAGTATCATTCACGGTGCCTGTGGCCGCAGGAACTTACAGATTGGTGGGAGTAGGGTGATGTATCGTATACTAATAGCGACGCTTATCTTCTGTGGAATACACAGTTCACAGTCCTGGGCCGATATACAGGTCCAGGGCTACCTCAACAAAGCAGCTCTTGAAAACCTAGCGGCAGACCCTACGTGCGCACCATCGTCTACGTGTCCAGACGGTCGCATCTACTGGAATACGACAGCCGGAGAGCCCAGGATGTGGGACGGCTCTACTTGGCAGGAAATACCAATCGGTGCGAGCACAGTACCTGATCCGCTATTATTGAGTTCAGGTTCGGAAGCATCTCCAACGTACAGTTTCACGGGATCGTCTAGTGACGATGGTATGTGGTTGTCTGGCAGCTCGCTTCGTTTTTCCACATCCGGCACGGAAGCGTTTGTCATTGGCTCGACGGTTAACAGGAGTGTTAACACATTTGAAACCGCTGATGGCGATACGACAAACGTAGGATATGGATGGGTTGGGGATGAAAACACTGGGTTCTATCGGTTTGGTGAGGGTGATGTAGCATTCGTTTCAAACTCAAATGTCAAATGGACGTCTACTGATACAGGTGCAGACCTGTCAATTAATACCGATGTGGACGGGGCTAATGGTGTTGAGATTCAATTCTACAATGAATCAAACGCCAGCATATACGCTGAGTCCGACCAGGTATTTTTCAGGGCAGATAACGATAACGATAGTGCATCGGCTCAGGACTTTATTTTCCAAGGTGATTCTGGAACTGCATTTGGTCAAATAAGCAGCGATCTTTCAGCGTTTTATATCAACACTGGTGGTTCAGAGACTATGTGTACGTCAACATCCGGTGCTGGTTACAAGACTTTGCGACTCTGTCCTTCATCGCAGCGCTACAAAGAAAACATTTCGGATGTGACAAACGATGACTTGGACAAACTTTATCAACTTCGTCCTGTTGAGTTTGACTGGAAGGAAGAAATTGGTGCTCGCGCAGGAAACAAGCGAAACTACGGTTTCATAGCAGAAGAGGCTGCTTTGGTGTTGCCTAAATTGGTAAATTATTCTGACGATAGTATGACTCAGATTGAAGGTTTTCGTTACCGACATCTGACGGCATTGCTGGTTGGAGAAATAAAAAGGCTCAAAGCCCGCATCGAAGCCTTGGAGGCAGCGCAACCGTAATGGCTCAACAGCGCATACAAGATTTTTCTGGTGGTGAAACGGATCGTTTTCGTGACGGACCTCCGAACTCTTACGTGCTGGCGCGTAATATGTACGTCAACACTCGCAGAAAACTTGAGTCGCGACCGGGATATAATGCTTTTTCGTTTCTCATTGGCGGGGCATCTCCTTTTGGCACGCAAGACGTAGAGATGTTATGGCATCATTTTACGCAACAGGGATCGAGTGACCGTGAGTATTTTTCTTTTATAGCTAGCAACAGGGCTGCGAAATCAGCTCCTGACGATTCTGGCGCTTGGTCTAACATACAGGCGGCTGGTGCTGGTCCTGGTGACTTCACATTTCTTGATATCAATAGACAAGAATATCAATGGAACTACATCAGGATTTCCGATTCTGAATTCTTGGTCACGCAAAATTTTGGTTATCCTATCAAGTTTTACCGCACCGGTTCTACGACATGGACCGCTGTATCGCTTGGCCTTCCTCAGTACAACGGATCAAACACATTTCCTAGTCCTGTTCTTGACGGCGCGGCCAATGGAAACTACGTCTGGGCGCTTGTTTTAAAGCACACGTATACGGTTTTTGATCCGTCAGGAATTTCGATAACAAAAACTGTGCGAGGAGCGCCGTTTTTTTCTCGTGCTTACGCAAACGTCAGGGGTCCAAGTGGCGCTGATCCTGCGACGATAAATCTGGCAGACATTTTTACGTCGGCCACTCTAACGGACAACAGGTTCCTGAACAGCATCCCTAGCCGGGACCTATTTCATCCCGACACGGTGTGGGAGGTTTACCGTACCAAGGATGACGGTGGCATCTTTTATTACGTTGGTGAAGAGACTGCCGATGGAACCAACTTTATCGATGACCAGGAAGACTCTGATATTGAATCCAACGAGATTTTGTATACGACAGGTGGCGTAGAGCCGAATGAGATGACGCAATCGAGTGTTTTTGCGGGAACCGTTGCTAACGACACGCTTTGGTTGGCAAGTAGTGGTCGCGTCTGGCAGAGCAAGGTTGGTATTTACGATGCCGTCCCTGGGTCTTTTGTTTTCGACGTGAGGGAAGGTGAGACAATCACGTCTTTGCAGACTATAGACATTTACCCAATCGTATTTACAAATTTAGGCGTGTATCGAATCGAGGGAATTGTCGATGATCTTGGCAACGGCACGCATCGCGTGCGTACTGTTTCTGGCGCAGAGACTAAAGGCGCACTAAGTCACAAGACAACGGTGAAAGCCAACAACTCGATTTTCTACTGGGGCTATGACGGCGTATACGAAACGAACGGGTATACGGCTAAAAAAGTATCCTCCCATTACGAGGAGTTTTACAAAGAAATATTTGAAACAGTGGCTCTGAATGATAGTGATCAAGATACACCAGCCTACAAGTTGGCTCATGGTTGCTGGGAAAGAACGTCTGACCGTATACACTGGTTTTACCCTGCTCCCGGTGAGAAAAAGCTAACCAAGACTTTTACGATCGACACGGAGTATGCCAACCCTGAGGGCGGTTATTGCAAAACGTCTGGCGACGTACCTTACAACGTAAGTGCTTGCGCTAGCCCTGACGACAACATCCATATATCTACGAGCAATGGGCAGGTTCTGCGTCAGTATCCTGGGAGGACTCTCGACTTAGACCCAGGATCAAACACTAGTAGCTCGGTGGAAGGCCCAGCGATCGAGTGGGATTACATCAGTTGTTCGATGTCGTTTGGTTCTGATTTTATTCGCAAATGGTTTACCCGCTTGCTGTTTAACTTCACGAATTTGACTAGGCTCACGTTTTCGATATTTTCCGACACCGACGAATCGAATGACTATCGTGCCCACAATCCTATCGTTAGAAAAGAAACGAGCAGAGGTTTTCATTACTTTAAGCGTGGTTTCCCTAAGGGTCGTTTGCGTGGCGCTTACAAGCAGATACGTGCTACGAATTCCGTTCCTCTTCCGATCTACGAATCTGACAATCTCGGCGGAATTACGATAGCTGGCGACATGGTAAGCCTCGACGCTGGAACATGGCCGATTGATATCCACGGTGGCGGTAGCTATTTCCTTAACCTCGACGCTGGCACCTATCAAATAAGAAGCATTTCGAGCGATAGCAGCCCTTTTGCTCCTACGTCATCTTTCTTGCTAGAGACTGGATCGGGCGCTCCCGGTGGACCGCAAACGGATTGGTTTATATCGGCGGTTCCCAACGACGAGGCGGTAGAGCTAAACAGCTACTCGATTGACTTTATCTCCTCTGGCGAGGGTCACACGCAGTCAGGCGTGGAGGGGGTAGCTAATGACTGAGCCTAAAGTCGAGTTTGATCTGAACTCGATGAAAACAGAAAACATCGAGTTGATGAAAATCCTCGATGATCTTAGACGCTGGCACGAGTATCGAGAAGATCGCAACACCCCTGCCATGCAGACGTTCGAGGGCGAGTTGTCAGGAGTTTCTGAAGTAAGGCTATACGTTCCTGGTAAGATATATGGGTACTCAGGCATGAGCACCACAACTGGAGACTATTGGGTGCCGATGACGTACTCGGCTGGGGTGCAATTCAATGTTTGTTTCTTTGGGCTCGAAACCGATAACGATGAAGGTAATTTCGTCAAGGTTAGGCTCAGCAGTACATCAGCTAATGATTCTAAAAAGTACCGGGTAACTCTCTTTTATTTGGGGGCCACCGATGGCAACTAACAAGCAATATTGGACGGCTCAGCAGATCATCGACCGTGTGAAGGACGAACTCGATCTCCAAGAGGAATCGTTCATCGACGACGTGGAGATGGTCCGTTACTGCAACGCTGCTATCGACCGTGCCGAGCAGCAGATTGTAGGTATTCACAAAGACTATTTCCTGACGAGTGCTGTTTTGTCATTGGTGTCGGGAACCCGCGAGTATGCTTTGCCTGTGAATATGTACGGCCACAAGATCAGGCGCATAATCTACGAAAACGGCAGCCAGGTATATAATCTCAGGCGGATTCAGGATTGGAAGAAATTCGAGATCAAGGCGATCGAGGACGTAAACGGTACGTCGACGCTTTATCGATATTTTCTGGTCAACGATGCCCCCGGCGAGCCTCGTATTCACATGGTTCCCGTTCCTGACGAGACTGGCGATTTTGTAAAAGTCTGGTACATCAGGCAGGCCAACCGTTTCGACGATTCCTATACGGGAGATATACCGAACCGTGTGCTGGATACCCCGCTCGACGATCCGACAAACATCTTAGACATCCCAGAGGCTTTCAATTACATCGTAGAATTTGTCAAGATGAAGTGCGATATTAAAGAAAAGCGCAACATGGGTCAGATACAGAGCGGTGACTACCCGGAGGTCATGATGGAGTTCAAAGAATTCATCGGCGTCTTACAAGAGGTAGTGCCCGACACGGAGAACATGATCGAACTCGATCTATCTAGCTATGAGGAGCACAGCTAATGGGATGGTCAGTAAGCGATACTGGTAAATACTTCGGTGATCGCAACCCGTTTAGAAAAGACAAAGGCATGTCTGGCGCTGTTCAAGATATGGGCTCGAAATACGCAAATACTCTTTCTGATCTTGCTCCTCAGTCCCAAGGATTTGAACCCCAACTCATGGGGCCTGCGAGCAGTTATCACAACACCGACTACTTATCGCAGCTTCGCGGTATGGCTTCGGATCGTGGTCGCGATGCTTGGTCATGGAGTCAAAACAACTTAGCGCAGAGCCAGGCGGATCAGGCGCAGCAGTCGCTTGCAAACCAGGGGGCCAGCAGCCTTGCTACTAACCAGGGCAACCTGGCTATGCGGGGCGGCCTGACGAGCGGCGCAGCCGAGCGTATGGGTAACCGCAACATGCAACAGCAGTTGATGGGGCAGCAGGGCATTAGTCGTCAGCTTTCAGATCAGAGAATGGCAATTTCTGGTGCTGCCGATCAGCGTCAGCGAGCTTTGCTCGGCCAACTGGGTCAGGCGGAAATGGGCGCTGCGAAATTTGGTGCCGGGATCGATCAGTGGAACGCTGGTCAGCAGAATCAGGCCGCGAGGAACGAGATTCTGGCAGGCGCTATCGGTAATCAAAACGTAAGCCCAAGTCAGGGAGGGCTTTTAAGCACACTTTTAAATCCACTGGGTCAATTGACCGATGGTTTGATTTAAGGAGGACATATGGCGTGGTGGTATATCCCAGCGGCATTGGCAGCGGCGGGGGCTCTAAAAGGCTCAAAGGATGCCAAGACGGCCCAAGGTGAGGCGGTCGACCGGCGCAACCTATACGCTGCTATGGCTAGGGCAAATCTAGGCTCTCAGATCCCAGGCGGGGGCTTTGTGGGGACACCTGCTAGCCAGGGCGAGGGTATGCTCGCAGGCGGCGTTGGCGGATTCACGTCTGGTCTGGGCATAACGAAAATGGCCCAGGGCTTGGGTATGGGCGGCGAGGATGCTGCTGCGCCTGCTGCTGCGCCTGATGCTGATCCCTATGCTGCCGCGAGGGCATTACCAGCGCCTCAGGGTTACAGCCAAATGCAGCCAGCAGTAAAAAATCCATATGCCGGATTTTTGGTGGAGGAGTAGGGTTATGGGATTATTAGACCCGTTCGATGGATTGAGAAAATCCATGTCTGCCAAGCCGCTACGGCGAGCCGAGCCAGAGCCAGATCCAGCCAGTGCCGAATCAATCGCTGAGGCGGTCGTATCGGCGACGGCTCCAGCTCCATTGCCGGAATATGAAAAGGAAACCAAAGACAGGTCTAAGGAAAAGACTGAAACATCCAGTAAGACACGCGACTACAAGGCGCTAAGCGAGCCCACACAAAGTCTGCTCGAAGAACGATGGCTGCAAGAGCCAACATCTCAGATGCAAATCAAGTCGCTGATGAACCTGCGCGAGAAGATAAACAATTTCGTTTCCGACCCGCTCAACACCGACACGTCTGCTCTCTTGCAATTCGGCGATCTGATGACTCGAGGGAAGTTTAATCTCAGCGAAAGATTCAGCCCGGCCATGGGAGCGGCTGAGCGCGTAAAACTCATTAACGACATGGAAAAGGTTTATCAGAACTCTGTGGCTGACGTTCAGAAATCCAAGAACGATTGGGTTAAGACGCAGACCAAAGGGTTCACCGAGCAGCAGAACAAGCAGGTAAATCAGTTGATGAATGAGACTGGCCAGATTTGGAGAGATGTATCGGCCTCGACAAAAGGCAAGAATCTCAATTCCACCGAGCTAGACAAGGCATCCGGTTTCGACGAAGCCTACAGTTTGCTCAGGCAGCTTGAAGATGCTTATTATCGTACTTATGAGGATGGGGTTTGGAATCCTAGCAAAATGGCCAACTACGGGCAGATGAGTACGTTTGTTGCTCAAAAAATCGGTAAAGCCCTAGAGGGTAAAATGACCGATGAGGACTTTAAGCGTATCAGAGGCTTGCTACCGGGATGGACTCAAGCCGCAGGTCTTGGTCAAGCGAAGGTCCAATTTGAGCAGCTATATCAACTGATCGATAGTCAGAAAGATATATATATCGATATGCTTGAGCAGTACGGGCGATACGTTCCAAAAAATCCTGGGCTCCCTGTATACGGCGGACCTGATGTGGGTCCTGTACCCTACACCCACTTTAAAGGTAGGGGTAAAACGACTACCAAGTCGAGCAAGACGACGAAAAAGAACGCAGCAGCGCCAAATCAAGATGCGAAAGAGGTAGTGAACTTTATGACTGGGGGAAGCCAGTCGAAAGAGAACAAGTAGGATGGCTGAAACACTTTTAGAAAATATTGATACCAGCAAGGTTGTAGACGCCGAAATAAACCAAGATCAGGTTTCTGTTCTTGCAGATCACTGGCAGCAAAATTGGTCGTCATACAGTGAAGACCAGAAAACAGATATTTTTGAATTCATGTCCAAGCGAAATCATAAGATGACGCCAGAGGCTAAAGGATCTTGGACTGAGTTTATTGTGGGCACTCCTAAGGAATCGGTAGGTCCATCAGGCGGATATTCCAACAAGATAGAAGATGCCACAATGGCTTTTAAAAAACTGAAATACCCGCCTACAGAAAAAGCTCTTGAGGCTAAAGGCAGGGCTTATGCTGAGGAGTTTATAAAAGATCCTGATCAGTATTTGCAATTTATCAAGAACGAAAACCCGGACATTATCCCCGAATCGCTTCATTGGCGAAACAACCGTTTGTACGGTAGGCGTGAAGGCGAGGACTTTCAAAGAGTTCTCGATCCTGACGAAACGAATACAACACTTTCCGAGTTTGTTCGCGATATTGGTGATGAGGGATACAAGATAGCTGAAACCCTCGGCCCGATGATAGCGGCTCGTTATGGAGGCCCGGTTGGCGCGGGCGCGGCAGCTTACGGACTTGAGGCCGGTCGTCAGCATTATGAGGGAACAGATGATGATATGTCTAAGATCATGAATGCCTTGTTAGGAGGGTTTACAGCCTTAAGTCCTGGCGCTTTAAGAAGTATGAAAAAATTCGGTCAAGCCGCGAGAGATAAGCCCAGACAATTTGGCAAGCAGATCGCTAATATTTATGGCCAAACAAAAGCTGGGCCTGTTGGCGGTGCGGCTGCGTCTTCCGCATTTGATGTTGTTGTTGATGCGGCAAAGGCAGCGAGAGCCGGTAAAGAGGCTGGCCGTGGTGTAGGTAAAAAGGCTACGAGTGTGCTTAGCGAGGAGGACCTTGCTAAGCAAGAGTTGAAAAATCTAAGCTCCCAAATGCGTAACAGGTCTCCCTACAACGACAGCCCTGTAAATCCAAAACCACCAGAGGCTGAATTCGGGACTTGGACGAAACCAAGGCAAGGGGTTTTGCAAAGCCCTTCGTCAAGCGACTCCCCTTGGATGGTTTTGATGCCAGCAGCCCATTGGACTCGATCTAATTTATCGGATGAAGACAGAAGACCGGCAGGTTCATCAGTATCACCACGTATGAGGTAAATCATGTACGAAAAAAGCTACGGCAAGGGAATGTCAAAAGGCAGTGACGACGGCTATGTCGTTCCGGGTTCGCCTGATTCACGGCGCAAACGGGCGTATTCTGGGGATATGTACGACGAGATGTCGTATGGCTATGGGAAAAAAGTGAGTACGAAAAAAAACAAGACTGGCACGGCTGGGCTGAATAGCGGAATCCAGGGCGACGGTGGTGGGAACGTGACTAAAGACGCTAGCACGTATGGCCAGAGAAAATCGTATCGATCCGACTACGGCGGCGCTGCTGGTAAGACCAGCAAGGGCAAGCCTGAGCAGCACAAGGTAAAGAGACACCGCACCAAGAGGTAGGTCATGAACCCATACGAAGCCATGATGGCACAGCAGCAGCAGCCTATGATGATGCCGCAAAACCCGCATCAGGTAGAACCTTACACGTTCACGCAGGGGCCTGGCGATAGGTTCCCGCGCACGCAGGCCCTGGGGTCTATGCAGGACGTTGAGATGATTCAGCGGCAGCTCGACGAGGCCAAGATCCAGGCCGACCTGCAAAAAGACCTGGCAAGCTACGAGAGCAAGATGGTGTCTTTAGCGAAGAACGACATGCAAGACTACATGCAGATGCTTAAAGGTGGGGTGGCTTAATGCCGGATATGAACGACCGGATAAATCCGTATGGCAAGATGATTCAGCAGTACGACCCGTCGTACGAGATACCGGAAATGGTGAGGGCTAAGGAGTCACTACAATTTAACCCTGGTGCTCCAGATCTTCTCGATGACCCAGGGATGTGGCTACAGCAACAGCTATATGGCGGTGGAGCCCCTTGGTATCAGCGTGCATGGGATCAGATGACGGACATCATACCTACATCTCCATGGGAGATGATCCCCGGTGTGGGCATGACGAAAAAAGTTGGCAAAGGCACTAAGGTTGTTGACCTAGACCAGTTCAGAAAAACTGGCAAGGTTAATCCATACGAGAAGATGAAAACGCCCAGAGCTATGCCAGGAGATCCCGACTACATCCATCCTCTTGAAGAGTCTTTCACGCAGCGGCAAAAGCGCAGGATTGCAGAAGAGAACGAAAAAGTTCTGAAAGGCATGAATAATCAAGACCGGCTCGATAAAGTTGGCGAGAGACTTAAGTCGGTTAACCTAAAAATGCAAAAAATGAAAGATGAGAATAAATCTGCCTATGAAAAACTGCGTGAGCTACATTCAGACAACCCTGTTATGAGCAAGTACATGGACGACATTGAAGAGGTCGGCAACAATGAACCTTACGTTGGTCAGTTTCAAGTGACTTGGGGCAAAAAATTGCCAAAGGGAATCGGGCATCCCGTACCGGTACAAAACGTAACTGATCTCCAGGGACATTTAGGAAAAGAGGTCGCATCTGGCGGTGCCGACCCATTTGCTTGGATAGACAATAGATACGGTCGCACAAAAAAATTGCTTGACGACAATTACGATGAACCTCTCACGCTTTCCACACGAAGCGACTTAATCGCACACGACGATTACATCGAAAATATTAATCCTGCGAAGCACAAGATCGAGATTCATGTTCCTGGCGACCATCAGCGAGCCGCTCGTATTGTTGAAGCAGGCGCTCCAAGTTTAAGGCGTAGATTGAATGCAGCAAAGAAATTGATGGAAAAAGGTTATGACGTTACGATTGTTCACGACAAATTTTCTAACGTGAAAGATGGATGGAATGAGATCAATCCATTTAAAAACGAAATGTTCAAAGAGTACGTTGAGGCTGGCGGAAAAATTCGCGTAAATGACGCGGGCGAGATCGACGAAAAACTATTAGAGTCTCTAGGCACTAAAAAGGACTAACATGGACATATTCAAGCCAGGCAGCAAAGAGATGACCTACACGGCGGACGAGCTGGATAGGGCTTGTGAGACTTTGATGGCCGCAGAAGAGATCAAGGAAAACGACAAATTCTACAAGCTATGCCTTGAGCACATGGAAGAAAAAAAGGGTAAAATAACACGTATCCAAGACATTCGTGACGTGGCAAATCTGCCCGAAGGCACGAGCGAGAGGAAACGTCTGTGATTACGGGTGCGGCCAAGGTAGACATTCTTCGTAGGGGAGATCCCGTACAGCAGGTCAAAGAAGACCTGTCCGACCCAACCTGTATCTACATCGGGCTGACACCCAATATGTCTACCCCAGAGGGCGCTGGTAAGTGGCAAATACGTCGCTTGGAAAATAAGGACGGCGTGGTCACTACCCTGTTCGCAAACGACGCCAAGTACAACTGCGCGTGGACGCTCAGATCGAGCTATTTCCCACCATGCGAGGGTAACGAAATCGTACCCGGAGCGGTCGATACCAACGTGGTCACCACGCCCACGATCCAGTGGCTTGATTTTACCGTCCAAAACCAAGAGGAATCGCTGGCGCTTCCGCCCGGTACGAAGCGATTTCTGATCGAAAACGTAGGGACTCGGAACGTTCACCTAGCCTACACGGCAGGGGATTCCGGGGTCGCAGGAAACTACTACATCATCGGCCCATCAAACGCCCATTTCGAGGAGGAAATTGGTTCACCACCTACGATCTATGCTCGCGTAAATGCTGCAATTGTTGGCACGCAGCGCCTCATTGTACTATCATGGGCCTAAACATCTTTTTTGCCTAGCCGATATTTCCCTTACCCAAAACATACAATGAGGAAAGGGGTGAAAAATGGGTGTAACTAATCGTCTACTTTTTGATCCAACAGATGCTGATTCCATAGCAGCGTCGAGTACCGTTGGTGCTCACATACTTTCCGGTGCTGACGGAAGTCAGATCGGCCATGAAACTCTCAACAGCTTGGATTGGCTTCGTGTAGCCGGTCCTATCATCGATAGTGCTGGAAACGAAGTTGGCGTTACAGGTGGCGCTCTTGACGTAAACCTAGCGTCTGGCTCTCTTTCGACTGCATACGCCTATGCAGAGGATTCAGCTTTCACCGAAGCTGATGAAGGTGTTCATAACCTAACGGTACGTCAGGACACTCTGGCCACTTCTACGTCTGCCGATGGCGATTACGCCTCTATGAAATCTGATAGCCTTGGTCGTATCTACATGACAGACGACCTAGTGCTTTCTGAATTGCAAGGCGGCATTGATGTAACCGTTCAAAATACAGAGATCGCTGTTACCCAAGGGACTGATTCACCTTGGGCAGTTGAGGCGACTGATTTAGATATCAGGGATCTCGATTCAGCAAGCGACAGTGTAGCGGCTTGGTTGAGCGATGGTAGCGGAAACGCGATTGGCTCAACTGCTGGCGCTCTTGACGTAAACATCGCATCTGGTGACGTTGACGACGACCTGGCCGACACGGCAATCGAAAACACCGCGACTGCTGTCTCTACTTCTGCTGTCAACGTGGTTTCTTCTGCTTTGGCTAATCGTAAATGGTTGTACCTAGCAAACGAGGGCAATAAAAGCCTATACTTTGGTAAAACAGGTGTAACGACTGCCAACGGTTTCCCATTGCATCCTGGTATGCAGCTTGAAACTCGTATCGGAGCAAGCGTCACTCCACAGATTATCGGTGGAAGTGGTGCGAGTGCCGAAGACTTGCGAGTTATGGAACTTAGCTAAAGAAAAGGGGAGTAGTGTTCATGGAAAAACAAGACCAGGGGACTACTCCCCAACTTACGTTTACAGAACAAGAGCATAAAGACCTGATCGGCTTTTTGAACATGATGAACAAAGGCCGATTTGACTTTAACCTGAAAGAAGCTCACGAGGCGGCAAATCTTCACGTTCGGGTTGTGAACCTAGCGAAAAAGGTTGAGTCGCACATTTTGGAAATTCGTCGAGTAACCAAGGCTAAGGGTGAGTAATGAGTTTTGGCGGTGGTGACAGGTTTGACGTTCTTAATGGCGATGCCGTATACGATGAAATAACCGTTGGAACTACCGCAGTAGAGGTAAAAGTTGGTGGATCTCCACTAGCAGAGCGTCGAATGGTTCACATTACGCCAAAGGATAACCAAGTCTTTTGGGGATACGATTCAAGCGTAACGACTTCTACCGGGACAAGGGTATGGAAAGATCAAACAGTTTTCCTTCCTGTAGGTCCAGATATTTCTATCTATCTCATCGCTAACGGCGCGGGTAAAGGCGTGAGCATCGCGGAGCTGGCATGAGTAAGATTAGCAAAACTCCGGTCGCTGCCGGGATTCCATTTGAAGGATCGACTTTCGATTCCGATAATGTGCAAGACGGTATCATTGAGGCAAAAAATGACGCTATAAATCTGCCAAGGTTTCCCGTTACAGCGACCCATAACGCTACTTTGTCAGACGGTCAACTCGTAGGGGTTTCAAACCTGGTCAACGTACCCCTTGTGATACCTGTGAAGTCAAAAGTAGCAGAAATAACTTTCTATCAGGATGGCGGCGCTACAAGGGATGGTCAATACCGTTTTTATAGGAATGCTGAAACAGCTCCCAATTTGTTTTTCACTTGGACACTAAATAACACTACCGAGGCAGTGGCATCATCTACTGCTGTTGGCGGGTCCGACTTTACAAGCCCTACTTTCAACGCTGGTGACGACTTAAGAATTTACTATGACGACACTGGTTCAAATCATAGAGATGTTGCAATACTGATATTTTTGCAGGCGGTAGAATGAGTTATACAAGGTATATTCACAACGTATCGGGAAGCACTAAGACCTATCGAGGCGTGCCGATTGCCGACAATGCCTTTTATGAAATTGAGCCTGCTAACCTCACCTGGTATCAAAGCAGCGATGCGATAGCAGAAGACTTGGCTAGTGGTGACCTTAGAATGTCGGCGGATGGATCGACTGATTACGCAACTACGCCAGCAAAAAACATCGCGTTTCTGCTTGGATTCTATGGCATAGACCCAAATACCGGATCTCCTACGGTATCGACAAGAAAACTCCCGCCAAACTGGTATATGCAATATAGAGAGATAGCGTTTGAAACTGCTACTCTCAACAGTGTTCACGATAAAGACAAAGAGAGAAATGACCTCGGCGATACTACCATCAAATACTATGACAATTCATTTGTGGAGTTAACATCTCCTAACCAAACAACGCTCGATAGCGACTGCGCTGTAACTGTTGTGAAGTTTCAGCCTAGCACTCAATGGGGAGTTAGAGCCGTTTTGCTAGGTCACAAAGAAGAGACAGCTAACCATATATACGTGAACGCAGATGTGAACATCCTAGTAGCGCCCTCTACTTACGTAAAGTTGCCTCAAGCCAATGGCGGTTTGGATTTGTATTTTGTTGGTCCCTACCAGCACAAGGGGGTGAAAGACGAAAACTTTGTATTTTTCACTTCCAATGACTTTATCGAGTTTCACATAGACCACGGCATCGGGGTAAAGCATGAAATTCAATGCATCATGGATATTGCTTTGCCTATTAGTTAGAGAGGCCAAGAAAGAAATAGCGATAGGTCGCTATGTAGATATTATCATTACGGAGGATTTTTGGATGGGGAATATCGTACCATACATCAGAGCAGAGACTCTGACAGAAGAGGATAAGGCGTATCTGCGTACGCAGACACTTTCGACAAAAGCTACTCAGTACATTGAGGAATCTCAGCCGTTCACGGTTACATACCTCGACGCTGACAATTGGGACGCCAACACGTTGACCCACACGTACGATGTCGGTGCGTTGCTAGGCGTAACGGAAGCTACTCAGTACAACTGGACCTTTCACGACGCAGACGACAATTATAAACGAAAAGGCGGTGAGATTGAAGTGCTGTCGGACACGACTGTTCGCGTCAGTTTTGAGATCGAGCCTGGAGCATCTACTTACCAGCTATTGGGAGCACGACAATGAGACTCGTATTTAAACTTTTGTTCTTGATGCTCACGGTATCGGGAATTGTGTACGCACAGCAGCATATTGGTGGACAGCTTAATGAAGCTGCTCTTGAAAACAGAACAGGAGATCCATCCAGCGGAAACATCGAAGGCCGCATTTATTTTGACACGGACGACGATGTAGTAAAAGTGTACGACGGTGCTTCTTACCTAGAGCTTGGAGACACCACAGGGTTTGGTTCTGGTGATGTTGTTGGACCAGCGAGTGCCACTGACGAAGCTATTGCTTTGTATAACGGTACGACTGGCAAGGCTATCAAAAACAGTAGCCTCACCGTTTCAGGTGACATTCTCTCCGGTCTTGGTACGGCTTCTGGATCAACTGATGCTACCAATAAAGCATACGTGGACGCCGCAGACGCATTGAAAGTCACGGGCCTTGGCAGCGCCACCGACAACGCTCTGGTAAAATTTGATGGCACCGATGGGAAGACCATCCAGCAAGTTGGTTTTAGTGAAGACGCCGGGGGAACTCTTGTAGGGTCCAAATCTGTTAGTCAAGATGGTTATCTTTTTGGAGCGCAAAACCCAGGTCTTGGTGGTCAAATAGCATTTTTTCATAACACAGCGGCTACAGGTGCAGGTGTTGTGGGATCAACTATGGCATCTGGGTTTGATGGGATTAACGTCGGAGGAGCGGGTGTATTTGGGATTGCCGGTACTTCTGCAACTGGTCTTGATGTTAATGAGGTAGCGGCTGTCCAGGCTTGGGCATTTAACGGTTTAGGTACTTCTCAGGCAACAGGGCTCTACGCACAGTCTGATGAGGGTTACCCGATTGTGGCAGCTCATGGTAGCGCTGTTAATACAAGACCTGCGCTACTCTTGAGAAACCTTAGCTCTCGCGCTAACACGTTACCTATGCTGCAAATACTCGACGGGGGGACACAAAACCAAGCTCTTACTATCAATAGCCGTGGTGACATTTCCAGTATTGATGATGACACAAACAACACCGCGAAAACTATGCAAGTTACACTTAAATCTGGAGATAGAACTGTTGGGAACGCTCGCAGTGGAGATGTGACGATTGAAACAGGAACGTCGGCAGTATCTACTCGTGGTGACGTTTACTTATCCGGTAACGATGTTTTCCTTCAAGCCGATACAGATACACCTGTAGCGGGACAGGTGTTAACAGCTAAGAGCGCTTCGGGAGATATCGAATGGTCTGTTTTACAGATGGCTGTAGAGTCTTCTGCACCGACCTGCGGAGCAAGCGAACGTGGGCAAATGGTGTATGCTGATTCTGATAACGTACCATGCCACTGTGATGGCGGTGGGACATGGAAAAAGTTTAGCGACAATACAGCGTGTACGTTCTAAAACTCGACGATCAAAAAGGTAGGCGAGCTATAGCCCATGATTTTTGTTTGGACGACTAGTAGCAACCCAGGCAGTGCCTTGATCCGGTGGGGTCGAGGCACTGACTGCTCTCACTTTGCTGTGGTATTCAACAAATTGGTTTGCGGCGTAGACCAGGGCTGTTGGCTAGTTGGCGAGAGTCGTTTTTCTGAGGGTGTTGATTTAGATTGGTGGCATCAGTTCAAACAGCGCAATCGCGTGGTCCACGCCCTCGAGTATTTGCCCATAGAAAAATCGATGGACGAACGCGAGGCATATTGTGCTTTCGGCAAAAAAATGATGGGTCGTCAGTACGACAAAAAGGCCGTACTATGGTTAGCTTTTGATAGCTTACTACGAAAGCTAAGAATTCGCAATCCTTATTCCGAGAACAAGTGGGGCGACAACCAGGACGTATATTGCCAAGAAGTCATCGAGGCGTTCCGTGACACGTTTCGCCGTGATGGCCTCAAATTGACCTACAGCGACGTGGAAATGCTCGACCCACACATGGCCTATGAAATGCTTGTTAAAGAGCCTCAGTGGCGTAAAATAGACCTATAGCACTAAGGAGAAGATGATGGGGCGAATAGTACCATATATCAGGACAGAGGCCGTCAACGGCAACACTGTCACAATCACGGAAGACGAACGGGAGTACCTGGGGCAGCGCATTGGCAAAAGCCCCAAGATCTCCCAGATGCTTCTTTTGGGTAAACTCGTCAATGACCCTCGGGAATTGGCCCAGAAATTAGACGCCGACGCCCCGGATACCGGAGGGGATTCCGACTACGAGGCGTCCGTCATCGACGATTGAACGTCAGACATGATTTTGAGCACGTCAGCAGCATAGGCCCGACCCACACTGGTGTTGGGCCTTCCTGTATTATAGGAGCTCAGAACGGCCCTTACGTCTGTATAGCGGGAAAATAAATGCTTAACGTGTAGGCAGCCATACCGCAAGTTAGTCTGCACGTCGCAGAGTTGGGGAATGTCGCCCGTAAATCCGCGCTCACGGGCAACAGTCCCCATGATTTGCATAAGCCCCCAGGAGCACTGCTGGGCAATTCTCTCGGTCTTAGACGTGACCCGTACACGTCGAGCCCACTCGATTGGGTGTAACCACCAACGCCAACCCGGCTCAAACCGCATCGCCCAGGGGTCCATCGAGGACTCTTTCATGCAAATCGCATAAATCAGGGCTGGGTTAAAACCATGCTCCTGAGCTGCTTGTTTGACTTCCTTGCGGTATTTCATTTCTTACCCTTAGGGAATTTCACCGAAGCCCCCCAGTCGAGCAGCCAGAGAAATGACTTCATGGCCGGATGGGCCTGCACACGCTCCCACCACTGGTTATCAATCTTGGTTTCGGTCTTATCAACGATGGCCTGTATTGTAGCAAAAAGCGGTTTGTTGATGGCACGCAAAAGACCGACGATCGTGATGAACGTGGCAAACGTAGGGTTGGCGGCAAGCAAGCTGACGACTAGCTCGGTAATCATGGTGTCCCCTTTACTGACCGGATGCTTTTTTCAGCTCCCGAATAGAATTGTGGGCCGCGTCCACGTCTTTTTTCAGCGTGATTTGGTTGCGGTCCAAAATAACGATACTGCGGTTCGTTTCGGCAAGTGTCTTGTCGAGCTTTAGCAGGCTTTGGAGCTGGCCCTTAATGAAGGCTATGTCACGTATCGTTACAAAGTATGCGGTGCAAAGGGAGAGGAGGGAGCCACCGAGGAAGCCCCCGATGGCCCAGAGGAGTTTAATCTGTAATTGCGTCAATTCCATCGATGATGGACTCCAAGGCGACGACCTCAAGGGGAGACAGGCCGACATCAGATATTTCTTTTGCTCGGATCTTTCTCTTCTCTACTTTAACAGGGTGGGCCAAAAAATCTTTATTCGCCTTTTCCCACGCCTCTTTCTTGTCTTCTGGTATTGGGCTATTGGATAGGACTTCTTTGTAAACATCATGGCTTTTTGCCAATTTCTCAAACGTACGTTTTGCCTCTCGATGTTTTTGTTCCAGCAAGTCACCGATGCGACCGATGTGGTATGCGGTTTTGAAATCTTTGATTTCCGCGTTCAGGATTTTGTTGAGCCCCGTGCGGAACTGAGGCTTGCTGAGTGTCTCGTGGGTAACTTCAAATGACATGGCTTATCTCCCTGTGGGTTCTCTCTCAAATCGGATAGGTAACTGATAACGGTTTCCCAATTTTCCGGGCAGGTGACAATTGCCACTCCCCCGTTGCGTTCGATGCAATGTAGCTTATATAGTTGGAGTTTTTCAATACGACTACGACGGGTAGCCTTAAGCTCAAGACTAACAAACCGTCCGCTGATACAGAGGCAATAATCGGCATCCCCACGCATGGACTTTTGTTGGACTGCAAAGAAGTAGATACCGAGGTCTTTAAGGTCACGAAGCACCTTCATCCTGAACAGTGTTTCTGGTTTTAGCCCCAAAGATTCTGTCCCAGCCTTCCCTGTATTTTTCGCTTTGTGGTGACGTTGCTATTTCCCAGGGTGCCAAGCGATCGTTTATTCTGTCAAGCCTTCGCTTAGGGCGAGCACGTTGCTCGCTGGCAAGATTTTTCTCGAAGTTCTGAAACTTCTTGTATAGATCCATAACGCTCTCCCTCCATCGTGCCAGTTGGCTGCCATGGCCTATAGGCAATATAATCGTTGCTTAATAATACTTGTTTACCTGTGAACTTGCTCATCTTTGCTGTACGTATGGGCTCGTCGCCACACCCACATAGCATTATAACTGTTAACACGCCTGGACATAAGGTGCGCCACCACCAAGTCCCATAATGTTTCTTCACGGCCACTCCACCCTCCCTTCAAATTGTTCGGCTATCAGGCCGATTAGGTACAAGCTGCAAGCCATGACGATGACCCAAGCGATAATCATGGCCCACGGCTTCGACTCTTTTGGTATTCGGATTCCGAAGTTGGTGTACTTGTCTTTCTTCATTCCCTACTCAAATCTTCGTATTGCATGTCGTGAAACTTACTATCCCATCTCAGTCTTTTTATACTCCAATACCTTTCGCACTTTGGGCAGTAAAAGTTGACCAGCTTACCTTCGCAGTATTCGCATATTTCAGGCCCGATCTTCATCCAGTATTTTTCTTGATCGTTCATTAGTCACCACCCTCTGAATGATCTTCCTCATAGTATATTTCGATGTACTCACTTGCCCAGCGTTCAGCCTCTTTCCATTTCTCATCGTCGCTCATTGCTTCCCACTCACCTGGTGCATAGTTTAAATCCTTCACCGGATCAAACCACCCGCTTTCCTTGGTTGAGTGAATGTTAGCTCCGCTGTTCACACAAAATTGAACCCTCATAAATCACCTGATTCGTTTTTGTAGAGACCGTATCTCGGCTTTCCATTGGTCGCTGTGTTTATTGACGTATCTTGAAAAGGCGAACGAGATAACCGACAACCCCGAAAAAATCCTCAACCCAGTTCATGACAACTACTCCCCCCAAGAAACATAGCAAGGGGGCATATCGGGGAACCTCAGTTGTCGCGCTCAACCAATCGATCAATTTAAAGTCCTCTATTTTGAACTTGTGTTAACGACAGCGCATCGGCACTTCACACAACGATACACGTCATCATGAGAATCCCACTCAATAGTTTGTTCTCCATAGAACAGTCTATGTAAAATCCAATGCCGCCAATTTCCGGTATTCAAGTTCAGCACCTCCTGTATTTTGAAAATCTCTATTCCGTACCCGCAAAGTAAAACGGCGGATTCTTTCCCAAACCCAATTGACGATCAAGCTCTTCGCGAAATGTCCCAAGGTACTTTCCATCCTCATCGCAGAACTTCAAAACATCCAATCTGTCATCCGAAACACATTGCGGCTTGTCGTAGTCTTCAGCTTCATAACCGATCATTTCCCGCAACACCGACCAAGCTCCCGCTTCGTCTTTAGACGCAATCCAATCGTGGGGGTTGTCGCCAAAACAAAATATTTTAATAGTCTCATCCAAGGTTCAGACCCTCCCGGTTATTGAACCTCTACCTGATCGTGAACGCTGTTCGTCAGCTTTGCGCAACAACTCTGAAGTCCATAAAGCAGCAACCTCTTTCAGTTGTTCGTCAGATAAATCACCAACAGGGATTGAAGGCGGACCATCTTTCCGACTATATACTTCCTTTGATTCCAAAATAATAAAGTTTGGAACCGAAGGAATCTTAATCTCAAGCTCTTTAACAATCTTCATAATTCACCTGTATATTCGCAAACCGACCTGAATGCGGTTTTCCTACCGCCCTATCGTTATACTTGCATTTAGTTTCTGGGCAGAATGCCACCCGATTCACAATCTCTAACCTTCGTTCACAAACCGGGCAGCGAGTTTGCATGTCATGATCGTCATTTAACATCTATTAAAGCTGGCTCCTTGGCAGACTCGACGACATCCAAGTCTTCAATGATTTTTTTTGTATGCCTATCCACTGTATGCGGAAAACATTTGTCACTTGCCAGCGCTAAACAGATCTTGTTTTCACACCCATCGACAGGACAATCCGGCCATTCCCGATCAGTGTCGAGTGTCGCTTGCCAGGTTACGGCGTAAGCCGCTAATTGTCTTTTGTTGTGTACTTGTGCCATGCCCATATTCGTTATACGAAATAATCTTTAATAGCTTCAGCACTTGATGACGCCAACTTCTCTAAGAACTCAACATCATCCATGCTTGTGACCTGCACATTACCGTATCTCAGAGCGACTATTCGTGGATGCACAACCAGAAATGTGATAGTTCTTCCTTCGTAGTCTTCTGGCCAGTCTTCTCCCATGTCTTCGAAGCCATACTTCTCAACACTCGCGCGGATGCCTTCTAGACTCCCATAAGAGCCATGGACGCCACTAGTCCCAAACATTATGAAATTCAGATCATTCGCTTCACCATCCGGAAAGATCTCTCGAAGAGATTCGACACCGATAATCGTGGCTGTCCAGCCATCATTGCGGTAGTCATGTGTGGGTTCTATTGCGCTGAAAACTGAGTAGTGCAAAAAAGGAGGATCATAGCGATCCTTTCTTACAGGCTTCCATCTCTCAACTTCCTGATTCATGCTTCCCTTTCTCGACCATCGGCAAATCACCCTGGTCTCCTGCAATTGAGCCTTCCCTCGTTTATCAAACACATAGATCGCAACCGCGACCTATGCCGTCTATATACGACGTCGAAAAATTCACCACTAAAATCCTAATTAATTTGGATGTTTGCTGAAAAATATCAAGCAGCACGAGGATTTCCCCGAATAGTCTTACGTAGCCAAGAGAGGCTCTTCTCGCAGCTTAAAAAAAAGGGGGTTCCACATGTCGCCTGCAAGTTATCGTAGTGCTCTTTAGCCAGGTCGGACTTTAGCTGCGCGAGTTGCTCGGCGTGAGTCTTTTTCAGATCAGAAATCTCGGCATCCTTAACGATGACTTTCTTCTCCGCATCGAGCATAGCTTTGGCAATTCTTTGCTCAGCTTCCAGCTTCATCATCGTTTTCAGCTCAACTTGATCGATCTCAGCACGTTTCTTAATGTCTTCCATGGCGCGTTCTTTATCCTCTATGAACTGCGCCTCCAACCGTGCCTTATCTTCTTTCCACTCTTTTTCCGCCCGCGCAAAATTCGCTTCCTTTTCTTGCAGGTCTAGCTTGAACTGGTGTTTTACTTCAGCCAGTACAGCATCTTGCTCACGCTTTTTGTTGCCGAGATCGAGCTGCTGGTTTTTCAGCTCAATTTCCATCTCTCGTTTCTGACCCTGGATTTCAATGATTTGCATCTCCAGGCCCTTCAATCTTTTTCTCTTATCTGCGTCAAAACCGAACATATATTATCCTTTCAATTTATGGGTTCTCAAAACGGTGGTTTCTCACTCGCGCCAGACTGAGCGTTCGGGTTTCCACCCAGGTACTGAACCGTGTTAGCACGTACCTTCGTAGACTCTTTCTCCACGCCGTCTTTCTCATACTTCTCTTTACGCAAGCTACCCTCGACGTAAACCTGTCGGCCCTTGTCGAGATACTTGCACGCATTTTCGGCCTGCGCCCCCCACACGTCGACGTAGTGCCAAGTCGTTTCCTCGCAAGGCTCGCCGTCCTTTGATTTCCACTTTTCTGTGGTCGCGATGTTGAGAGTTGTGACCGGGGTTTGACCGGCGTGGCGCAGCTCAGGTTTTGAGCCGAGGTTACCGACGAGGATGATCTTGTTTACAGATGCCATGATATTCTCCAAAACCAATTTAATTGATTTTGAATGAATATAAATTTATGCGCGTTTGGTCAATAGGCGTTGTGCCGTAGATTTGCTGATGCCAGTTTCACGAGCGATATCGCGATAGGTATACCCGGCTCGACGCAGCTCTAGGATACGCGACACGTCGTCACACCCGTACTGTGGGGGCGCACCGAAACGCACACCTCGCTCACGAGCGGCTGCGATACCCGCCCTGGTGCGATCGAGAATATTATTACGCTCTAACTGAGCGACCTCGCCGAACATGGCGATCATGCCCATACGAAACGGCGAGCCGTGGGAAAAATGAGGCTCTGCAATGGACGTAAATTTTACGCCCAGCTCGTCGAGGCGGTGAATCAGCTTTACGGCCTCGGCGGCCCCGCCGCGAGTCAGGCGGTCCAACTTGTAAACGATTACCTCTGTCACCTCGCCCGACCGGCAAGCGTCCAAAAGCAGTGCGACACCGGGGCGGTCACGTCTGGCACCTGACATGCCGTGGTCCTCGTAGACGGTGTAGGGCTGGCCGGGGCGCTCACGCTGTAGGTAGCGGTCGATTTCGGCGGCTTGGGCTTGACTGGATTGATCTTCTGTGGAAACGCGGCGGTAGATGGCTAACATAGGGCCTCCTCTCACCCTATTTTATACCATCAAATGCAATCAATAGCAATCAATTTATGGGACAAGAAAAGCCCGCAACCTCAACAGGATACGGGCCGAAGGAAAAAGGATGGTCACGTTTCCGCGACAGATTCACTTTTCTTGGGGCGGCCACGGCGCTTCGGCGGCGGCTCGCCTGCAAACTCGTACTGGGCAGCGTGGTTACTAACCTTAAGCGTCGTGTCGGTCAGCGACACCACGCCGTAGTAGGTCTTATGTCTTTTCGTATCGATTGCGTTCATCAACGCCACGATTTGGCTCGCCAGATTATCAGACTCAGATTTTAGCTTTACGGCCTCGTGCTCTTTCACGCTAAAATCGTCGTACTTAGCCTTCCACTCGCGCACCTTCATCTCTAGCTCTTGGATTTTAATTTCGTCCGACAATTTTCGTCACCTCTTGTATGTGTTTACACCGCCTGCATTCGCCATAGGTAACCCCGGACCAAATGCGCTTTAAAACAAAATCATGCTTGCCGTAGCAAAGCCAACACCAAAGACGCCTCATGATTTTTGGGACGACTTGCACTGTTCATACCACGCTAACAGTTTTTTGAAATCCTCCTCAACCAAATCAGCAACTTTCTTGTCGCCAACCTCCTTCAACAAATCGACCTCATCAATACCGAAAACGGCAAACGCCTGTACCACCTGAGTCCAACGCATTTCATTACTCGGCTCGTCGGGCACCTCAGTCTTAACCGTCTCACTCGTAAGCGATTCGTTTTCCTCGTACGTGTCACCCAAATATTCTGGAAAAGCCTTACGCAACGCCATCGCCTCGGTGCATTTTTCTAACATCGTGCGCGGCATCTTAGACCAGTTCGGCGTGTTACCCTTTGTTTCTTTCAAAAACCGACGCGCCGTAAAAGGACATCGCGTACCACCAACCAATCTGTAAATCGTAACCTTGCACGACAGATCACCATGAGAGTCGTCAAACACGGCCTCGTCGACACCGGCAAACTGACCCGTCCGAGCAGCCCTGCGACGAGCTGCGTCGATCGTTACAATGTCGACCAGCTTGCCACCTTTGCGGATAAAATTTACGTCACCAGCAAATGGATCGAGCTGCTTTGCCTTGCACACCTCACGCACCTGGGCCAGTTCTCGATCGCTCGCGTCCGGTAAATACATCGTCTTAAAAACATTGAGCTGTTCTGTATTCAAATTCATTCCATCTCCTTAAAGAAATATGCTGGCGGTTCGAGCTGTACTATCTCGTCAGGATAGCTCGGCCACTCGTTTTTTTGTTCGCATTCGGCCCAGCGGCGCAACGCCCACTGATATTTTCGCGCAGCCTCTTCGTAACCGGCGGGCTTCATCTCGTACCATGCCACGCCGTAGGGCGGACTCTTTTCGACCGCGCAAAAAACAAACGGTAGAGTGCGGCCCGTCACGTCCGCAACAATGTCGGTGTAAAAAGCCGCACTCACGCCGTACAAAAAAGGCTCGCTATACAGGCTGCGAAAAAAAGCCGAAGGGCTTGCATCCCGTGTCGTCTTGAAGTCGATAATCATATCGCCCAGCATGTCTGGCTTGCACTTTAAGAACAGACCGGTTTCTTTGTGCGTCGTCAGTGCCGACACCTCCCGGTCGTAGCTTTTAACGCGCTGCCAATACTTGCTGCGACCGACTGCGGCTTGCATTGCGAGCAGGGCCTGCTGTTCGTCCTCCGTTATAAAGGACTTGCCCTCGTTAGCCTCCATCCATTCTGCATAGTCAACCTTGCCCTGTTTCGTCCTCCGATCAAACTTAGACATGACAACATACGTATCCGCAAAAAGCTCAGGCTCTAGTATCGCCGTGTGAAACGCGGTGCCAAACTCCATCGCCGGAGTTTGCTCTATTTGCACCTGGGAGTGGGCCGGGCTTTTCAGCAGCGCCTTGATCTGCGACGACGACACGCCAGGACCAGCATGATAGTCATCGTGATCGATACGGAACAAACCCTTGCGGCCAGCCATCTCTTCTCGTGTCAGATACTCGTAGTCAAAACCCATTACTGCCCCAAGCTAATCATTTTGAGATACGTCGCCACTGGCAGGTGCCGAGCGTCAGCCTCTTTTTTTATTTTCCGATAGTCCGACATCTTGTAGGAAATCGTAACGCAGTGGTGAGTTTTTGTTTCGGCTTTCTTTTTTTTCGCCATTATGTAATATCTCCGCACGATCAAAAGGAATTAAATTGATGGCCCTACAATTACGCGATTACCAAGAAAAAGCAATAGCGGAAATCAGGCGTCATTACGCGCAGAAAAGCAGAAAGGTAATCCTACAACTCGCCACCGGAGCCGGGAAAACAGCGACGTTCTGCCGCATGTTGCAAGGCTGCCACGAACGAGGCAAATCTGCGATTATGGTCGTGCGCGGGGCCAAGCTGGTTCATCAAGCAAGCGAACGCCTAACCAGGGAAGGCGTACCGCACGGCATTTGGCAAGCCGGGAATACTACCAGAACCGACGAACGAATACACGTCGCATCGATCGACACGCTTTACACAAGAAAAATCGCACCGCCTGCTGATTTTTTGGTATTTGACGAAACGCATCTAGCAACAGGAGCAAGCTACCAATGGCTAACGAGTCACGAGAATTACAAAAAGAGTTTCTTCTTGGGGGTGTCAGCTACCCCCTATGCAGCAACGGGTTTACGCCACGTCGGCGACGAGGTTATATATCCCATTTCCATTCTCCAACTCATCGAGAAAGGATACTTAGTGGGCGCGAAGTACAGGACGCCCCACACGCCAGACCTAAAAGGCGTGAAGAAAAACGCGGGCGATTACACGTCGGCCTCCCTGATGAAACGACTCAATGAAGACGACGAACAAGAGGGACTAAAAGGTAGTCTCGTCAAGGAATGGCGCGAACAATGCCAAGGCCGACCCACGCTACTATTCGCCGTCAACATCGAACACGCAAAAGAACTCGGACACGAACTGGAATCAGCCGGAGCACGCACGGCACACATCGACGGCTCGACCCCTCACGCCGAACGCGACGAGATCATCCACCGACTCGAACAAAAAGAAATAGACGTAATCACCAGCGTCGGCGTCCTCACCACAGGCGTCGACATACCAAGCCTAGAATGCCTACTCATCTGTCGACCCACAACGTCATACAATCTGTGGATTCAAATGCTAGGCAGGGGAACACGACCCTCGCCAGGAAAAGACCACTTCCTAGTCGTCGACCTGGCAGGCAACACCAATAAGCTTGGGCCAATCGAAGCTGAACTAGTCGGCAGCGTCGAGCCCACGAAAAACCCCTCGCCTCGATCCAACATGACCATGTGCGAACAATGCTTCGCAGCATTTCCCAGGACACAACGAGAACGAAACGAAACCCACTGGCTATGCCCAGCGTGTGGGGGAGAACTCGACAAACTAGTGCGCGACCACACCGGCAGGGTAATCGAGCACGGCGAAGGCGAGCTGGCCGAGCGCGAAATAGAAATATGGGAACTCGACCTACCAGCTCTTATTGACACGGCAAAACGTCGGGGATACAAGAAAGGCTGGATAAGAATCACCATAGAGCAACGATATGGCGCGGACGCAGCAGAAAAAGCATGGCGACGTGTGCAAAGGTTACGTCGATGGCCACTGAAAGCGGCTCGTCCGCCGCGCACTCACAACTCGTCGACGGCATCCTCACCGCACTCGGCACCAGAGGAGACTGCCGCATCTGGAAAAATGCAACAGGCTCAGCTATCACACGCTCGCGAGGTGGAGAGCCTTCGCGATTTATTAAATTTGGACTGAAAGGCAGCGCGGATATCCTGGGGATAACCTGTGATGGTAAATTTCTAGCCATCGAATGTAAAACAGGAAACGCAAAACAAACAAAAGAACAACGCGCATTCATGCGGATGGTCATCACCATGTGTGGGCGCTACTGGCTTTGCCGCGACGTGGGCGACGCCATAGAAAAAATTCAAGCCCTAAACTTGAAACCAGTTGACTTCAAATTAATTTGATTGCAGCTTGTCTGCATGCCTAACTCATTTACATACTCGATTCATTTCGACGCACAACAACAAAACCCCGCACGCTTGCACAAGGGGTGGAACATCACGCACGGCACCCTCGTCGAGCACATAACGCGCTGCCCCTGGTCACCCATCGTATGGGCCGGTGGCACGCGATGCAAAAAAAACTTTCTCGGCACCAATCTCGCCGTCTTAGATGTCGACAATGATTGGCAATTAGAAGACGCCATTGACTACGTGCGCCGCATCGGGGCATGGTCCCTTATAGGAACTACAAAATCACACACGCCAGCAAACCATCGCTTCCGACTCATCATGCGCTGGCGTCGACGGATAGAGGACGTTTCCCTTTATGAACAAAACCTACAACGGTTCATTAAAACCACTCCCGCCGACCCCGCGTGCCGTGACGGCGCACGACTCTATTTCCCCTGCCGTAAAATTGTCTACCGCCAAGATGGAATCGCTCTACCCGTACTTTCGCCTCGGCCCCGGACTGCAACACAAACCGCAATACAAACCGGCACCGACAAAATCCCTCCCTGGATGGCTAACGAGCTGGCAACGGGCATACCCGAGGGGCGACGAAATCGAACAGCTTTTCGATTTGCTATTCACCTCGCCGAACGAAACGTAGCCCAAGCCGAGGCGCGCGAAATACTCGCCCCCATCGTCAGCCCTGGGTTTACCGAGTCTGAACTAAATAAAGCCGTGTGGTCAGGCTATCGCTACAAAAGAGGATAAAATGAGCGTCAACACACTCGAACCGGAACGACAGGAACGAAAATACTCACCCGCCACCCTGGCCAGGAATACGACCCTGACCATGAGCGGGCGACCGCCCAAGGGCTGGCCCCAGTGGGATCAGGAAAAATTCGTTACCGTCCGCACCGCTCGTGACGACCGACTCATCTTCGCCGAACGCCAGGGCGTGCTCCGGCCAGTCGCTACCAGTGGGGTCGAATCGGCCATCCTAAAATATTGGCACTCCAGCATCCCATTCCTAGCCGGGTGGAAACTCGACAAGGCACAAGACGTGCAAACCATCCGAGCAGCCCGCCGATGGTGGGAACTCGCCGTCGACCCAATCGACGAGTCAGCCATCAAACCCGTCGCCTTCAAGTCAGACCCCTCCACCACGTTTCACCGCTTGCCGTTCGACCCCTACTGGCACCCCGGCTGGCGACTCGAGGAAAAATGCCCACTCTTCTGCGAAATGTTCGAGCGCATCACCAACGCCGAACCCCTGGCGGCCTGGATCGGTAGCCTGTTCGACAAAAAAGCACCGCGCCAACAATACTGCTGGCTCGTCGGTCGCGGCGGCGACGGCAAAGGCACTCTCGTGCGGCGACTGGCCAGCCTGCTCGGACCCAGTTTCGCCACGGAATACCCACCCACACGAGGGGATAGGTTTTGGACCTCAGGACTGCTCGGCAAAAGACTAGTCATTTTCCCAGATATGGATAATGCCGACTTCGTTACGACGGGAATGTTTAAAAGCCTCAGCGGAGGCGACAAGGTGCGGGTCGAGTTCAAGGGCGGGGCAACGGTCAGCGTCGAGCTGCCCGTCATGTTCATGTTCGTCAGCAACAAAGTGCCCACCATATCGCTCAGCCCAGCCGACCAGCGGCGCATCATCTTGTGCGAAATCGAGCCACCCGCCAGCCTCTACGACGGCCAGTACGAGGCTGACCTCGAAAAAGAAGTACCCCTGTTTATTTCTTGGTGCCTCGACCGATACGAACAACACCGGGGCAAGCCGCAAATTGAGTGCGACACCCAGGGGGCCGAGAACGTGGCTAGACAGACGACGGCTGAGTGGGATATGATGATAGAACATCATTTTTCCCGGACTGGGAACGAAGAAGACACGGTAACAGGCGAGCAATTGGACTTTTTGTTGCTACATTACTACCGAAACAGCAAGCGCGACCGCGATGCCATGCGTGGCTACGTGCGTGACATGCTCGGACTCAAAGGCGAGGCCCCTCGTCGCTTCATTGCTGGCCGCCGTCAGCGATGCTACCCCGGGCTTTTCAATCGAGGCAAGCCCCCTCTCACCTGAAAATACTATAGAGGCCCGGCATTGGACGGGACTTGGACGGCACTTGGACGGCTCGAAAGGGTTGGCGTTCTAAGTGGACACGTCTGGACGGCTTTTCCGGGGGTGTCACCAGTTATATATTATATATTATATATTACTCTTACTACTAAATAAGCTGTCCAAAGCTGTCCAGTTAGAGTATCAAGGGTTTCAAGCCGTCCAAATTCCGTCCCTTTGGCGTCCTCTGCCGTCCATTTAGATAACCAGCCAATAATACAAGAAAATTGAGTGCGATACCCCACCCCCTATGACGAATTGACGCAAAAAGAAGCAAAATCTCACGGATTCTATGACGAAAATTGAGTGCGATACCCTACCCCCCTAGCACGCATGAGCACGGACCCACATTAGGTCAAGGACCCTATGTAGGTAATCTGACAGGTGTAAAATGCCTAGACGGTGTATGCATGGCTGACAGGTGCCTAGAATCCCGACACCCATCACAAATCTACCACGTGTCTAATAATTAGTCAACCATAGAATAAACAACCACTTATACCTTGTTATATGGGCGGCGCGTCGTGGCTGGTAGCTGAGGGGCCAGGGATCGCGCTGAGGGGGCCAAATCGCGACGCTGGGGGCCGCGAATGGGAAATAGGTAGTCAGGTATGGCTGGGATGTAAAGGGGCTCAGAATTGAAATTAGGCAGGGTGTCAAAGAAATCGATACAGGTGTCAAATCCTTAGACATGCCAAAAATCCGTAAGTACCTGATATTTCTCGAGATTTTGCGTGCCAAAGTTGGTATGGCACCTGCAATAACTCAGGCAACCCCAATGACGGGGCCACACACGGAGTCGAAAATGAAAATGTTTGAAGTCATCAGGCACTTAGATAGAGGTTATACAGTCGGTGTGCAATTCCCGAATCTGGATCAAGACGCCGATATTATTCAGTCTTTAGAGGAATTAGAAGAATTCCTGGATATGTATAAAGGCGAAACACTTGAATTTTACCCCATTTAAAACACGGAGTTACCAAATGTTTATAACAATGATTTTCGCAGTTTGCATCTGGGCCGTATCTACGGCCTTCACCAGCTACGCAGCTCTAACGCTCATATCAGCAGCGAGGGGGCTCTAAATGAAAATGCTATTAGTTTCATACCTACCCAAAGATGCCGAGAAAATGGAAACCCTGTTAAAACAACTTCAGCCTAAAACATCTTATACACTCAGCCTTGGCACGTTCGGACTTGATCCCTGCATTTGGGTCATATTCCCTATGGCCAATCGCGCCAGCGAAGCCGCAGCAGCTTGGGAAACCACGCGCAATCTGCAAAAACAATTGGCGGCCCTAATGTCAGATGCTGACATTGCGTTTTTCGCT
>Ga0180437_10001272_pt1 | contig 43459 bp, 40 predicted proteins | sample SS_ome_4_FD_132410 | JGI IMG/M metagenome (GOLD analysis project Ga0180437, IMG submission 132410) | Hypersaline lake sediment archaeal communities from the Salton Sea, California, USA - SS_3_D_1 metaG | ecosystem: Environmental > Aquatic > Non-marine Saline and Alkaline > Hypersaline >... | reverse complement strand
GTCCCTCGTCTATCGAAATGCAGATACCGTACCCGGCGCGGCTGCAACGCCTTCTTCTGCGTCGAAATCCGGTTTGGTCGGCGTCCTTGGTTCATCAGCCGTTATTGGCCTGCTGGCCGGGGCTGTTGTCTTTGGCGTCGATCTGCTGTTCCTCCGGGGAATTGAAATCGAGCTGACCGAAGCTGCATCTGCGCCCGGCTGGTGGCAGGGACTGCTTTCCAGCCTCTATGGGGGTATTAACGAAGAGATCATGATGCGTCTGTTTTTACTGAATGGGCTGCTCTGGGCGCTCACCCTTTTCGGCCGGAGTGCTGTTCTGGAGGAGGGGATTGCTGTCGGCGATGTCGGCGCATTTCAGTGCGGATGTGCTGATGCACGGGATTCTGCCCCTGGTATTTCCAGCCCTGGCCGGCGGCTGATCCACGGTAATGCAAAACGCCCCTACATCTTCTTTCTCTCTGGCCGGCGTGAGCAGCTACGGCGATCTGGATGGCTCTGTCCAGCACTAGGACTTCCAAGCCGCTTTGGCTTCGATATACTTCTGCAGCACTTCGTCGTTGATATACCCGAACTCGATGGCGATTTCCCCGAACAGCCGGCCGTCTCCGGCCTTTTGGGCATCCAGTATTTCCTGCACTTGTTGTTGATTGATTACGCCGATTCTGAGCAAAAATTCACCGATTTTTTCTGGCATGTCAGGCATAGAACAAACTCCGGTTCAGGTGTTTGCCTAGCATTATATGGGGAACAAGGAAAGAATCAATGCGAGGCGCGAAATTTATTGGTGGATAAAGTCGATACGGAAATCGCGGTACCTAGGTGCGTTCCGGAGAACGGATGCTTTTGATCGCCAAACCCGCCAGGAGGGCAAACAGAATGATCGTAGCCCAGGCGAACCAGTCACCGAGGTAGCCGTACAGCGTTCGAATACCCCGGACCGGTACGTCGGCAAGCATCAGACGGTCCCGGCTCATGAAGTAATCCTGCCGGGCCAGCACCGTTCCTTTGGAATCGGCGGCCATGGAGGTGCCCTCATTTACCTGACGAACAACGGAATACCCGCCCTCGACGCCGCGAATCAACGCCGGTTCGGTGTGGAAAGGCCGGATACGCTCGGAGTCATAACCGGGCACCAGCATGATGTCGGTACCGGATTTGGCCGCCTGCCTCAAGAATCCCGGGAAATCGAGGTCGAAACAGATCGCGGCGGTAAGAGTGCCGTAGGGTGTTTCGACGGACTTGATCAGGCCGTCGGAATCCACGGGAAGCCAGGATTTCGTCTTCTGGTAGGTAAAGACCAGCTCGCCCCGTGGGGTGAACATCAGCACCTTATTGTAGTTCAGGCTGGTACCGTAGCGTAATTCGAGGATCGCCGGGGCGAAGTAGATGCCATTTGTTTCGGCAAAGTCCCCGGCTCGGGATATGAAGCGCTCCAGATCGTCCTGCGAAAGCACGCCGTTGCCCTCGGCCCAGAATACGATCCTGGCTCCGGCCTGCACCGCCCGGATGCTCTGCTGGAAAAGCTGATCCTCGATTGCGCGCATCTCCTCTTCGTAGCGGGTGACTTCTTCCTTGGGAGTACCGAGATCGAGGAGCGACCAATAGTTGCGTGGATGTTCGACGGTGATGCCCGCTACCCGGACGGTCTGAACGCGGGAGGCGGAGGTGGCGATGCGTGCGGATCCGTAGGTCAGAACCAGGAGTGCGGCGAGTGTGAAGAGAGCCGCTGGATTTCTTTCCGGACGGGCGGTTCCGCCGCCCATTCTCAAATCAAAGCCGTTCTCCCAGGCATTGTTCACGATCGAGGCAAACCAGGTGATGAGGAAGGAGATTCCCCAGATGCCGGTTATCGATACGGTTTGAACGATGGTGGTGAAGGCGAACTGGGTCGAACCGAAGGAGAATAGGGTCCCGAGGGGGGTGAACCCCAACAGGTAGTCCGTGACCACGTAGGCGGCCGGGAAAACCAGGGTTGAACCGAGGCCGGTGAGGCGCGGTGCCAGGGCTCGGTCGATGTACAGCACCAGGATCAGCGGCAGAGGAACGACCGCCGGCAGGACGATCTGAGCCACTGGGGGCAGGTCCCACGCTCCGATCATGTTCGACAGAAAAGCCGCATACAGACAGGGCAGCGCGAGCAGGGGGACGTACCATTTTTCCTGATTCCTGAAGAAGCGGAGCAGGAACACCGGGGCGATCCAGGCGGCGGCCGGGGCGCTCCAGCGCCAGCCGATCAAGGCGTTGGCAGCAGAGCCGAGCCCGAGCCACAGCAAATCGTATCCGAGTCCGTTTGTTCTGGTTCTAGTCATTTTGAGATCTCCTTTGATTTCATGCACTTTTGCATCAAAACGCATGCTTATGTCTATTGATTAGATCTTATGATTTAAACAATTGTTTTAATCAATGGTAACATAGCTCGGAAGAGATGCAAAGTCAAGAAGAATTTTCTTGTCCTACTCCCGCCACTGCACGCGGATCACGCGGTAGGGGATGCCGCGGCTGCCGAAGTACCTCAACCAGCGTCTCTGATTGATCTGCAGCTGGTCCCCCGGCCCCTTGACCTCGATCAGCTCGTAGGGAGGCACTTTTCGCCGGCGGGAAGGAGCGAACAGGATGAGATCGGGGAATCCCGATTTGTTGGCCCCCGGATACTCGCTCAGTTTGTCGAAGATCGCCACCAGATGCTCGCGGGGGATGATGCGAACGCTTTGTTCGACCAGCTCCCGGGGCAGGTATTTCCAGTGCACCAGATCGCAGGCGATCCCCTCCTTGAGGTCGTAGAGCTCGAGGATTTCCTCCGGCCAGGACGCCGCATTCTCGATATGACGCAGACGCTCCTCGATAAACCGCGCCCGACGGCGCCGGAACTCGGGCCGAAACAGATCCTGCGGACCCCGCTGATAGCGGTTGAAGAAGGTTCCGGGCAGGGAAAGGAAGACGATGTCCCAGAAGGCCAGACCGAACAGGCCGATCCAGAGTACGTTCTCGGCGTGATAGGCTTTGAATCCCTGTCGCCGGTAGTGGCGAAGCACCCTTTCCTCGACCCCGATGTTCGGCTCGTATTCCAGTTCGAGCAGGTGAATCGGTAACTCGAATCGCGCCGTGCTGGGAAGCCGCATGCCGAGTTTCCGGGAGAGCCTGCGGATGTAGCGTTCGGCGAACTCCTGTTCCGCTTCCTCCCAGGGATCACTGACGATTTCCCGACACAGCTCGAGGCATTCCTGCAAATGCCCCCGTCGCTCCAGGATGCGGGCTCGCCGTTCCCGGGAAGGGGGTCGCTCGGCCAGGCTGTAGAGGTACAGGGCCTGGCCGTCATTTCCGATTCGTTCCAGCTGCCGGGCGATTCCGTTGATGAGGTTGTCCCGCATCCGTCTCAGATTCGGATCTTCGCCTATGGTATTTCGTTCCGGCAGGTACTCGAGCAGCTCAAGCAGCGCGTTGCTGTCGATTTCGTGCGCCGGTCGTCCCTCCACGGTCTTGTAGAAGGCATCGTTCAGCTCGATCAGCCGAAGGGTTTGCTCCAGGACCTCCCGGGAGCGAAACAGACGATCCTTCTTACGGATCTTGTAGGACTCATAGCGGACGTGACCCAGATCCGTTACGACGAACTCGTTAAGTTCCTGATAGAGGTTGCCGAAGAAAAGCAGGCGGTAGATCAGGACCTCTTTCTCTTTCAAGGGGTGGTAGAGGTGAAACCGCTCTCGTATCCACGCTCGGATATCGCCTCGCAGAGACAGGGCCAATTCCACCAGCTGATCCTTGCGCAACGTTTTGAGAGCAGTCCTCGGCAGATCCCTGTCGGAGTCCGTCTCATAGTTCTCGATCAGTTCGAGAATCTCGGCTTTTCTGAGCAGGACCAACTCTTCTGACAGCTCCCAGGGTTCGTCACGCTCGAGGAAAGCCTCTGCGGTGAGTTCCTCAGCGGCAGCTTCAATATCGGCGATTTCGCTGTAGTGTAGAGTGTCGCTGCGGAACAGGGGACCTTTTCGTGAAATCAGACGCACGTACAGACGGCGGGCGCCCACCGACAAGGAGCGAAAGATTTGCGAGAAGATCTTTTCATCGGCCGTAAGGATGTCCTCGTAGTGATTGTCGACGAAGCTGAGGATCCTCTGGAAGTTGTCCAGGTAGTATCCGACGGGAAGCTCCTCCGGGTACTCCCGAGACACGGGCTTGCTCATGCAGGCTCCTGATCATTCATTTGCGAGTTTCTCCAGAGCATACGAGATCATACCCTTCAACCTGAGAGTAATGCCAGAACTCGTACGGATAGGCTATGAAACCGCAGCCGAGCATGATCTCGGAGATTTGTTTTCGGTTATTGCGGGCGGATGCGGACACGAAGGGAGAAGACATGGGGGTACGCTCGCTGAAGGAAGCCGCCGCTTCCATCCGCTCGGTCCAGTACCGTCTCGCTTCATTTTCTTGTTTCGATGACCTATTGAAATGTCTGAGATTATTCCGGTCGGTTAGAAGGAGTTGCAGGGGTGGATCGATTACTGTTTGGTGCCGTTGAAGAAGTACTTCTCACAACGCTGAAAATTACGTTGGCAGGGGAGGCTGAACGGGATCGTCAACCAGCACACACGGGTTCAGACAGAGAGAATCTGGTATTTGGATTCGAAACGGACAGCAATCCCCTCTTTTTCCGAGCGGATGACTCGCCCGTTGGTTTGGATCTTGCTCCGTATCCTTTGTCTCACCGGTAGGAAAAACGTCAGCTCAACAGAGGTATCGAGCGGAAGGGGGCGTTCCATACACACGTATGCGCCGTCCGATGATATATCGCGGGTATACAGCTCCAGTTGACTGGCTCTGTTTTCCAGTTCTTGAAGCACCGTGTGCAGCCGGAGATCGAAACGCTTCACTTCTCTCTTTTCCTGGTCCTCAGTTGTTTCTTTCATTTCCGCATCCTGTTGGTTTCTGCATTGTATGCTCTCATTGATATGCAATACTCGTACCAGACCCGCGTATTTTCGATTATAGTATTTAAAGTTCTATGCTGTATGAAAATATATAATGAGCCGTTTCAGCTATGAATCGAAACAGGCGGAGGTGCGATTACAGCATTGTAATAATAAGGACTCGGAGTCATTCGCCGATCAGCCGTTTGAGGGCTTCTTTGGGCGAGGCCTTGGTGGTTTTGAGCTGCTTCAATACCTCCACGGTGGAGGGGAGATCATTGCCCTTGGCTTGGTAGAGATTGTAGAACAGTTCCAGATCCTGGTTGTAGCGCACGAAGGACATGATGTAAGCGTTGTTGGCCGGGATACCCCCGAAACCGCGGAACCTTTCGGTCTTGAACAGCTGAGGAGCTTCAGATAGCAGGCGCCGATTGAACTCCTCCACGGTCCTCAGCTTCTCCGCCAGGATCGTCTCCCGCTCCGTCTCCACACCGTAGATCCTGTCCAGTTGATCGTGCAGATCGATGATCCGGTCCCTGAACACATTCCAATCGTCCAACGCAGCCAGCGCCTGGCTTTGGGCCGCGGAACCCGCCCCGTAGAGGTCCCGGAGGAAGGATAGAGCCCCCTCCCGGCCCACAAATGTGGCCAGTTCCTCGTTGAACTGGATCTCGTTCTTGATGAAGATCGTTGCGTGGGTTTGTTCGTGGATGATCAGGTCGGCCAGGGCGTAGAGCGAGTAGTCGGTCATGAAGCTGTAGATCGGATCGGAGAGCAATCCCAGGGTACTGAAACCGTCCACCCTCCTGATCCAGACATCCAGGCCTCGTTTCTCGAGCCTGGCGGCCTCGCGTTCGGCATCCGGTTTTTCGTAGAAACCCTTGTATGGAAAAGAACCGAGGAAGGGAAAGCGCCACTGGTGGGGAGTGAATGAGTCCGCGGCACAGGCGGTGACCACATCGACCACGTAGTCCTTGTCCAGCTCCAGATAGCGGGTGTAGTTCCTGTTCCGCTCCAGACCGATCTCCTCGACGGCATAGCGGCGGATCTCCTGGACGGTACGCAGCATCTGCTCCACATCCCCACTGCTCGCTCCTTCGGCCAGAACCCTTTCGATGGATCGGGCGCGGGTGTTGTAACTCAGGAGGTAGGTTCCCTGTTTGAGCAGGTAGCAGCCGCCGAGCAGAGGAAAGACGCCGAGAATGAGCAGTGCTGCACGTTTCATAGATTCGACGGCATTGTAGTCGGAACTGTAGCGAAGGGGGAAGAGGCGTCACGCGTCGCTACCCCTCGGCAGGTGTTGCCTTGACCTCCGGTTTTGACGGAGGTAGAGTTTTGGCAGTGGGAGGTGAGGATGAAAAAGCCTTTGCTTTGGTTCGTATTATTCTGCAGCAGCTGTATCCTCCTGCAAGCAGACGATCAGGGTGTTTTGTATCAGGAGGATTTCAGTCGCTTCTCCGGCGACGGCTGGGAGCTGGAGCAAGGCTGGCGGATAGTTGAGGAGGGACGTGATGAAGTTCTGAGCGGCGCTGGTCATCAGTGGGCAACCTACAGGCGTTTTCTGGCAACCGATAACCGGCTGAGCTTCCGCCTGAAGCTGCTCCAAGGATCGATCCACCTGGTTTATCGTATGGGGCAGGAGGGGCGTTACTTCATCTCCTTTTCCTCCCGGGGTTCCTCCCTGCACAAGCAGTACTGGCCCGACACCTTCCTCGATCTGCCGGTCCGTTCCACCACTGCCCATAAACCGGGACGCTGGCATCGAATAGAGATCATCGGCGAGGGCGATACCATTTCCTTCTCCGTCAACGGGCGAACCGAGTGGAGCTACACGGATCGGGAAGCCCTCAAGAGCAGTACCTTTGCCTTCGAGTCTCTAGAGGATTGCATCGCTCAGGTCGATGATATCGTTGTCTTCGGCAAGAGCGCTCCCCTTTCGCAGAAATGGATTCGCACCGGAGGTCCTCTGGGGGGATTGGGATACGACATCCGTATGCGACCGGACAATCCGGATATCCTCTACGTCACCGACGCCTATGCCGGGGTTTTCAGGAGCAATGACGGCGGACAGTCCTGGGAGCCCATCAATTCCGGTATCGGCACCCGGGCAGGACCCTCGGGAGATGCTATTCCCGTGTTCTGTCTTTCCATAGATCCCCACGACAACGATATACTCTGGATCGGTACCCAGAACGTACGGGGAATCTTCAAGTCCACGAATGGGGGAAAGAGCTGGGTTCAGATGGACCGGGGAGTGGAGGAGCGCTCCGGTATTACCTTCCGCGGATTCACCGTGGACCCCCGCAGCTCCGAGATTGTCTATGCGGCGGCGGAGCTTTCCAGCTGGGCTTGGGCCGGGGAGGAGCGTAAGGGCAGGGAGTTCGATCTGACCCGGGGCGTGGTCTACAAGACCGTGGACGGAGGCCGGAACTGGAAGGCGGTTTGGCGGGGAGACAACCTGGCCCGCTACATCTGGATCGATCCCGAGAGTCCGGAAACCGTGTACGCGTCCACGGGTATCTTCGATCGCGAGGCGGCCAATTCCAACCCCTCGGCCGGCCGGCCGGGCGGGGTGGGAATCATCAAGAGCACCGACGGAGGAAAAACCTGGAAGCAGGTGAATCGGGGAATGACCAATCTGTACACGGGCAGCCTCTTTCTGCATCCCCGGAATCCGCAGATCCTGCTGGCCGGCACGGGGAACAACCAGTACTACGATCACAACGGCGTTTATTTGAGTCTGGACGGCGGAGCTTCCTGGCGCCAAACCCTCAGCGGGGATGATATCACCTCGGTAGAGTTCGCCCTTTCGAATCCCCGGATTGCCTACGCGGCCGGCATCAACGGTGTCTATGCCAGCGCTGACGGAGGTCGGAGCTGGAAGCGGATCTCCCCGGGGCGGCACGGGTGGGGTCCTCCCGGGGTGCGAGCCGGATTTCCCATTGATCTGCAGGTCGACCCCCGAAACCCGGAGCGGATTTTCGCCAACAATTACGGGGGCGGCAATTTCCTCAGCACCGACGGCGGGAGGAGCTGGATTGCGGCCAGCCGGGGTTACACGGGCGCACAGACCCGGGACATCGCGGTCGACCCCCGGGACTCGAACAAGGTGTACGCCGCCGCCCGCAGCGGGATTTTTTCCAGCCGGGATGCGGGCTCGAGATGGCAGGGGCTGGGCCATGATCCGGTCAATCTGCTGGAATGGAACGCGGTGGTTGTCGATCCGGATGATTCCCGCCATCTCTTGGCGGCCAGCAACCACGAGCAGATCATCGCGGAGAGTCACGATGCCGGAGGCAGCTGGAGGATCGTGAATCACACGGGCAAGCCTGGTATGAGCTGGCGGGTGATCGCCTTTGCCCCTTCGGATCCACGAGTCGTTTACGCCGGAGTTTCGGCCTACTTCTCCGCCGGCAGCTTCGACAACACCATGCCTGCTGGGGGCGTTCAGATCTCTACAGACGGAGGGACCGCCTGGCGGGATGCAAACGACGGCCTCTCCAAGTCTTCGAACGTCAGCGCTCTGGCTGTCGATCAGAGCAATCCGAGGATCGTCTATGCGGGCACCTTGGACCGGGGAGTCCTAAAGAGCACGGATTCAGGAGGTCACTGGGTTACGGCAAACGGGGGCATGCCCTCACGGCCTAGGGTTTTATCCATCCTCCAGAAACCGGGAGAACCGGAAGTCCTGCTGGCGGGCTTGGAACGTGGTGGTGTGTACCGCAGTCTCGATGGGGGGAAGAGCTGGAAAGCATCGGCTGCGGGGATGAATCCGGAAGGCAGCGTATCCGACCTGGTATTTGATCCGGCGAGGCCTGAGGTTCTCTACGCTGCCGACCTGTCCAGCGGGGTGTACCTCTCCGAAGATGGGGGAACGAGTTGGCAGCCGGTCAACAACGGCCTGCGGACCCGCGCGGTCAATGCCCTGACGATCTCTGCAGACGGCGGCAGGCTCTATGCGGCAACCGAGGGTGAGGGGGTGTTTCGCCTGGATATTCGGTGATATGGACTACGATCTACATTCCGGGACGTATCTGATTCTCCTCATGCTCCTCTTGGCACTCCTGTTGATCGGATGCGCGGGACACGATCCGTCCGGAGGAAGTTCGCATGCCGGGTCGGGAAGCTGCAGCCTCTGCGGAGTGGTCCGGGATGCGCACGGACCGGTTGCCGGTGCCGTGGTACGGATTCAAGCGACCGACACGGCTGTGACAAGCGACCTTGGCGGCCGGTTTCTCTTCGAGGATCTGCGCTGCGGCGAGCCGGTTAGTCTGACTGCCTGGTCGCCGGGGTATTACATCGGGGGTGGTATCCCCTACTCTCCATCTGGTCGCCCCGGGGAGTCGGAGGTGGAGATCCTTCTCACCGCCCACGCTGCAGAGGACAACCTCTCCTACCTCTGGCTTCCTTCCGAACAGTTTCCCGGCAGGGGGGAGAACCAGGGCTGCGCCGAATGCCACAGCTCTGAAAACGGAGGACCGCCGGAACTGGAAGGTCTGCTTCCCGTGGATGAATGGCGACAGGATGCTCACGGGTCCTCCGCCGTCAATCCCCGCTTCCTCAGCATGTACTTCGGTACCGACGTTTCCGGTCGCAAAAGCCCGCCGACGAAATTCAGCCGGAACCGGGATTACGGACCGGTTCCCCTGCCCCCGGACCCGCGGCGGCCCTACTATGGACCCGGCTACAAGCTCGACTTTCCCGACAGCGACGGCAACTGTGGAAGCTGCCACATTCCCATTGCTGCTGTGGGGAAACCCTACGGTGTAGATCCGGCGGATATCTCGGAAGCGGCGGCGGAGGGGGTCTCCTGCGATTTCTGTCACAAGATCTGGGATGTCCGGTTGCAGGAAGACGGCCTTCCTTCGGCGAATCGCCCGGGTGTGCTCTCTGTTGAGTTGCGGCGGCCCGAGCAGGGGCACCAGCTGTTCATGGGGCCCTTCGACGATGTGGCGCCGGGTGAGGACACCTATCTCCCCCTTCAGCGGCAGAGTGCCTTCTGCGCTTCCTGCCATTTCGGCGTTTTCTGGGATATCCCGATCTACAACTCCTACGGGGAGTGGCTGGACAGCCCCTACAGCGATCCGGTGGAAGGACAATCCTGTCAGGACTGCCACATGCCCAAACGAGGCGCCGAGTACTTCGTACGACCGGACAAAGGAGGTCTGAGACGCGATCCCTCCCGGATATCGAGCCACCTGATGCCGGGTGCTCTGGACGAGGAGCTGCTGCAGAACGCCCTCACCATGACGGTAACTGTCGAGCGGAAGCGCGACACCCTCGGTGTTCGGGTGGAGCTGGTCAATGATCAGACCGGCCATCACGTTCCCACCGACTCGCCCCTTCGTCATCTGATTCTCACGGTTCAGGTAACGGACGGGGAGGGCAGGCTGTTGCCTCGTCTGGAAGGACCGGAGCTTCCGTCCTGGGCCGGGCCGTACATCGACACATCCGGAAAGGTCTATGCAAAGGTGCTGGAGGAGCTGTGGACGGAGGTCTCCCCCAGCGGCGCCTACTGGAATCAGACGCGGATCCTTTCCGACAACCGTCTGCCCGCCTACGGACGCGACCTCAGCCGCTACGTGTTTTCAGCGCCTGCATCCGAGCCGCTGGATCTGGAGGTACGGCTGGTCTACCGCCGGGCCTTCCGGGAGCTGATGGAGCAGAAAGGCTGGCAGACCGATGATATTCTGATGGAGCAGTACCGGAGCCGTCTTCCCCCCAGCGGCGATCAGCTCGACAACCCGGATATCCCCTGATATAGTGATCCCATGGGCGTGAGGATCATCGGCATTTCCGGCGGGTCCGGGTCCGGCAAGACCACGATCGTTCAGCGGATCTCCCAGATCATCCCCGACTTCATCTGTCTTGCCCAGGACAGTTACTACAAATCCGCCGAATTCGTAGACAATGAGAACATCACCGCCTTCAACTTCGACCACCCTTCGGCGTTCGATACCGACTTGATGGTCGAACAGCTGCGGGACTTGAAACGGGGAGAGACGATCCAGGTTCCTGTGTATGATTTTGTGCACCACCGGCGTAAGGAAGAAACCATGGCCGTAGCCCCGCGTAATCTGGTGATCTTCGAGGGCATTATGGTCTTCGTGGATCCCCGGGTGCGGGAGCTGCTGGATCTGAAGCTGTACGTGGACACCCCGGATGATATACGCTTCATCCGCCGTCTGAAACGGGATATTACCGAACGGGGCCGTACCGTGGAGTCCGTGATCACCCAGTACCTCGATGTGGTACGTCCCGGACACCTCGAGTTCGTGGAACCGACCAAGGCCTATGCCGATCTTATCATACCCGAGGGTGGAGACAACGAAAAAGCCCTGCAGGTATTGACCTCGTTTATGCAGGGGATTCGCTAGTCATCGAGGAGGAGGAATCCATGGGAAAAACCGAAGTCTATGCAGCGGAGCTCGAAGAGCTCGTATGGGATCCGAAAAATGCGGCCGGGCTGGCCGAGAAGCTCATGGCGGAATCCAACCTCCCCGGACCGCGAGCCAACCTGGAGCTGGCCGAAGCTTTTTCCAAGGCGGTGTCCACCGCTGCGGCGGAACCTGCCGCCTGGTTGGAAACCCTGTACCACTGGGCTCGCATCTCCGCGGGGGAAGCACCCACCGGAGATCCGCGGGAGTTCCTTCCCTTCTGCGCATTGGTTGCTTTCGGGGTGCTGTACAACACCCATGCCTGCTCGTATCCCTGCACGGGTCCCTGCGACTGTCCTCTCTGGCCGATTCAGAGCGAGCATCTGGTAGAGACGATCCGGCGGGCAGCCGCTGATTCCCGCTGGCGCATTCGCGAAGCTGTAGCCATTTCTCTCCAGCATCTGGGTGAGGGAAATCCGGCAGCGCTGCGCCGCATCCTGGAAGACTGGCTTTCCGACGGCGCCGGGAATGGCGGCTCCCTGGCCGACAGCTCCTTGATGGAGCGGCGGGCCGTGCTGGCCGCTTTGGCCCATCCGCCGCTTCTGGGCGAGGTGGAGTTTGCCCGTTACGCTCTGAAGACCGCCGAGGGGATTCTCGAGGACGCCGCCGGCGTCCCTGCAGAGCAGCGGAAGGGAGAGGCGTTCCAGATCCTGAAAAAGGGACTGAGCTACGCCCTCAGCGTGTTGGTAGCCGGGCTGCCCGAGGAAGGTTTCCCGCTGTTGGAGCGATGGGCAAAACACTCCGACCCGGATATCCGCCGGGTATTGGCGGAAAATTTAAAGAAGAAGCGCTTGAAAGCTCTAGATCCGGACCGCGTAGCCGGCATGCTCGGGACGCTCGGCGGTTAGTCTTCGTAATACCTACATCTCATTCCATTAGTATGATCAGCTACGAACAGGTTTTGGGACGCTTAAAGGCTGCAGCCCGTCCCGGCCAGCTCGTCGGGATGGGGCGGTACGGCATCGCCACGGACAACAGGCTGGGTGTGCAGATGCCCGAACTCCGAGCTTTGGGCAAGCAAATCGGCACAAACCACCGGCTGGCGCTGCGGCATATACAAAACGATTGTCCGTTCTTTCGGTGTTCTGTATTTTCTTACTATTACACTAAAGTATAACGAGACGAAAACGCCGGAAATCACGAAGTACCAGCAGGGTACTCCGTCATGGTTGGATCTGGCCACCACTGACTTGGACGGGGCGGAGAAGTTATACGGCCAGCTGTTCGCCGTGCTTCAGGATACCCGGGGAGCCGTTTTTCAGGTGATCGCCTACAGCAGTTTCGGAATTGAGTGTTTCCATCGGCCAATTCCCGGGAGATATGTTTCCCAGGCAGCGCCGAGGAGTGGTGAGGCCGGGACAGTCTATTCTGTAAGGTTGAGCAGAAAACAGAGTAGTCCGGAGTCTCGAAAATATACCTTGGGTGTTTTTACCATGCCCTTGGCGATGTTCGTGAACCATGGCTCCGGCAGAACAATCTGTCAGGATGCCGATCCTGTAGCTGGATACCGCTTGTCCAATCCTGTCCGCCCGGATATAGTCGCAAATATAGAATGGGTCATCCTCTCCTCCAAAGCCTCTCCTCCGATTTTTTCGCGGTAATCCGACGTCGGGGGGAGGAGTACTTCCACGAGAACAGGGTGAGGCTTGCCGAGGCCGATCCGGGAGACCCCGGAAGGGTGCTGGCCTTCGTGCAGGGATCCCGCCGCTACACCGTGCAGCTTGGCTTCGAAGGCTTGGAGATCAGCTACTCCTGTACCTGCCCTTATTTCTTCAACGAAGAAGAGCCCTGCAAGCATCTGTGGGCCGTGCTTCTCAAACTGGATCGAAGCGGTTTTTTCAAAAAGTGGGAAGCCGCGCGTTTTCCGGCAGCGGCGGAGCAACCCGTGGACGAAGGCGAGGATCCCTCGGAACTGCCGGGACGGGGGCACGATACGGATCGCCTTCCCGCAGCAATGCGCGGGCTCGACGGGGCGCACACCGGTGATCCCCTTCCAGAATGGAAGTTGGGGTTGGAGCGGATCCGGGAGTACGGGGCGGCGGAAACCCGCTCCGCTCGCAAGCCCTGGCCTCCCGACAGGGAGATCCTCTACCTCTTCGACATTCCCCGCACCCTCTCCGGCGGCCGGGCCACTGTGCATCTGCACTATCGGGACAAGGGCGCAGAGGTAAAGCCCCTATCCGGAAGCGGTTTTCGACTTGAGGATCTTTGGCAGATCCCCGATTCGGGGGACCGGGAGATCCTGGGGGTGTTGCGGGGAGGGTCCTACCAGAACGTGTACGATGAAGAGGCCTTCGGCTACCGTCTGATCGGTCAGGAAATCCAACTTCTCTGTCCCACTTACCTGCTGGATGTGGATCTGGTCCGGTTGCTGCTGCCCAAGATGGCCAAAACCGGACGGCTGTTTCTCAAGACCCGCGAACGTTTCGTTTCGTCCAGGATTGTCTGGGACGAGGGTTCCCCATGGGTGTTCGGACTCACTCTCACGGGGATTCCGGGCGGGGGGAAAGCCCGCCTGGAGGGGGTTTTGAAAAGGGAGGCTGAGAAAATACCCCTCTCCAAACCGGAGCTCCTGCTGATGGGCGGTTTGATGTTCCTCGACGGACGCCTGGTGCGGTACTCGATGAAGGTCTCCTTTTCCTGGATCAGCGTGCTGCGGGGGAGAAAACATCTGACCGTGCCCGCAGAGGCGCTTCCCGGATTCCTCGAGGAGCTTCTATCCTTTCCCGATCTTGGTCCCCTGGAGATCGACGATTCCCTGGGAATTTGCACGATCAGAGACCGACCCCTCCCCAGGCTCAGAGTGAGTAAAGCGGACCGGGTCCGGCATTCGCCCACCGGCGGCGGACTGATCGGAGAGCTCTCCTTCCTCTACGGGGACCAGGTGCTGAGTGCTTCGGCGGAGAGCTCGGGGGTTTATGTCGAGGAGGAGCAGCTGGTGGTCATGAGGGACGGGCAGACGGAGCGTCAAGCCCTGCAGCGGCTGCTCGAGCTTGGGTTCCGGCATGTGTACGAGTACCGCAGCGGCTCCAGGGTATTGAAGTTGGGGGTCCGCAGGCTTCCCGAGGTGGTGGAACAGCTGCTGCAGGAGGGTTGGCAGGTCGAGGCGGAGGGAAGGCTGCTGCGCAGCGCCACCGGCGTCAACGTTCATGTGGTTTCAGGAGTAGACTGGTTCGAGATTCACGGAGGGGTGCGTTTCGGGGATACGGAGATCAGTTTGCCGGAGCTGCTCAAGGCTCTTCGCAAGGGGGACGATACGGTTCGCCTGGGTGACGGCAGTTTTGGAGTGCTTCCCGGAGATTGGCTGAAGCAGCAGGGATTTCTGCTCGAGCTCGGGGAATCCCAGGAGGATCATCTGCGTTTTCGCAGTTCTCAGGCCCTGCTCATAGATCTTCTCCTGCAGGACCAACCCGAGTGGAGGGGTGATGAGGTCTTCGAGCGTGTACGAAACAAGTTGAGAGAATACTCGGGCATCAGACCTCTGGACGCACCGGAGGGTTTCCTCGGTGAACTGCGCGGCTACCAGCGGGACGGGCTGGGGTGGTTCGATTTTCTAGATCAATTCGGCTTCGGCGGCTGCCTGGCCGATGACATGGGACTGGGCAAAACGGTCCAGGTTCTGGCCTTGCTGGAAGGGAGGCGAAACGGGAAAGCCTCTCTCGTGGTGGTGCCCAAGTCTCTCGTGTTCAACTGGAAGCAGGAGGCCATGCGCTTCACCCCTGAGTTGAAGATCCTCGATTATACCGGAGTCAACCGCGGGAAAGACACGAAGCGTTTCCGGCGCTTCAATGTGGTGCTGACAACATACGGCACCATGAGAAACGATATCGCGCTGCTCAAAGACTACTCCTTCGATTACATCGTCCTGGACGAAGCCCAGATCATTAAAAATGCGGGCAGTCTGACCGCCAAAGCGGCACGGCTGCTGCAGGGCCGGCGACGGTTGGCCTTGAGCGGCACACCGATCGAGAATCACCTGGGGGAGCTGTGGAGCCTGTTCGAGTTCCTCAATCCCGGGATGCTGGGAGGAGTCTCCTTCTTCAAAAAACAGCTGAGGAACCGGGTAAGCTTGAGTGAGGACACCCGCAGGCTGTTGGCCCGTTACCTGAGACCCTTCATTCTTCGTCGAACCAAGGAGCAGGTGACCCCGGAGCTGCCGGACAAGGTCGAACAGACCCTGTTTTGCCAGCTGGAATCGGCGGAGCGCCGCCGCTACGACCAGCTCAAACGCTACTATCAGCGCAGTCTGCAGCAGCGCATCGAATCCGACGGCCTGGGCCGGTCCAAGATCCAGGTACTGGAGGCGCTGCTGCGGTTGCGCCAGGCGGCCTGCCATCCCGGACTCCTGGACAGGGCAAGCGTGAACCGCTCCAGCACCAAACTCGATCTGCTGCTCCAGCAGCTGGAGGATGTCGCGTCGGAGGAGCGAAAAGCCCTTGTGTTTTCGCAATTCACCAGCCTGCTCAAGATTCTCCGTTCCAGACTGGATGAGCTGGGCTTGAGTTACGAGTATTTGGACGGCAGAACCCGGAATCGGGCCCGCCGGGTCAAGCGCTTTCAGGAGGACCCGGAGTGTCGGCTGTTTCTCATCAGCCTGAAGGCGGGAGGCTTGGGGTTGAACCTGACCGCGGCGGAATACGTTTTCCTGCTGGATCCGTGGTGGAATCCGGCCTCCGAGGCTCAGGCCATCGATCGGACCCACCGCATCGGCCAGGACAAGAAGGTGTTCGCCTACCGATTGATCGCCAAGGACACGGTGGAGGAGAAGGTGCTGGAGCTGCAGCGCTCCAAGCGTGAGCTGGCCGATGCCATCATCAGCCAGGACAAACGGCTGATCGGGGAGCTTTCCCGGGAGGATCTGGCCCTGCTGCTGTCCTGAGCACTATGCTTGCACCCCGGCCCCGGGATTTCACTCGTGCCGGCCGAACGAGCCATGGCCACGGACGGGACAGCGGCGATCCGTTACGGTCTGTAATAGATCGAGTAGCGGGGGCCTTTGGGGTTGATTTTCCGCACCCCCGACTGTACCTCCAGGGCCGATCCGTCGGCAGCGATCCGGTCCAGGGTTTCCCAGGACATGCCACCGAGGGTCACGACGCACTGCCCGCAGCTGCGGCCCTCTTCGTCGACCCAGGTTTTCAGGTACTTGACTGTTCCTTCGTAGACCTCTCCGCCTTCGATACGATCGAATGCCAGGTAGGTGTAGGAGCCGTCGGTGTTGGGGGTGTACACAACCCGGGCTGATCGGCCTTCGTCATTGTACTCCGGGTTGACCCAGGTTCCCGCGATCCCGTGAGTTTCGTCGATCTGTGGAGCGGAAGCAGTCTCGGCGGCCTGCGCCTCTGCGGACTCGGCTTCCGAGGATGATCCTGAGATCGCCTCTTCGGCTTCCGTCGCTACGACGCCTTCCACCGCGGATTCGATCAGGGAATAGCAGGATACCAGTATAGTCAGAAATCCCAGTATGGTTGCGAGCTCTATCAAAGGCTGTCTCATCTCGATTGTCCTCCGGCTTCTAAGATGTAGGGACCCCTGTAGAGAGCCTGTACCATCATATCTCGGGCCGCCCGGCTGTCAAGCATGCACGCTGCGGTAGATGCGGAACGCGAGCCACACAGCGACGGCAGCGGCCGCGACGAAGATGAGGAAAGGCACGAGTTCCAGAGTTCCTTCAACGATCCCGGCTGCGACCAGCATGGCGCAGATGGCTGCGGCCATGGCGGCGCCCTTGATGACCATTACCGATGAGAGCAGGTACCCGATCGGGCGGCGGCGCAAGGCCGTCACGCCGGTGAATATCGCCAGGGGCCCGAAGGCCCAGGTCACCGAATACATCAGATACTGGTAGAACAGGTAGGCGAGAACACCGACGGCGAACAGTCTGGCTCGAATCCTCCCGCGGGCCAGCCAGATCAGACACAGCAGCAACGCCGGCACGGCGGCGAACAGGGTGAAAATATCCCAGCCGATTCCTTCTGCCACGACCCTCTGGGCGTTGTACCGGTAGACTCCCGAGACTATCATTTCGTAGCGTTCGCCTCTCGGGCTGACCACCGTTTCCACCGAGCCGTCTCCTCGAAAGAACACACCCACCGCGGCCGCTGTTCCGGCCAGGATCGCCACTACCAGGGAAAGCGTCACCAGCTCTATGCGTCTGTTTCTACTCACTTCAGGAATCCTTCTTTTACATCCTTACTTTTGCGGCGCCTTCTGGGAAAGCTCGCTGAAACCGTACGGGTCCAGGTCTACCGGGTCGTATGGTTTCCCGACAGTTGTTTTGCACCCGAGCAGAAAGAGGATCGATAGGAGGGCAAACAACAAGCCAAGCAGTTTGTAGGTTCCCATAGGTTCTCCCTTGCCTGTTTATGATTTGTATCGGGATTTGTCGGTGGATTTTACTAAGGGAGGGGAGAATTGTCCAGATACGGCGGATCAGCCAGAGGAAGGCGGTTTTGTGCCGTAGAAGGTATACAGCAGATTCAGAATGAGGCTGCTTGCCTTGATCGCCGCCAGGATGAAGCAGGTGTTCCAGAGACCCAGAATCGGAAGGAGAATCACCCCCCCGATCAGACCGCCGAAATATCCTCCGACCAGATCGGCTCCATACAGCAGTCCGGCGGTGCGGGCGGCCTCCCCGCTGAGGGGTTGTCTTTCCAGTGTCGTTGCGGCGGCGCTGCCGGTTCCAGCTCTCGAAGCGCCGTCGAGGTGCAGCCGCGCTGCCAGGGGAAACTGGAAACCGGTGAGCCCGCCGGAGGTGAAGGACATCAAGAGAAAGAGGGCATGCAACAGCAGGGGCCGGGAGGGAATGGTGAAGGCCAGGGGCAGAACGCTTGCGAAAATCACCAGGCATAGCTCCGTAATCAGGAATGCGGTTGCGCTGCCGCCGCTCCGATCCGGGCGGCGAGTGGCCAGCAGGCTGCTCAGAGCCGCCCCTGCCATGAAAACGGTGACCAGCAGACCGATCTGGTAGTACAGATAGCCGAACAAGGTCTGAAAGGTGAAGATGATGGCCAGGTCGAAGATCATGCCGCAGAACCCGGTCGTGGCGATGGCGTAGGGCAGCGGCATTCGCCGCCTTGCCCTCCCCAAGGCGAGCACGGTGGAAATCGCCAGGGTTGCTGCCGCGATCAGGACCATGATCGTGGATAGACGGGTCCCTTCGATCCTCTCGAAGAGGCCTCTGAGGTAGGGAGAGTACAGGGCATTCCAGTACGACAGGGCGTAGAAAACGGCCAGGGGGCGGAAGTCGGAGTTGAGGCGCCGCGGGAGGGGATCTACGGCCCGTTTGTAGGCGGTCAGCCACTGCGGCTGAAGCCGGTATTCCAGGTATGGAGGGGTCACCAGATCCGTCTGGATTCTCCGCTCCTCGAGACGGGCGGCCAGATCGGAGGCGTTCATCCGCATCAAACCGGGTGAGTCGGAAGCGATGTACAGATTTTCCTCTCCGGGGATGACCCGAACCCAGGCAAACACGCTTTTCAACGTGTCGAGGAGGCACCTGTTGAGGTTCCGCAGTTCCTCACCGATGTAGGTCAGGGACCCGGGCAGGGTAAAGGCAATCATGCCTTGAGGATTCAGCTTGTCTTTGGCGGTGGCGAAGAACTCCCGGGAGAACAGCCGGTTGGTCTGCAGCTCCTGGGGCAGGCCGAGTCCGATGAACACGAGATCGTAGCTCCTGTCGGTGCGGGTGAGAAACAATCGGGCATCGGTGTAGTGAATCTCCACCCGTTCGTCCGACAGCTCCTGCCGAGTCAGCGGGGAGCCGTAGCGGGTGATCAGTCTCAGCAGCAGGGGATCAAGCTCCACATAGTCGATCCGCCGGACCGGATGCTTCAGCACCTCCCGAATCACGCCTCCTGCTCCACCGCCGGCGAGCAGTATCGATCGGGGCTGAGCGTGCAAAAGCATGGGGAAGTGCACGAAATCTTCGATAGAGGCGATGTCCGGAACCGGAACTGTCACGGTCGGTACACCGTCGGTGAAGAAGGTTCTCTGACCTCCTGTAGCCGTGACCGTGATGTTTCCGTAGATCGAGTTCTCGGTATCGACCAAATCCAGACCCCGCCACTGGGTACGGATCGAGGAGATATGAATCGACTCACCGAGGGGAGAGAAAAGCATCAGTGAATAGGAGAGGATGAGGAAAGATGAAGCACCACGGAGTATCCGCAGAGATCTGTGTGTAGAGCCGGAGCGGTGCCGGGATTTCGGCCACAGCAGGATCAGCGAGATCAGGGCGTTGCTCAAGGATACTCCCCAGGCAATAGTAAAAGAATCGAATCGTTGAACCAGAATAAAGGTGAGCACGATTCCGCCGAGGATCGAACCGAAGGACTCCAGGACGTATACCCAGCTGATCGAAGATGCCTGGGAGGGGAATGCCCCGGGTCCTCCTGCATCCCGTACCTTCAGGCGGAAGAGCTTCGAGCCGAAGGTAAACAACGCTCCGTGGGGAACGGCCGCCGGCAGGAGGATCAGAAGGGAGAAACCGAGGATCGAGGAGAAGCCGACAGCCTCGCCGGGCACTCGAAGAACGATCGTTTTGAACACGCGGGAAAGGTAAATCGCCCCGGGGAGGGCAAGGGAGAAGAGCAGCTGAGTGACCAGAAACGATTGAAAAGTCCGCCCCCGCCGACCGAAGGCTCTGCCGATCAGGTAGGCTCCGGCGGCCTCCAGGATCAGCCAGTTGGCCAGTATGATTCCCAGCACCAACTCGTTGCCCAAAAACGAAACTAAAAGCTCCCGCAGCAGGACGATCTGGGCGATGATGCCGCTGGCCCCCATGATGAGCAGGGACGCCCGGAAGGCTGCCGGCTGCAGCGGTGCCGGGGTTTCACTTTCTGTAGTATTTCCAGAGGGAAAGGGACTTTTCGTCAAGATTGGTCAATCCGTATTCTTGGGCCCATTCGATCGCTTCCAGGAACTCCTCCACGGTGATGCCCCGGGCGATCTCCGGGTAGTTGTAGGCGTGGTAGTCCACGTGATACTGGGCCATGATGTTCACATAGGTCGACCGGCCCAGAGAATCCGCCACCCAACGTACGAACTCCCGGGTGCCCGCCACCCGGTTGGGCATCACCAGGTGTCGAATGATCAGCCCCCGCCTGGCGACCCCGTCGCCCGAAACCTGAAGGCCGCCGACCTGACGGTGCATCTCGGCGATTCCCTGCTTCGCCATTTGAGGATAATCGGCGGCTCCGGAGGAGTACATGGCCGCCTTCTCGGGATCGGTGTACTTGAAGTCGGGGAGATAGATGTCGACGATCCCGTCCAGCAGCCTCACGATCTCCACGCGCTCGTAGCCGCTGGTGTTGTACACCAGAGGCAGATGAAGCCCTCTCTTCAAAGCGATCCGGGTGGCCTTCAGGATGTTGGGCATCACGTGGGTGGGCGTGACCAGGTTGATGTTGGCACAGCCGATCTGCTGCAGTTTGAGCATCATCTCCGCCAGCTCCGCATCCTCCATCGCGCTGCCCCGCCCCTCCAGGGAGATGGGCCAGTTCTGACAGAACACGCAGCGGAGATTGCAGTTGGAGAAGAAGATCGTGCCCGAACCGCCCGTGCCGACCAGTGGGATCTCTTCTCCGAAGTGTGGATGGGCGCTGTAGACCATGACCCGGGCGGGGGCACGGCAGAATCCCCGCTCCCCGGCCAGCCGGTCGACTCCGCACTGACGGGGGCAGCAGCGGCAGTTCTCGAACAGAGCGTAGGCCCGTTCGATCCGCTCGGCCAGCTGCCCCGCCTGTTCCAGCTTCTCGTACGCCGGGACCCACGCCGTGGACCGGCCGCTTCTCCCATCCTGGGCGAGAAGGCGCAGCGGTGCCGAGGTGAGGAGTACGGATCCTCCTACGGCCAGAAATCCTCTGATAAACTCCCGGCGGGTCAGCTTCATGATGGTCGGCGGGCACTGCACTACTATGGCTGACACGACTCTTCGTGGCTGATGCGCCCTGTACGATCATGATAACACAGCTGTGGCGGATTTTTACAGCCTGTCGGGTTCACCTGTCGATTTCCACTGTTTTCTCGGCAATTCGAGAATCCCTTGAACCGCAGGGGGAATGAGAATACTCTGATAGGGTGAGTACGGATCGGGTTGGGTCGTTGATGCAGCGCACAGATGTCTCTCTTTGCGGCTTCCACCCCGGTATATCGAGACGGGAGTTCATCAAGGTCTGCGCCTCCGGCGTTTGCGCGTTATCGTTTGTGTCCGTGTTCGGTTTTCCTCAATCCGCCGGTGCCCAGATCGTGCAGCAAGGGCTGGTAAAGGTCCAACCGGCCATGTGGTACACCCCCCTGAACAAGGGAATCGTGCGCTGTGACCTGTGTCCGCGGCGCTGCCGGGTTCCCACGGGCAAGAGGGGTTTCTGCGGAGTACGGGAAAACCGGGATGGAGAGTATTTCAGCCTGGTCTACGGTAATCCCGCGGCGATCCATCTGGACCCGATCGAGAAGAAACCTTTTTTCCACGTTCTCCCCGCCAGCACCTCCTTCTCACTGGCTACGGCGGGCTGCAATCTGCACTGCAAGTTCTGTCAGAACTGGGAGATCTCCCAGGCACAGCCGGAGGAGATCTACAGCTACGATGTTTCCCCGGACATGATCGTGCGGCAGGCCCGGGAGATGCAGGCCCTCTCGGTAGCCTACACCTACACCGAACCCACGGTGTTCTACGAATTCATGCACGACACGGCCCGATTGGTTGCAGAAGCCGGTCTCCTCAACGTGATGCACTCCAATGGCTTCATCAATCCGGATCCCTTGCAAGAGTTGTGCCCCCTGCTCGATGCGGCCAACATAGACCTAAAAGGATTCAGCGAATCCTTCTATCGGGAGCTGTGCGAGGGACAGCGGGCTCCGGTGCTGGAGAGCTTGAAGATCCTCAAGCGCAGCGGGGTCTACCTGGAGATCACCAACTTGCTCATTCCCACCCGAAACGACGACATGGAAATGGTCCGGCGGATGAGTCGCTGGATCAAAACGGAGCTGGGTGCAGACACTCCGCTTCATTTCACCCGCTTCTATCCGCTGTACAAACTCAAGAGCCTGCCCCCCACACCGGTATCCACGCTCGAGAAGGCCCGTTATACGGCCATGGAGGAGGGGCTGCAGTTCGTCTATATCGGAAACGTTCCCGGCCATCAAGGGGCGAATACCTTCTGTCCGCGTTGCGATCGGATGATTATTCGCCGGGCGGGTTTCATGGTAGTGGAAAACAAGGTTGAAAACGGTGCCTGCCCGTATTGTGGAGCACCGATCCCGGGGATTTGGGAGTAACACAACTCCGGTGGACCAGAACCTGGTTGTCATCTCCAAATCGGAAGAAATCCGGAAGAGTTTCTCGGAAAGCTACTCGCTGTTGGGGTACGAGGTCAGCGTCTCGGAGGACATTCTCGAGCTGATCAGAGACCTCAATATTCTCGAGCCGGATTATGTGATCATAGACATAGACGAGCTGGCCAGGAAGTGGAAGATCGCGGCATCTGGTCTGCGGCTTGCTCAAAAGAAGATCATGATCATTCTCATCGCCGGCGGCGTTACGCTGGAGGAGGCAAACGAGGCTCTGATGTTGGGGGTATCAGGCATCGTCATCAAGCCCTTTCTCCCGGAGTTTCATTTGAAACGCGTCTACGATATCATCCACAGGAAGCTGCGAATCGAAGGAACGCGGATCTACCCGAGATTCTATACCGGGACTGTGTTCCAGGGAACACTCACCGTGCCTGCCGAAGGGACGAGACAGATCCACACCTTCGAGCTGGTGAATGTGTCTCAGATCGGGGCGGCGATTCGGTCGAAGGTTCCGGCCATCGCTCCGGAGCTTCAGCCCGATACCGTGATCGAGGATGCTTCCTTGAGTCTCGACAAAGAAGTGTTCCCGGTATCCGTTCGGGTTATCTATCGCAAGCAGGGTTTGCTGGGGGTCTACTTCCAACGGATTAAAAAAGGAGAATCCAACTTCCAGCGATTCATTCAAAGGCTCAGCCTCAAGGCCTTCGGGATCTCCGGAATCAAGGGAAAATGGTGAGGTAGAGATTCTTTGACCAAAGCGAAGGGCATTGCGGATTGGTCTTGACCGTTCCGTAGCTCTGCTGCTCAATCGGTATCCAGGATCGGTCTGAGGCTCCTGCAGCGTTCCTGGAGCCGGCCACCGTGGACAGAAGGATGCGCGCTCCTTCAGGTCCGCCCGCGTACAGATTGTCCTGATCATCACTTTCATATTCCGCCCTGAATCTACTGTTTCTTCAGGGTTTGCAGAATCGCCTTCAGCAGCACCACTTCCTCCCGGGGTTTGGGCGGCTCGGCCGGGGCCTGCTCCTGTTTGCGGCGCAGCCGGTTCATCCCTTTGACGAGCAGAAAGACCGAAAAGGCAACGATGAGAAAACTGATCACCCGATTGATGAATATTCCGTAGTTGAGGGTTACCGCCCCGGCGCTCTGGGCTTCCACCGGGGTTGCGTAGGGTCCGGGGGGGGCTCCCGCTTTCAGCAGGATGAACAGATCAGAAAAATCTACATTTCCCAGCAGCAGACCCAGGGGTGGCATGATGACATCGGCGACCAGGGAAGAAACGATGCTCCCGAATGCCGCACCAATGATGATTCCCACGGCCATGTCGACCACATTGCCCCGCAAGGCGAATTGTTTGAACTCCTTGAACATGGTTTCCTCCTACATCTCGGATTTTTACATTTCGGTCTTGATTAATCCGGATAGGTCAAATTATAAAGGATGAGCTTCTTGTCATAAATGGATTCTCCTCCAAATGGTCCTCTTCACCCCCAGGAAAGATCAGGCACATTGACAGGTCCAAGCGATGAAGTATAGTTTTCTGTCATGAAGAACAAGGGATCCCTGGATCGGCTCATCACCCCTGAGGAGCAAAATCGGCTGATGGACAAGATTGCAAGAATCGAAAAACGCAGCTCCGGGGAGGTCCGCATACACGTGACGGAACGGCGGGTTAAAGATCCCCTGGAGGCGGCGCACAGGACCTTCACCTCCCTCGGCATGACCGCTACGGAGCGCAGAAACGGGGTTCTGGTGTTTTTGTCCCTGCCTTCCCGCAGATTTGCGATCGTCGGGGATGAGGGGATCGATCGAGTGACCCCTTCGGACTACTGGGACCGCCTGCGGGATACGCTGGCTGAACGTTTCGCCGCAGGAGGGTACTGTGAGGGGCTGCTCGAGATCCTGGACCGGGTGGAAGCGGTTCTTGCCGAACACTTTCCCTATGAGAAGGGAGACGTGGATGAGCTGCCCGACGATATCTCCTATCAGCCGCCCCGCAGCCGGGCTCTCCCCTGGCTGATCGCCGGCGGATTGATCATCACCGCCGCTCTACTGTACGGAGTCTGGCGTCTGTTTTTCTCCGGTTGGTCTTAATCCGCCTGTCAGTGGCGCCGCTGCGCGCCGGGTTCCTACCAGCCCCCCGAGGCTCCGCCGCCGCCGAAGGATCCTCCGCCCCCGCTGAAAGATGAACGGGAACCCGAGCCGGAGGAGGAGCGATAGCTGCTCATGTAAAACCGCCTGTCGAAATGCCCCTTCTTCTGGATCACCGTCCGCATCAGGGCGATGCTCACGTACCCGGCCAGGAACAGCTTGAGCATCTCCCGGCGTTCTTCCTCGGAAGACACCTCCTTCATCAGCTCCTTGAGTTTCCCGTAGTCATCTTCTATCCGCTTGTAGGACAGGGCGTAGGGGAGTTCCTCCGGCCGCCAGATGAGGGGCACGATCAATAGGGCGAACAGATACAGACCCGGAATCAGCAGGGCTACGGGGGTTATTGGAATGATTGCCAGAGAGGGGAGGATGGGAACGGCTCCGGCCATGGCCAGTCCTACCACCCGTGCTTTGAGCTGCAGTCGGGCCCGCTTCTTCCACACATGATAGAGCCGAGGTTCCATCCCGGCCGAGCGGATCTCCTCACCTTCGAGCTTGTCGTACTTGCTCTTGAACAATCGGCTGAAAGCCCGGTTTCGGCCGAGGAATATAGATACTACCAGAATCATGAGAAAAGGCAGGATCAGAAACAGATAGGCTCCTACCGGGTCACCGACCTCACCGGCCGCCGGCTCCAGCGCGGGATCGGGTCTGAACTCGTCTCCGGTCTGCCGAATCAGGTCGAGCAGGCCGGCTGTAATACCCTCGAAGTACTGCTCATTCTTGAAATGGGGCACGATGGTGTTGTCGATGACCCGACCGCAGAAGGCGTCGGTCAGAACCCCTTCCAGCCCGTAGCCTACCTCTAGGCGCAGCCGCCGTTCAGCCAGGGCGACCAGCAGCAGAAGACCGTTGTCTTTGTTCGTCTGCCCCAAAGCCCAGGCTTCGGCGACCCGAATGGAGTAGGACTCCAGATCCTCTCCCTCCAGAGAGGGGATAATCAGCACGGCGAACTGGTTGCTTGTCTCGGTTTCGTAGTCCAGCAGCAGGTCGTTGAGTTGCTGTGCCTGCTCGGCGCGCAACAGCCCCGCTAGATCGGTAACAGGTGCTGCCAGCGGCGGAACCTCCAGCGCCGGCAGTGGCAGGGTGCAGCAGAGCAGGGTGAGAAGTATCGCCTGAAATTTAACCTTCATTCTCGTCTCTTTCTCCTGCGCGTAGTTTCCTACATCACGGCGGCGCAGGCAAGCCCCTGCAAAGCCGGTATCTACGGGGGTAGTGCCTCCGGCATGCGCGAGCAAGCGATTGAAGCGAAGTACCCGGGTGCGTTATTGTAAAAGTATAAGACGGATAGCTGAGACAGATGAGAACACAATCTCCGGACACGAGCCGCAGTGCTGAACAGGTGTTGATCGATCTACAGAGAAAAAAAAGTGTAAACCAGAAACTCGACCAGGTCCGCTCACTCTCCGGTTTGGTGATGGGGTTGTCCAGGAGAGCAATCGCCAGGGCAAGAAAACCATCGAGTCAAATCGAGGCAAACCTTCTCTTCGTTGAACTGCACTACGGTGCGGAGCTGGCCGATCGATTGAAACAGTATTTTCAGACACACCGACATGACGGATCCTGATTTGATCCGAGCGCTTGTTCCGATCATTCTCGTTTTCGAGGAATTTAGCGTACCCTATTACATCGGCGGTTCCCTTGCCAGCTCCGTCTATGGAATAGCCAGAGCAACTATCGATGTCGATCTGGTAGCCAGAATCGCAGCGCATCATATCGGTACCTTGAAGAGTCGTTTACAGGACGAGTACTACGTCGATGAGGTGATGATCGCCGAGGCGGTAGAGCACTGTTCGTCATTCAATTTAATTCATCTCGAAACATCGATTAAGATCGATGTGTTCATTCAGGCTGACGAGGTGTATCCGCGTACCGCTATGGACCGCCGGCGGGCGGATACCTTGTCGGAAAAGCAGACCCCTCGAGAAGTCTTTTTTTGCTCCACGGAAGACATCATCCTAAACAAGTTGCAGTGGTATGAATCCGGCAACCGGGCTTCAGAGCGTCAATGGCTTGATGTGCTGGGTGTCATAAAGGTTCAGGCTGATTCCCTGGACAAAGAGTATCTGAAGCGCTGGTCCAAAGAGCTCGGGATCTTCGAACTTTTACTGGACGCGTTCCGGGACGGCGGTGTGGCTTTGTAAATGGTTTGCCGGTGTTATCCGGACGGATAGGTCTACACTTTGCCGGTGCGATAAGAGGTGAGGAAAGCCCCGCGGGCGACCAGCTGTGGGGCTGCGAACCCGCATTATCTGATCAGGTTGGGAAGTTCTCCGAGCAGCTGGTAGCGGGCCGAATACCGCTCGACTCGACCTGTTTCCGTCGGAATCGGCTTCGTTCGGCTGGGCGGGAATTCCAACCTGAATCGGAGCTCATCTCAATGCGCCGTTGCGGGCGCTTTGGATTGGCCTGTTTCGATTCCAGGCAGTATTATGGAAGCAGGTGAAGGAGACTGAAATGGACGGTGAAACCCGGAAGAGGCTGGAAGACAGACTCCGAAAACTGCGTGCCGAGCTGGAGGAGCGAAACTCATCGATCCCCATTCACAGTATCCGGCCTCACCAGCTGATCGAGATCGAAGAGCTGGAAGAGGAGATCGGGGAGCTCGAAAAGAGACTGGAACAGGATTGACCGGCCGCCGTGAACGTTCAACGAGCACCCCGCCTGCTCGGCCAGGCACAATCCCGGCGCCTGCTGCTTCTTCCCGGTTTGCCGATGTTCGTGCTGCTGGTCTCCCTGTCCGCCTGCGCCGGATTATACCCGGCGCTCTACACCCTCCCCGAGGCGCCGGAGCGCAGTAGCGTCTGTGCACAAACCTCGAAGTCGATTGATGTCGTCACCCCGGCGGCAACCGCTTCGGCCCCCCAAGAAGTTCACAACATCACTATCGCCACCTTGAACATGCTCCACGGTCTGCCCCGCTTCGAGCATCTGGAGCAGCGAAAAGCGTTGATCCTGGCGGAGCTCGAGCGCCTGGCACCGGATGTGATCCTCCTCCAGGAGGTGCCGGTTTTCCGCAACCGGGCGGAGCAGATCGGAGCCTGGCTGGCCGAGAGCCTGGGCTACAATCTGGCCTACGCAAGAGCCAATGGGCGAGCCCTTTGGATCGGCTTCGAGGAGGGAGAGGCGGTGCTCAGCCGTTTCCCGATCCGGGAGGTCCGGCGCCACGTTCTGCTGCCCAAGCCCGGGCTGTTCGAGAACCGGATCGTCCTGCGGGCGGTCATCGACACACCCCTGGGCGTGCTGGAGGTGTACAATACCCACTTCTCCCACCGGGTGAATCGGGACCCCCTGCGCCTGAAACAGGCGTCGGATCTCGCCCGCTTTCTTCGAAACACCTATGCGTTCCGGGAGCTGCCGGCGGTGATCGGCGGGGACATCAACGCCTTTCCCGATTCGCCGCCGACCCGAATGCTGCTGGATGAGGGGCTGGTGGACGCAGCCCTCCAGGTCGATCCCCCGGCCGACGGTCCGACCTCCTGGTTCCGGGATATCACCGATCCGGCGGACAGCCCGAAAGCCCGCATCGACTACCTGTTTCTCTACGCCGAAGAGGCGGAGAGGCCGTTTACAGTCCGGCGCTGTACCCGTTTTCTCGACCAGCCGTACCGGACCCCGGCAGGCTGGCTTTGGGCCAGCGACCACGTGGGGGTGCTCTGCGAGCTGGCTGTGGAGTGACGGTCGGGCATAGCCTGCAACCGTATACCGCGGTTACCGCCGCCTGCAGCCCGTACGCCTGCGATCGGTTTGGTCCTTTTCAAGCTAAGGTTTCCGTGCTACGGTGCCGAGGAAGCCCTGCGAAACGGTACAAAAACACATGACACGGGCTGACAAATATCAATCGATGAAACCATAACCGCATCATATGACGCATAGCATCTAGAAAAGGAAACAAGAAATGGACAACCTCGATTACGGAGTGATCGGCAACTGCCGTTCCGCCGCCCTGATATCGAAAACCGGAAGCATCGAATGGTGCTGTCTGCCCGAGTTCAACTCCTCCTCGATCTTCGCCGGAATTCTCGATACCGAGCGGGGAGGAGCTTTCGAGATTCTCGTAGATCCGGAGTACTCGATCACCCAGGGGTACATATACCGGACGAATATCCTCCGAACCCGATACAGCAGGAACCACGACGTGTTCGAGGTGCTGGACTTTATGCCCCGCTACCGCGCCGACGGCGGCCACTACTACTGCCCCCCGGAGATCATCCGGCTGGTCCGTGCGGTGTCGGGGCGGCCGCAGGCTCGCTTCCGCTACCAACCCCGGCTGGCCTACGCTCAATTCGAGACGGTAACAACCCGCAACCGGGAGTACATCAAGAGCTACACGGTGGAGGGATCCTACGAGTCGATCTATCTCTACACGGACGTGGACTTCCAGGCGGTGCTGGAGCAGCAGGAGGTGACCATCGATCAGGACTACTACTTCCTGATCAGCTACAACCAGAAGCTTACGGAGCTGAACCGGCACAAGATCCGGCTGGAGTACGAGCGCACCGAGGTGTATTGGCTGAACTGGCTGGAACGTAGCATCCATTTCAGCAAGTATCAGACGCCGATCCTGCGAAGCGCCCTGGTGCTCAAGCTGCTGACCTTTCACAAGACCGGTTCGATTTTGGCGGCGATCACCACCTCCCTCCCCGAAGCGATCGGGGAGGTGAGGAACTGGGACTACCGCTACTGCTGGATCCGGGATGCCTCCATGGTGATTTCCATCCTGACCGCTCTGGGACACTACAACTCCGCCCGACGATTCCTGAACTTCATCATCAATGTGATTCCCTTTAAAGACGACAAGATCCAGATCATGTACGGGATTCGCGGGGAAAAGGAATTGACCGAGCGGGAACTGGACTGGCTGGCCGGGTACGAGGACTCCAGGCCGGTGCGCGTGGGCAACGACGCCTACCGGCAGAAGCAGCACGACATCTACGGCGTTCTCATCGACATCATGCACAAGTACTTCCAGCTTTTCCGCCACACCCTGGCCTACAGTGAGGACCTCTGGAGCATCGTGCGCAGCCTGGTGAGAAATGTCGCCGAAACCTGGCGCAATCCGGATAAGGGGATCTGGGAGATCCGCAGCCAGGAGCATCATTTCACCTTCTCCAAGGTTCTCTGCTGGGTAGCTCTGGATCGGGGAGTCCGAATTGCCGAGATCCTCGAGAAGCTTGACTACGCGCAGCCCTGGCGGGAAACCGCCCGGGAGATCAGGCAGGATATCCTGGACAACGGCTGGAATGAGGAGGTTGGGGCCTTCACCCAGTACTACGGCGGGCGGAGCCTCGATGCCTCGAACCTCCTGATGGAGACCTACGGCTTCATCGACGCCCTGGATCCGAAGTACGTGGCAACGGTTCACAGGAGTCGGGAGGAGCTGTGCCGGGACGGGTTGATGTACCGCTACCTCAACGAGGATGACTTCGGTCTGCCCCGGTCTTCCTTCACCATCTGCACGTTCTGGATGATCAAGAGCCTTTACAAGATCGGGGAGAAGGAGGAGGCGGAGCGTATGTTCCACCAAACCCTTTCCTATGCCAATCACCTGGGGCTGTTCAGCGAGGGCATCGATTTCGAAAGCAAGCGTCTTGTGGGCAATTTCCCTCAGGGCTACTCTCACCTGGCTCTGATCGACGCGGCCATGACCCTGGCGGAGAAGCAGGTCACCGAGGAGCAGAAGCTGATCTCCCTCCTGCGCTACCCCTTCGCCGATTGACTCGCCTGTCGGGGTCTGTTTTCAAAGGGAGGCAAGAATTCCGCCATCCACGTACAGGATTTGTCCGGTAACGAAGTCGGAAGCCCGGGAGGCCAGGAAAACCGCGGCACCAATCAGCTCTTCGGGTTTTCCCCACCGTCTGGCAGGGGTACGTTGCCTGATCCAGCTGTCGAACTTTCGGTCCTGTATCAGAGCCTTGTTCATTTCCGTGGCGAAATAGCCCGGGCCGAGCCCGTTGACCTGGATGTTGTATTCAGCCCACTCCACGGCCATGGCTCGAGTGAGCATCTTGACTCCACCCTTCGCAGCCGTGTAGGGGGCGATGGTGGGGCGTCCGACTTCACACATCATCGAACAGATGTTGATGATTTTCCCCCGCCTGCGCTCCACCATTCCTTTGCCGACGATCTTGCTGGTCAGAAAAACTCCGGTCAGGTTGACTTCCAGAACCTCCCGCCAGACGGATTCCTCCATATCCAAAATCGGCGCCCGCTTCTGGATGCCCGCACTGTTGACCAAGATGTCCACGGGACCGACCTCTTTTTCGATACGGTCTACCTGTTCACTCAGTTGCTTTCTGTCCACGACGTCAAAGGCGTAACCCTCCACAGAAAGTCCCTCACTTTTTAGCTCGACCACTGCCTGCTGGAGGGTCTCGGCATTTCGCCCGTTGAGAACGACGGTTGCTCCCGCTTGGGCGAGCCCTCTGGCAAACACCCGGCCTAGCCCTCTGCTGGAGCCGGTCACCAGGGCTGTCTTTGCGCTGAGGTCGAATAGTTCGCCGTTCATCGATTTCTACAACCTTACAGCCCGGCCCGTCCGGCTGGATAGGCAGGCGGCGTCCAGTACCTGCATTGTTCGCCGGACATCCTTTCCGCTGGCCATTGGCTCCCTTTGTTCCCTGATCGCCCCCAAGAACTCCGACAGCTCGTTTGCGTACAGGCTGGGTATCTCCTCCTCATCGAAGATCGTTTCGTCGTTGAGAACGACCCTGTTGCGAAAGCCGTATGTTTTTTCGGTAGGATACTCGTAAACGCGCAGGGTTCCCTTGTCTCCGCTTATAAGGGTTTCATGGACGTAGGGTGAGGTGTTGAGGGAAAGCTGCACCGAAGCGATCTCACCGCTTTCGAATCCCAGGACCAGGTTCGCCTCGTCGGCGCTGCCGAATTGCGGGTTTTTCAGCTTGGTGTGGGCATACACGGTAGAGGGTGTCTTGTCCAGAAGCCAAACAATCGTGTCCAGGGAGTGGCTGCCCTGCAGGGGTATGACCAGAGGGCCCGCTTTTTTGGGGTCGCTCCACCAGGCGGTCTGGGGCGAGGGAAACGAGACCAGAAAGCTGATGTCGATGCGGAATACCGCACCCAGTTCGTGAAGCCGTTCCCGCACCACTCGTATGGCTCGGGAGAAGCGTCTGCTCTGTCCGACCATCAGGGTAACCCTATTCCGCCGGGCGGCGCGGATCATCTTGTCCGCTTCCCGCAGGTTTGCCGACATCGGCTTTTCCACCAGAATGTTCTTTCCCGCTTCGGCCAGGGTGAGGACGGCTGCGTGGTGGAGATGGTTGGGCAGGCAGATGATGACCGCGTCGATCCGGGGGTCTTCGGCTACCTGCCGGTAATCCTGATAGGATCTGCCGGCGCCGTAAGCCTCGGCGGCCTTCCGTGCTTTGCTACCATCGACATCGCAAACGGCCGCCAGTTCGACGTCGTCCCGGCTGTCGCGGACGGCCTCCAGATGAGCCTTGGCGATGCGTCCCGTGCCAACGATTCCAATATGTATCGTGCTTCGTGCCATTGTTAATCCTCCGTTTTTCTATTTTAAAACCAGGTTCGGGACAACCATGACCAGTTCCGGAATATAGGTAATCAGCAACAAAACCCCGACCATGACGAGCAGGAAAGGAACGGCGGCCTGGGCGATGCGCTCGATCGTGGTCTCCGCAAGGGGTGCAGCCACAACCAGGCATACTCCCAGCGGCGGTGTGGCCAGGCCGATGTTCAGGTTTACCACCATGATTATCCCGAAGTGAATGGGATCGATGCCCAGGGATTCGGCCAGGGGAAGAAGAATCGGTGTCAGCAGAATCACCGAAGCCAAGGTTTCCATGAAGGTTCCGACGACAAGCAGCAGCACGTTGATCATCAAAAGCACCAGAATCCGGTTTTGGGTGAGACCGGTGATTGCCCTTGCCACCGTGCCGGGAACATCCTCCGCCGCCAGGATCCATCCGAAAAGATGGGCGAAACCCAGGATCATCAGGATGGCACCGGTGAGCAGCGCCGTCTCGTAGAGCTGGCGCAGCAGCTTGCGCACGGTGAGCTTCCTGTATATGACAAAACCGACAATGAGGGCGTATAGAACCGCCACAGCCGCCGCTTCGGTGGGTGTGAATATTCCCAGCACGATACCGCCGATCAGGATCAGCGGCATGATCAGGGCCAAGGCGGCGTCGAAAAATCCCCTGACGAAAGATTTCACCGAAAGGCGTTTTTCTCTCACCGGTACCGCGAATTTGTGCGTTCCCCGCCAGGCTACGAACAGCTGCCCGATGGCCAGAAGCATCCCCGGAATCACTCCGGCGAGAAACAGCTTGGCCACCGACACGCCGGCCGAAGCCGCGTAGACGACCATGGCGATGCTCGGCGGTATGGTGGGCCCTATGGTGGAAGACACGGCAGTCACCGCCGCCGCGTAGTCCGAAGAGTATCCTTCCTTCTTCATCGCCGGGATGAGAATGGAACCGATCGCCGCCGTGTCTGCCGCCCCCGCTCCCGTAATTCCCGCAAAGAATACGCTGGCCACGATGTTGATGTAGGCCAGTCCGCCCCGGATGTGCCCCAGCAGGATTGCAAAAAACTCGATCAGGCGGTCGGTAATTCCGCTTTCGTTCATGAGCTTGCCGGCCAGGATGAACAGCGGTACCGCCAGCAACAGAAAGTTGTCTACACCCACGAAGAAGCGCTGGCTGACCAGCACGAAGCTCATTTCCTGCAGCCTGAGATAGAGAAGACTGCTGAGACCCAGGACGAAGGCGATAGGTACTCCGATTGCCAGCAGGATTACAAACACAGCGATGATCATGCTCGGCTCTCCATATCGTTGCCAGGTCCCCCACCATGGAGAACCGAGTCCACCAGACCGAAGAGCAGGAAAAGAAGCATGGTGGCGAATCCGCCCTGCATTATTCGGTAGACTAAAGCCATCGGCAGACTCATTGCCGGACTGATGGTCTCGGTCCTGAGAGCCTTTTCGATCATCGCTTCCGGAGAGAAGACGCAAAAAGCCAGGAACCCGGCGATGAGTATTCTGGCGCCGGTTCCGATAATCCTGCGTGGTATCACGGGAAGAAGATCCCTGACAACCTGGACGTTTACGAACATGTTGTGCCGCAGAGCCACGGCTGCGGCGAATACGACGGTGAAAACGAGCAAATACCTTGCCAGCTCGTTGGACCAGGAGAGAGGGGAATTGAGGACGTACCGGAAGAACACCGAGACATTCACCACCGCGGCGATGCTCCCCAGGCTGACGATGACGCAGACTTTGAGAACCCGTTCTATTCCGTCGGCAACTCTCTGAATCGCTTTGAGAACTTCCATCGGTCAGACCCTTTCATGTTTGTGTTGAAACGATCCATTTCCAGCAGGGAACCTTTTCGAAAGAATAGTTCATCCCCGCCGGGCAGACAAGAAAGGAGCAAGCGGAACTGTCCGCTTGCTCCTTATTCCGCTCTCGAGACAACATGCTGTCTTCAGTTGTAAAGCGGTCACCGGCGTCGGATATGCCGGCTTATTCGCTGTGCTACTGTCCTGCGAACCAGTCTCCCTCTTCGATTCCTTCAGCCGCGTCCTGGATTCGCGTCACCATATCGCGAGCCCAGTCCCTCAGGTCGGCGGGCAGTGATTCGTAGAAATCCGGATACACGGTCTTGGCCTGTTCAACGAAAGCGGAGATATCCTGGACCTGATTCACTTCGATTCCCGATTTTTTCATCTGGTCTATCGCCCAGCCGCCCAGCTCGATGGCGTCTTCGTTCATCACTTTTGTCCAGATGTCGACGGATTCCATGACCGCTTCCTGATCCGCTGCCGTGAGCTTGTCCCACGTCTTCTGGCTCATCAGGAAGATTCCCGCATTGGAAACTACGGGTAGGAGTGTTACGTATTTCTGAACCTCGTAGAACTTGTTTCCGAACAGCGCCAGCGGTCCGTTCTCGTTTCCGTCCACCACGTCGGTCTGAAGTGCCGTGTACAGCTCCCCGAATGGAAGAGGAACCGGATTCGCCCCCAGGGCCTTGTAAGCCGCCATATGCGTCGGTACTTCCATCGTGCGCATTTTTATGCCCCTGAAATCAGCCGGTTTGTTGATCGAGCGCACGTCATTCATGGGAAGCCGAAAATCCGGCGCGGCGATGGACAGCACCTTCAGGCCGACCTCTTCTCCCTGTTCCCTCGCCTTCTCCAGGAGCTCTTCGCCGATGGGGCTGTTCATGACCTTTACGAAGTGCTTCGGTCCAAGGAAGATGAAAGGAAGGTTCAGGATCCGTACCGCGGGAATGAAGGTGCCCGTAACTCCAATGGAGGTCGCCTGGAAATCGACGGTACCCAGCTGGAGTCCTTCGGTAACGTCTCTTTCTCCGCCGAGCTGTCCTTGAGGAAAGAGCTTGACTGTAATGCGTTCGTCGGTAAGGGTGCTGAGCTGCTGCGCAAACGCCTCTCCCGCGGTGTGGTAGAAATAGATCGGGACATTCGAGTGAGCGTAGCGCAGTTGCATCTCCTCTCCGACCTCTGCCGGTTTCTCCCCGCCGCCTCCGGCTCCCACCATGGTTGCCGCCAGCAGCGCGAGGAGCACAACTAGTCCGAACCTCTTGATCATTGCTTGCCTCCTTGATAAACTGTGATATTAGATATTTTATATTAGAAATATGGCCTTGTCAAGCCGCTGCTGTAATCCGCTGCGTCTAAATCGAGCAAATCCGCCCAGTACGCCGTCGGGTGAACAGTATAGACGTCTTTTGTAGGGTATTTTAAGGTTGAGAGAGGCGGAACAGACTGATTATAATGAGGGTGGATGACGAGGAGGTAGAGGAATCATTGAGTGATAGAAGGAACACGATCGAGACGACGAACCTGCATCAAAATATCCGGTCGGAACCGAACGATGTTCCGATAGACACGAGCACGCTCAGCGACAAGGTATACCAATTTCTCGCCGACAAGATCCTGGAAGGGGAAATCGGCTACGGTGAACGGCTCAACATCCGGGAGATCGCAGATCTACTCAACGTGAGCACGATGCCCGTTCGGGAGGCCTTGAGACGCCTGAGCCTCGAGAACGTGGTAACCATAAAACCCCGGAGCAACTGCGTGGTCAAGATTCCTACCCGTCGATCCATGCTGGAGGCGTTCGAAGCCAGGGAGATGATAGAGAAGCATGCGGTTTCAAAGATCTACCAGGTCGTGACCGCGGAGCACCTGGTAAACCTCAGAGGGTACCTGGAGCAGATGACGGAGAATCCCCCGCTCAGCAATGAGGACCAACGCATGCGGATCTATGCAAAATACGACCAGCTGTTTCACCAGGAGCTGGTCTTTCTGACCGATAACACGTATCTCCTGCAGATATACAGAACCAACATGCTGCATCTCAACATAGCGCTGACATTCAGGGCCGGGGTGGAGCCGGACATGGATCAGGTGCACGCCGACCACACGGAAATCGTGAACCGGCTGCAGGAAAACTCTCCCAAAGCCGTGGAGGTGCTCAGCCGCCACCTCAAACAGTGCCGAAAGAATATGATCCAGGGAGAGCTGTTCAATTCCCTGGAGTAGATCAGCATTCCGGTATAGATTTGTTGTTTTTTCTCCTAACCCGGGAGCCTACCGGCCGCGACAGATAGAACCGAGGAGGCCGCACTCAGCAGCAACACCACGATTCCAAGAGCCATATTGAAGAGAAGTAGCCGCATGCTTACCCGTTCCCAGGTCGAGACTGGGACCTGGGTTGCTCCGGTCGAGGCCGGCGAGCCCCTTCCGTGTGCCGGAGACGCAGGAGCATGGCCGAAAGCCAGGCTGCGCACCAGGGCAATGCCGACCATGGCGAGCACCAGCAGATGCTTCAACGCCAGAACCGCGGAGTAGGTGTTGCCCCAGCTCAAAAGCCCCCGGAAATGCGGGCTTCGCCGGGACATCAACACACCCGTGATGATCAATCCGGCGATGCTGATGTACACCAGCACCCGCAGCTTGCTCTGCAGCGCCTGCATGACGGCCCGAGTCTGCGGGCTCATACCGAACACCCTTTTGAGCGCGGGCAGCACCGCGATCCCGGTGACGATCAGCCCTCCCGTCCACACCGCGGTGAACAGATCGTGAAGGAAGGTGATCCCTGTGAATATGATGAGCTTTCCCTCCATATACTCTCCACACCTCTCTTATGCCTGATTTTCCCATATTTGACTGCTTTCCCGGTTTGACTCCGGGGTCTGCTGCGATACGGGTTTTGTATCCGGATCCGCATTTCGGAGCAGCGGAGCCAGGGCCTGCCAGAGCCTGCGTCCCTGCTGCTGCAGATCGTCGCTGTACCCTTCCAGCCGCCAACGGGTCACCAGCAGCCTGAGGGTGCCGGTGATCACCAGGGCCAGCTGTTCCTTGTCCACGTCGGGGCGGATCTCGCCCTGCTTTATGCCCGCGGCGATTATGGCCGTTATGTTCTCCTGCCCTCTCTTCATCATGTCCAATACCTTCGCGGCCAGCTCTTTTCGGTTCTGCCGGATCTCGTCGGGGAACAGGATCATGGCCAGGGCGGGATTTTTCTCGAAAAGCTCGAAGTGTTTGAGGAAAACCGCTTCTATGGCGGAAAGGCTGTCCGCCGAAGAGGAACGGATACGCTCGAAGAGCTCCTGCCGGAGCCCGTCGAAGTACACCAGGATCCCGAGGATGATCTCGGTTTTGCTGCTGAAATGCCGGTAGAATGCCGGTTCGCTGATCCCGAGCCGCCCGGCCAGGTTGCGATAGGTCAGTTTCTCGATCCCCTGCTCCGAGATGAGCTGGAGCGCCTGGTCGATGATTTCCTGCTGACGATCGGTAAACGTCTCCATTTCGATCCGACTCCAGATTATTGTTAGTTAACGTTAATTAATATAACGAGGAAAATAGAAACCGTCAAGGGGTCCGCCCCTCTTTCTTCACCTCTACCCAGATCGGTCCGGCGTAGGCGCTGCGTCCGTTGCGTCCCACCACGCGGATGAGGTAGAAGTCCGCCCCGCCGGTGTTCAAGGACTGGGGGTCCACCGGGTTGTCGCTGTAGCGATTGATGTAGGTCTGCCCGTCCTGCCGGAAGCATTCCTCAGGGCCGTAGGCGGCGCCGGTTACCGGATCTCGATCCACGTACCGGACACGGCTCACCGGACGGTCCACGGGAATGACCGTGAGAAGCTCCCCGTTCTTGATGATCTCGATATCCGCCTTCCAATCCGGCTGCCAGCCTGAGCCCGCCGGCTGGGAGCTTTTCGGTGCAGGGCTCTCCCATGTGGAGCTCCCCGATCCCGCAATAACCGAAGCGGCGGCGGATGTGTCCCGGGTGGCCGCAGGGGAGCCGTCCTGGGCCAGGAAAATCGCGATCCGGCGCGGGGAGGTCGGTTCTTCAACGTGCACAGCTCCGGGGAGACTCCCCCCGTCTTCATCTGACGGCGTGCCCACCGGCACTCCGTTGATCGTGAAATGGAGCAGGGGGCGGCCGTGATCCGAGCAAGCGAAGATGCGTCCCCGCTCCAGGGCGGAGAACACAGCCTCCCGGGTGAGCTCCGGTGCATACACGGAGGTCAGCCCGCCCGGATAGGGATGGCCGATCCGGGTGCGCCAGCGGGTCATGGGCCGCTGGTGGCCGATGAACGCCGGGGTGTGGCTAAGGGAGTGGCCGGGATGGCCGTCGTGTTCATCGCCGGCCGCGTAGAGGACCAGGCGCTTCCCCATGCGCAGGGCATCGGCGATGGAAGAGCCGGCCACGTACTCGGGCGGGGGGTCGATGGCTCCGGCATAGTTCAGCGGATGGCGCTGTTCGTAGAGGAACTCCCCGTGAACCGAGCTGACCTCGGCCAGCTTCACGTACTCGGGATTGATGTAGCTCCAGTCCTGGATGTAGGAGTTCTGGGTTGTATGGTGGGGCAGGGCCAGGGCGCGGCAGCCCGCCTGCTCGGTGAAGGCGTCCAGAGCATCCCAGAGGTCGTCGGTGGTGGACACGGACAGGTAGGAGAGCCGCGGTTGCTTGATCAGCCGGTCGCCGCTGAAGATGCAGGTGTAGTGACCGGTTTTGACCTGGGTCCACTCCACCCCGTGGAAGGTGACGAAGGAGCCGGGCTCATAGGCACTGTTTGTAGCTTGCTCCAGCCTGTCGAAGGCGTTGAAGCTGAAGGTCATAATCTCCCCGTGGTCGGTCAGGGCGTAGAAATCCAGGCCGGCCACGCGGCGAGCGAAATCGTACGACTGAGCCGCGGTGCCCGTTGCGTCGGAGAGATCCGAATGGGAGTGGATGTCCCCCCAGTAGATCCGTCCCTCCGTTCCCCCCTGGCCGTCACCGTCCCAGTCGATGGCCTCTGCCGCATCGCCTGCTACAACTTCCGGCACGCCGACCTCGACGGGGTTGCTGTAGTAGCTGTTGCCCGTGATTGAGTCCCGTACAACCAGGTAGTGGATTCCCGGCATGTCGATGCGGGCTGTAAAGCGATGGCTGCCGTTGTCCCGTTCGTCCCGGATCCGGTAGGCGATCCCGGATCCCCGCCGCCGTCCCGTGAAGGTGTAGGGTTGCGGCAGTTGCGCGTTGCCTGCTGCCTCGTCAACGACCGTGCTGCCGGCGCCCCGGAGACTGCCGTCGAAACGGTAGGACTCGAGGCCGAAGCTCGCCGTTCCCCGGTAGGTCGCGCTCAGCCGCTCGTAGGCGTCCCAGGCCTGAACCGTCACCGGAAATGGTTCCCCCGCCTCGACGGTCGACGGCGCGTTGACCCAAAGCATCCGGGGGCGGTTGTCGAACAGAACCCCCGGATGGATGCTCACCGAAGCCCATAAGCCTATAGGGATAGCGACCAGGATCACGGTGAGGGGAACCCGGGCCCGGCTCCAGATCCGGCCGCCGAGCTTCAGTACGGCGCCGATCCCCGCGGCCATGCTCCCAGTGATCGTTACTCTGCTCGAATCGGTGATTCCCCCGTTTTTCCGCTCCCGCCGCAGAAGCAACGTGCAAAACACGTAGAGGATCAGGTAGACGGAGAGGATCACCGGCCCGGTTCGCATGCCCAGAAGAAGCGGCGCCACCGCCGTACCGGTGTGGGCCGCGAACTCGCTGATCGCGGCGCTGAGGCTCAGAGCCAAACCGTGAACCCGCCAGTTGGAATCCCGAGAAAAGGTGAACAGAAGCAGGCCGATCAAAACCCCGATGAAGCTGAAAAAGTACCAGAAGATCGTAACAATTCCGAATGCAAAGAGAAGCAGCCTGAGGAAGATTGCGAAGTCTACATAGGGAGTCTTGGCACTGGGCTGCATTCGGGTATTGTCGAGACTTCCCCGCTTCCCGTCAAGCCGGGGAAAAGGATCTGTCAGGAAACAGATCTTCCCGCCCAGTCCACGCCGTGCAGGTCTCGATCGTGGCACCCCTTCCCGGGACGCCTTGCGGCCTGAAAGGTTGTCAGCAGAGAGCTGCAATACGGCATCGGCGTTATTGGAAGGCGGGCAAAAACAGCTTTATGCGATGGTTCACGTGCTTCGGGAGGCCGCGCCGGCGGCGTGCGGTCTCGGCTTCCCATGCTCACTAGGTAGCCGGAAGACCACAGATGTGAACAACTCGATGACGAAGCCATACACGGCCCCCAGGATCAGCGCCGCGATCATCGTGGCCTCGCCCCCCGGCTCCAGCAGGCAACCGAGTGCGAAGGGCAGGCCTGCGGCAAGGCCGATCACGATTCCGTGAACCGGCCAGGAGAGACGGAGCGTGGAAACGCCGATGACGAAGCCGATCAGGGTCCGGTTCACCAGAATGTATACGAGCATGAGCGGGGAGATCTGGTCCTTCAGTCCGAATCGTCCCCCCAGATAACAGACCACCCCTGTGATCACCCCGAAGGCCGAAGCGATCAGGATCCTCTTCTTGTCGAGCATTGCTACCTCCTACTTTTCTTCGCGAGCCCGCCCTATGAACCGCTGCAGGCCTCTCAGAGTCCTGTCGATCCACTCGAGCTCTGTTTCATAAACTGAGATGCCGTTGTCCAGCACCGCGTCCCAGAGGAACCGCTCCCGCTCGGATCGCGCGTATTCCTGGGTGATCTGCTTGTTCCGCTTGTCGTAGAGGTCTAAACGCTGCTGCAGCTTCTTCCTGTAATCCTCCAGGAGCCTGATGATCGTCTCTGTATCTAGCTCCTCTCCCAGGGACATCTTGACCAGCAGCCTGTGTCGCACCGGTGGGATGTCGGCCGGTTCGGCTAGCCAGGCGAGTAGCTCCTCCCTGCCCCGATCGGTGATGTGGTAGAGTTTCTTGTTCGGGTAATCGGTCTGCCGGACCAGTTCCTGTTCCACCAGCCCCTCCTGGAGCATCTGCTTGAGGGTCCGGTAGATCTGGGTGTGGGTAGCAGACCAGTAGAACCGCACCGTCGCCCCGAACATCTTGGTCAAGTCGTATCCCGATAGGGGCCACATGTTGAGGAATCCCAGGAGGGTGTGCTTCAAGGACACGGCTTCTCCAGTATTAAATAAGGTTACTAGTAAACTTATTTAATAATAACATGGAATATCGGATCAGTCAACGTAAACCGGAACTGCTTTTGTTCGACTCCGATTTCCCGCTCCCGCGCATCAGGGCCGAACGTAGGATTTTTCTTCAAGGTGGTGATCCTAGATTTCTGGACCTACGGCTGCATCAACTGCATCCACAACCTGCCCTGGCTGAAGAAGCTGTAACAGGAGTAGCCGGAGGAGTTCAAGGTAGTGGGGATCCATTCGGCCAAGTTCACCCAGGAGGGGCAGACGGAGAACATCCGCAACATCATCCTGCGCTACGACCTGGATCACCCCATCGTGAACGACAACCAGTTTTAGGTGTTCACCATGTGGGGATCCCGGGCCTGGCACACCCTGGTGATCGTCGACCCGGCGGGAAACGTCGTCGGGGGCATGAGCGGGGAGGGGTTCTATCCCGTGTTCAAGCCGGTGATCGAGAGTCTGATCTCGGAGTTCGACGCAAGGAGAGTGCTGGACCGCACCCCCCTGGACCTGAAAGGGGAGAAGGAGGGTCTTGCCCAAACCGTGCTCTACTTCCCGGGCAACATGCTGGACGGCGGGGGGAAGGAGCTCTTCGCTGACCGTGTTTGAGTTGGCCCTGGCACACATGGAGCTGACCGAGTTCTGAAGCTCGCGGACGTTCCCCGGCCAGGGATACTCCAGCAGGTATCGCATGGCCTCCTGGGGGATGCTCTCTCTCCTTCACTTTGTAGGCGCCCCCGGCGAAGCGGGGCGGGATGCCCTGCAGTAGCGTGGCCTCAAGCTCCCGGCTCTTCGCCAGCAGGAATCAAGCGGTCTGCATCTGGGGGGGTCCGGGGTCCAGAAGAACGAAGTAGCGGCAGCGTTTTCCGTTCATCTCCCTCTGCACATGGACGACCCTCGCCTTGAGCTTGGAGAGGATCTCGACGTAGTCGATGGGGGAGTCCAGCTCCATGGTGATGAACTGGAAGCGGCAGCCCTCCTGCAGCCCGGTAGCCGCCTCCGCCACCATGCGGGCCCGCTCCAGGTACCGGGCGCCCGGTGCAGAACAGGTAGGCCTGGTCGTAGCGGCACGCCTGCAGCAGCGACAGCAGCGGGCCGTACTCATCCTCGGACTCCGAGTAGGGGTCCCGGTTTCCGACGAACGACAGAAGAACGCTTGTCTAGGCCATACACCCGGTATAGAGCCCCGGATGGGCTGCATCAATCGACCCCCGGTTCACGATCATTTCCTCTGCTGTTTCTGTGTCTCGTCCATGGATGTCTTGGCAAACGGTGTGCCGGTTTTGACTGAATCGTAGATCCATTGACAGGAGAAAATCGAAAATGTCCTATTTCAAGAACTTCAGAAACGAGCAGTTACCAGATGATGTTTGCTCTTTGCAGTCCTATTGATTTCCCGAATCTGCTATTTCCTCACGCTCCAATCGGAAGGTGACGGTCCCTCCACATGAATAGGGTTCTCCCGGATCGGGGCATTGGACAAAGGCAATGTCATTCTCTTTGCCGAAACCCAGGTTCCGGGCAGATACTCCCTTGCTGAAAGGCCCCAACGCCGTCAGCATCGCCGCCACGGCATGGGAGCAGAGCTTCGTTTCCTGCCGGGGTTCGAAGTACCACCGGTTCAGAGTGGCGACGGTTTGCCCCGGTACATAGAGGGGACACACGCCCTCCAGCCTCTCTACGTTGATGGTTACGCGATACTTTTTCATTTCCGCTTTCTGCCGTTTCCCGAGCCTGCAATCTGAAGCGATGCATGACGGGCCGGAGCCCCCACCGCGTCCAGTGAGTGGGGGATGATCACTGCGTGTTTATACGCCAGGCAGGCCCGGATATCTTCCAGTTCGAGATCCGGATAGTCGGCGAGAATGGCTGCGTAGGTTTCCCCTTGAGTAAGAAGGCTTAGAATCATCTCCACCGAGATCCTTATACCTCGTATGATCGGTTTTCCGCCGAATATATTATTGTTGGACGTTATTCTAGTGAGGAGTTCCTGTTCGTTCATCACGAGAACACGATACCATGCTGGGGAGATCTTTACCAACAGGGAAGGGCTACTGTAACACCTCGCCTCAACCTGTCGGGTATCCTGCAACCCCCCGCTGATTTCTCCAGCGGGGAAGCGCCCAGGCACGGCGCGGGTGGGGTTGCGCGGAACGGTCAGGCTTCAGCCGCTTACAGGTTTTTGATCAGGCTCGGGTCCCCCTCGGAGGC
>Ga0180437_10001271_pt1 | contig 43483 bp, 47 predicted proteins | sample SS_ome_4_FD_132410 | JGI IMG/M metagenome (GOLD analysis project Ga0180437, IMG submission 132410) | Hypersaline lake sediment archaeal communities from the Salton Sea, California, USA - SS_3_D_1 metaG | ecosystem: Environmental > Aquatic > Non-marine Saline and Alkaline > Hypersaline >... | reverse complement strand
TACATCCACCACCCCCACAGTATGCGCAGCCTTCTCTTCAGCGGCGAGTCTGGTCATGCTGTCGGGCACGGCACCTGTCAGGGTGACCACCCCGCTACGGACTTGCACGGTAACGGTGCCCACCGGCACCAGATTGGTGCGTCCAAGCGCGCCTATTACGTCGCGGGCGATCCTTTCGTCTTCCTGTGATTCAGTAGGTACAACCGTTATCTTGTTCCTGATGACCAACACGCCGGTGATATTCGCCAGCAGGCCCTCGACAATTGTCTTTTTCCAGTAAGTATCCACAGTTCCCTCGAGAGAAACCAGGCCCTCGTTCACGGTCACCCGGATGTTCCCGGAATCGATGTTCGGGTTCCATATCAGGGCGTTGACGGAGTTCCGCTCGATCTGTTCGTCCGGGGGCACTTCCACCGTATACCGGACCAGGAGACGATCCTGCACCAAGCGTACACCGGGTATGACCCAGGTGTCGTTCACTGCTGCCTTTCTGGCGGTATAGGTTCGCACCACCCCTGAGAGTGTAACCTTTCCATCGACCACCATTACTTTGATGCCGGATGCATCGACCCTGCTGTCCCAGTAGAGCTGATCAACCACTTCCTTCTTGATTTCCTCATCTGCTCGTTCCATAGTTACCTCCCATGCACGCGTATTCTGTATGAAAGCAGCGCTTTAAACCCGGGGAGAAGCAAAGCCCAGAATGCAGGGGATCACAGCACAGGTCATCCCGCAGACCAGGAGCTCGTCTATAGTCTCACCTGGTCCTCGTAGTCAGGAAAGTACCGGCTGATTTCCTTCAGGTGGAACTTACGAAGTATCGACTCCTTGGGCTCTCTGGACAGCAGAAATTCAAAGGATTTTTTCACCAGCTCCTGCTTAGACATTCTTCCGCCAGCCAGCTGCTTATGGTACGCGTCATCAATGGTGACCACGTGCCGTGTGGAAGATCCCCCCTCCTCAATGGTTACCTCGAACTCGATATCACTGACAGGCTGTATCTTGATCATTCTACACACCTCCTATACTATACTTACCCGCTAACGCGATGGCCGTCAAATGCCGAATTCTTGCTCGTCATTTTTACAGCCTTTCTGATCCTCACTGGACCCTGTAAACCCCTGTGCTCGGGCTTTCACCGGAAAGGTTCCCATGATAAGATCAGAAGCACGCTTCATAAACAGGTTGGCTCCTTCGCCGGTGCCGACGTATTCCTCCTTCACAAATCGGAGAGCACGAACTGGTACAGATCATGTTCACTTCAAGAACCACAGCCTGTCCTGATCGGGAGCATCGCATACCTCATCCAGGGCACAGCTCCCACATCCCTGGTGCGGGCAATCAGACGTGACCGCATCCTGTTTGAGGATGAGAATTACAGGACCAGCGTACAGCCTCCCTGAGGCACCGGTATGAAGGGTTGCCTCTGGATGAAGAGTATGTCAGGAAGACTCTTGAACATATTTAGTAACTGTGGGTCCGGCTTCTGCACCTGGAGACAAGAGTGCCCATATGTTCTCATGATTGCCTCCCGGTTCGTCGCCCGTATCGACACAGCACTTCTCAGTCGGCTACCGGCCATCCCCTCCAGGGTCCTTTTGTTCATGGGAACCACACATCTACTGCCCGAGGTGGAAAAACAAGAATCCTGAGAAGCATTGCACCACTGGCGGAGGGAGCACACTCAGAAAGAGTCAAGGAGTTCTCCTGTTGTATTGACTTTTCAATGTACCCCATTAATGTGTACCGTGTACAGAGGAGGGGAAAAAGCATTGGATGAGCGTATCCAATGAGAGGAGTGAAGCGGGCAGGAATTGGGAATCAAAACGAAAGCTCGAACACGAAATGGAGGAACCATGAGGCTGCTGCTGATCTTGTTTCTTGCTGCACTTGTCTTTCTGGGAGTGATAGCCGGGGGAAGCGTGGTTGGTCCCCGTCCCCAGGATGTGGAAGATGTATTCATTCCGGAGGTAGAGGGGGTTCGCATAGAGGTCTGGGTCGAAGGGCTCGTCATACCGTGGTCTCTGGTGTTTCTCCCGGACGACAGGGCGCTGGTAAGCGAGCGTCCCGGGCGCATTCGTCTGATACGAGACGGCGAGCTCACTCCATTCCCCTACGCAGGTTTTGACGTCGCACACGTCGGGGAAGGGGGCTTGATGGGGCTGGCGATTCATCCCGACTTTACGGACCAGCCCTTCATCTACGCCATGTATACCTATCGAAAGGACGAAAAGCTGTACAACAGGGTGGTCAGGCTCCGTGACATGGGGAGCAGGGGAATCGTGGACAGAGTCATACTTGACGGTATCCCGGGAGCACGGCTGCACGACGGCGGGAGAATAGGATTCGGACCCGACGGCATGCTCTACGTCACATGCGGTGAAAACGCCGACCGGGAGCTGGCTCAGGATCTGGAGAGCATGGGAGGGAAGATTCTCCGGATAGGTCCCCTGGGAGGTATTCCAGAGGGCAATCCCTTCGAGGGCTCGGCCATCTACTCCTATGGGCACAGGAATCCGCAGGGATTGGACTGGCACCTTCAAACTGGAGATCTGTATGCTTCCGAGCACGGCCCCTCAGGCGAGATGGGCCACTTCGCCCATGACGAAATAAACATCATCCAGAATGGTGGAAACTACGGGTGGCCTGAAGTTATCGGTGCTCCCGGGAGGACGAAGTATCTGGACCCCATTGTGGTGTGGAAGAACACAACTCCCCCCGCAGGGATAGAGTTCTATGACGGTGGGCTTCTCCAGCACCTGAAGGGAGACCTGTTCGTGGCCACGTTGCGGAGCGAGGCACTGATCAGGATAACATTCGACACCCAAGGACGAAAGGTGAGAAGGATAGAGCGATGGTTTGCCGAGGATTACGGGCACGGTACTTATGGAAGGCTGCGCGACGTGGTCGAGGGGCCTGACGGGGCGCTCTACGTTCTCACCAGCAACCGGGATGGGAGAGGTTCACCCAGGAAGGGGGACGACAGGATACTTCGAATCATACCGGATTCGAGTCAGATCTTGCCGTAGACCGGAATCGATGCGCCGTTCAGGCTTCCTCCTTCCTCGCTGCAGAGGAAAAGGATGAGGGAGCCCAGCTCTCTGGGTTTCACCCAACGCGTGTAGTCGGCATCTGGCATCTGTGCGCGGTTACTTGGAGTATCGATGATGCTCGGGAGCAGGACATTGGCTGCAATTCCGTTTCTTCTGTATTCGGCGGCAATTGAGGCGGTCAGCGCAACTACACCAGCCTTGGCGACGTTGTAGGCTGCCTGCTTCGAAAGGGGCGTTTCCACAGCCTTCGAGGAGAAATTTATTATCCTGCCCCATCCGCGCTGGGACATGTGTGGGAGAACAGCCCTGTTCACCAGAAAAGCTGAGCGGAGGTTCAGGTCGATGGCACGGTCCCACTCCTGCTCTGACATATCCTGGACTCTTTTCCCACCCATCCAACCACCGGCGATGTTAACGAGAATATCTACACCTCCCATGCGCTCAACCACGGTCCTGAGGAGCTCCTGTACCTCACTTTCCCTGGTAATATCCGCCGCATGCACCATGAACCGCCCCCGTGGGATTCCGAGCTCTTCTGCGATCGATTCAAGGGCATCTTCGCTCCTGCTGGTCAATGCGAGCCTGTATCCCGCCTCAGCCATTATCCTGGTTACCACCTTTCCGACTCCTCCTGTTGCCCCGGTTATCAATACACTCCTTTCTTCTGACATGAGCACCTCCTCTTACAGTACCTTTCGCTCCCTTCTTATTATACTCAACTTGAGGGAAAAGTGAACAGACTCTGAAAGGAAAACTGTAAGAATTTCATTGACCCCTTGCTGAAGCATATTATGGTCTGTGAAAAAGAGATAGTGGAGGATTTAAAATACATGAAACAACGGTTTATTGCAGCGGGAATCACGATGGCTCTGCTGATGCTGACCTTGACCGGCGCATACGGCGAAAGCAATATACATCCTGCCGGTCACTCACACACTGAGGATAGCGTTGATTTTTCTCTGTCACCTGATCCTGGGTTCGGACCTGACCAGGTTGTGAAGATACAACTTGAGGCACTTCAGCACAACGACCGAGGAGACGGCGGTATCGCGCTCACCTTCAGATTTTCTTCACCGGAAAATAAAAAAAGCACCGGTCCGATTGAGCGATTTGCCAATATAATAAAGAGCCCGTTCTACAGCCCCATGATCAACTCACTTGCGATCGATTACGATGCGGTAGAGGTGAGGGGGGATATCGCGCGCCAGCGGGTAACCATCATCGGAAAAAGCGGCAAGAAATATACCTATGTCTTCTATCTGTCGAAGCAGAACACAGAGCCGTACCGTAACTGCTGGATGACAGATGCGGTGATCGTTGAACGGGTGGAGGACAGAAGCATCAGCGTCTGATCCTCGGGTGTGTTGAAGCCAATGCAAGCAGTGGAAGATCTGGATTTCCAGTTCGGAGACGCCTGTGCGGAAGTGATCCCGATTTCCTCGTTCATGAACCTCATTACGTTTATAAAGAGATTCTTTCCTGTGTCGGTCATAGTGGCAGGCGAATCGGAGTATCCCCAGAGTAAAAATCGCTCCTCCCTGACGAGCGTGTAATGACTCGGATAGAGAACGCTCCTTCCATAACGGGCAATCTCCGGAGGAAGGTTCCCTTCGTATACCCCGATGCATTCGGCGCTCGTATAAAGCCGTATGATATGAGTGTCTGCAACACTGATGACCTGCGGCTCGTTGAAAATGACATGACGGGCGTCTGTCACGTACAGTTCCCCATCACTGAAAAACATGCTGTTCGGATACCCGATGTTCAGACCGAACTGCTCAAAGAGGATCGTTCCGCCAGCTCCCAGTCCGATGACAGGAAGACCTGAGTCCTGAACTGCGAGTACATTATCTGAATACCCCCAGCCTCCGGAAGTACCCGAATCAGGACCCGCGATGATCACTCCATAGGTGGAGAGATCGGTAAAAACTACATCCGTGATGTGCAGGATGTCGACACTGTATCCACCGTCCTGCAGCAGGTATCGATAATCCCGCGCGATCGTTTCCTCAGAGTCATATACGTATAGGACACTACGGTTTTTCACTCCAAATGGGAGCTCCTCTGGTGGAAAAAGCAGTTCAAGAAAAGCGCAGGAAAGGAGCAGTGAACTGGCACAAATGCATACAATACACAGTATCATTCCTCTGAGACTCAAAGCCAGTATCTTTCTCATCTGTCTTGCGAATCCCTTCAACATAATTCCGCATTTGATCAGTTCTTTAAATATACGCCCCCCATGCCGGTTCTGTCGGCTGAAACATTATACCCGATTCTCGATGATTTGCAATGCAGAATAATCGTTTCTCTGGAACCGGGCTTTGATATTTCCTCGAGGGTTTACTGCATTCATCTTTTTTTCGTTACCGAATGGACAAATTCATTTTATTTTAATACTCCGAGGGCACTACGGAACGGTTGATTTTCAGGACTTTGACAGGCGGACAGAACGGCGCGATCGTCTTCAGGAAGTTTGTAAGCTAACAAGAGAGGAGAGAAGCACATCATGCACGATTTTCCAAAACCTGTGGTTGTGGTAAGCAAGTGCCTCGGTTTCGCCCACTGCCGGTACAATGGGCAGACGATTCCCGATCATTTTGTCGAGCAGCTCCGTGATTATGTGGAGTATAGGCCGGTTTGCCCGGAAGTGGAAATTGGGCTCGGCATTCCGCGCGATCCGGTGCGGATAGTGATAGATGAGGGGAAGCGACTTCTCTACCAGCCTGCGACCGGAAAGGATGCGACAGACTCTATGCAGCAGTTCAACGATCGATTCCTTCAGTCCGTCGGTCAGGTTGACGGGTTCATACTGAAGAACCGGTCTCCTTCCTGCGGGCCCTGGGACGTGAAGGTTTACAGCGGGATGAAAAAAGAAGCAGCGGTCTCGCGGGGGAGTGGGTTCTTCGGAGGAGAGGTTCTTGGTCGATTCCCTGAACAGCCGATTGAAGACGAGGGAAGACTCAGGAATTTCACGATTCGGGAGCATTTTCTCACACGTCTTTTTGCTCTCACGCGTTTCAGGCTGATGAAAGCGGATCGCTCCATGCGTATGCTGGTTGAATTTCACTCCCGCCACAAGTACCTTCTCATGGCCTATAATCAAGCCCAGCTGAAGCTTCTCGGCGCGATCGTCGCAAACCATGAAAAACGGGGAATCGATGAACTGCTGAGCCTCTATGAGATCCACTTCACCAGGGCACTCGTCCATGCGCCCAGGTTTAAGTCCATGATAAATGTGCTGCACCACGCCTATGGAGGAGTTGCGAAAAAACTGCAGTCCGAGGAAAAGCGATTCTTTCTGAACAGTGTGGAAGAATACAGGGACGAACGGATTCCCCTGAGCGCACTCCTCCGCGTGCTCGAGGCCTGGTCAATCGGCCAGGGAAACCGCTACCTCCTTGATCAGGTGCTGCTTCGGCCCTATCCCCTCGAGCTGGTTGAGATAACCGATTCGGGGAAAGGGAGAAAGTATTGAGGGTCGGCTATCCCTGCATAAATAGGGGCATTGGCTGCAGGGCAGGTTCAACCTTCAGGCTTGCCTCTTACTCCCGCGACAGACTGCGCAGGACTGTGAGTGACAACCTGGATTGTCTCGAAAAGATCCTCCGGTTCAACCAAAAGAATGGTCTCCTTTTTTTTCGAATAAGCTCTGATCTCATTCCCTTCGCCTCTCATCCTGTCTGTGATCTCGACTGGGCGACAGAGTTCGGGGAGCGATTTCTGACCATAGGCCGATATGTCACAGAGTGCGGCATGCGGATATCGATGCACCCGGATCAGTTTACACTAATAAATTCTCCCCGCGAGGACGTGCTCGAGAGAAGTGTAGAGGAGCTGCGCTACCATGTCAGGGTTCTTGAAGCAATGGGACTCAATAGAGATACGAAGGTTCAGATCCACGTGGGGGGTGCGTACGGAAACAAAGAACAATCTATCTGCCGTTTTCTGTCGCGATATGAGAAGCTCCCTGAAGAAATACGGAGGCACCTTGTGATAGAAAACGATGAACGTCTTTACTGTCTTCAGGACTGTCTTTTAATCCATGAAAAGGTGGGAGTGCCGGTGCTGTTTGACAGCTTTCATCACCAGTGCTGTCACAGCGGAGAATCCTTAAGGGAGGGTATGTCCATGGCAAAGGACAGCTGGAAGGAGGATGACGGGGTTCTCATGGTGGATTACAGCTCCCAGAGACAGGGAGATCGTCCCGGGAAGCACGCAGAGAGAATAGACGCCTCTCTCTTTCATCGATTTCTCGAGGAGACAGATGGTGTAGAGTATGATCTCATGCTCGAAATCAAAGATAAGGAGTCGAGTGCATTGCGCGCTTTGGAATTGATCAGGTCGCGATCGGGAAATTTTTGAGATTTACCCCTCTGAAATTGATTTTCTATCGATTTTACAAGGAGCTATTTTATTACTAGCCGAGTTTCTCCAGGGCCTTTGGGACAGTCTCCTCAGGTTTCACTTTGTACCAGGCTTCAATGACGTTTCCCTGCTCATCGATGAGGAATGAGGAGCGGATGATTCCCTCGTACTTCTTCCCGTACATGGATTTTTCGCCCCATGCTCCATACGCCTTTGCTACGGCGTTGTCTAAATCGGAAAGGAGCGGGAACTTGAGACTGTATTTGTCGTCGAACTTCTTCTGCTTTTCAGGCGCATCTGGACTCACTCCCACATATGCGACTCCCATTTTCATGAGATCCTCTCTCGAATCGCGTATGCTGCAAGCCTGTTTGGTACAACCAGGAGTATCGGCTTTTGGATAGAAGTAGAGGAGCAGCTTTTTTCCTTTGAAATCCGTCAGTTTCACAGTTTTACCGGTTTGATCTTTCAGTTCGAAAGACGGTGCTCTTGACCCAGGTGAAAGCTCTGGCATTTTTCACCTCCATTCAGAATTTTATGATGTTAACAATAATTTCGAATCATAAAAGAGCAAGGAATTATTCGTGTTTTTTCGCTGCTCCTGCATTTTTAGTGGTCGTATCTTCGTTTTGGAAAGAACGGGTGCACCATTTGCTTTGTAGCGGAAAAAGGAGAGCTCAGACAGTTTGTACCAGGATGTTGCGATCCAGAGAAGTGAGGGGATTGATCAGATGTGGATGGAATTTTAATGAGAATCAAGGGTTTTTTCGATGGTGACGATTCCGAGGTAGCCGTCGACTACGACCTGGTCTCCGGTTTCTATGACAGAAGTGGCGCTGGAGATACCGGTGATGCAGGGTATTCCATACTCCCTGGCAATGATCGCACCGTGAATGAGCATGCCGCCCCTTCGCTCAATGATTCCTGCAGCAAGTGGGGCAACGAAGGTCGAATTTGGATCAACCACATCGATGACAAGAATCTCACCAGATTTGAATTGAAATAGCTCGCTGTTTTCCCTGATCACCCTTGCTCGTCCGGCTGCAACTCCCTGGCTTGCCGGTTGACCTCGAAGCTGTCTCGCGCGTATACCTGGGTTCACCGTTTCAGCTTTTTCTACTTTTCTGCATTCAGGAGTGTATCCATGGTCTCTGAGGGCTCTGGCGATCTCACTGCCTTCCAAACCCTGGGTATCGATTCTTCCCCTTGATCCGATTCGTCTTTTTCCTTCCTCTATTGCATCCGCCATCCTGCGTTCGATCCGGCCGAGATGGATATTATCATCGTCCCTGAGTTTGTAGCTCGCACGAGCAAGGCCCAGAAGCTCCTGCACAAACCCTCTCTGCGCACTTTCAAAGGCTGTTATAAACCGTTGCTCAAGTTGATGTCTGGATATCGGGTGTTTCTTTGACGCTTTGGTCGTACCGGGGGAGCGCCGTGCAAACTCGAGGAGCATCGAAATGACCTCCTGCTCCCCCTGCAAGAACAGATTGCCATATGTTTCCATGAACAGGCGGAGCCTGTCCAGCAAATCGCCGGATAATCTTGAGGAAAGTTCCGGGAAAGAAACCTTTGAAAGGTGATTTCTCAGCTCGGGGTCATGGCGAATCATTTCTGCCATTTCCATAAGAAGCATATTTCTCTTCAGGCTTTCCATGTTCGTGGTTCTGAGAAGCTCCACAAATTCAAAGGGGTCACTCGGTGCAAGGGTGTCGTTGTACACCTGTCCGAAGAGTCTGATTCCGTGGGCAAAGGGGATGAAATGCGTCCAGTAGATGTCGACCCAACGGGTAAATACGGTAGTGCGGTGATCAATCTCCTCTGCGAGCTCCTCATCCGAGAGGGAGAACAGATCCCTCCGTGAGAGCTCGGCTGCCTCGTTAATCATCCGGGGGATATATTCCCCCTCGATTTTTTTTTGAAGTGCTTTCAGGCTCTCGAAGCTCTTCTGAAGCCCCAGATAATACAGCTTTCCTCCTTCCGTCTTATCGTTCCTGAGCGTGGTGATTGCTCTGGACTGCAGAACAAAGATCTCTCCTCCTCGTATGGTCCACTCCACATCCTGCGGCTTTCCAAAGATCTTTTCAAGCTCTTTGGCAACTGCAAAAAGCGTGGCTACCTCATTACCGGCGAGTGGTGGGTGGGTGGCGTCTTCAACGGGAATCTTTCGGGTTTCCACGCCCGTGTCGGTCGGGAAAACCCCTCTTTCTCTTCTGGTTGGGGTAAAGGAGACAATCTCACCGCCTTCACGATGGAGGATCCATCGGTCCGGTTCAATGCTCCCATCCACGAGCCCTTGATTGAGCCCATACACAGCCTCGATGACACACTGGGATCGATCGAGAGGATTCTGTCCGAATATGATACCAGATCTCTCGCCGCTCACGATTTCCTGTACGACAACCGCCATTTCACTGTGCTCCACGTCAAGACCGAGTTCCTTGCGATAGAGAAGGGCACGATTCGACCAGAGAGATGCCCACACGAGTTTTATGTGTTTCAGAATTGACTGCGTTCCCCGTATGTTCACATAGGATTCATGGAGCCCGGCAAAGGATGTCTCCCCCGTGTCCTCCCCGGGGGCTGAGGACCGCACGACCACCGCACTATTATCGAACTGTTGTTCCAGCATTTTTTCGAGCTCCGCGGATGAGCTCCGGCTGATTGGAGTGGTGAGGAACATATTCCTGATTCTCAGAGAGGTGTCCCAAATTTCCTCCCACCGCATATCATCAAAATTTTTCCGATTGAGCTCGAGCATGATTCGCTCATGCAATCCGGCGGATGAGACGTACTCTCTGTACGCCTCCGTGCTCACACAGATCCCCTGAGGAATTCTAACCCCGGAACGCAGAAGGCGAGAAAGGGCGTACCCCTTCCCACCGACGCGATGCTGATCCTCGAAGCTGATCTCAGAGAGTGGGATGAATGGATTCACCTGTCGAGCTGAACCTCAGTAACTGTCTGGAATTTTTGCACGATGATATATTTTTTCACTCGGACTCGAACGAGTGCACAAGTTGGCGAGAGCACGAAATCCCTGAGAAAGGGATTTTTATCGAGATAGACCTTTAAGAGCTTTTTGGTTTTTCTTACTTCCTCAGCGATTCCGATGACAGTCACTGCAGAAGCATCGTGAAAATCAGCATCAGTATTCAGTCTGTTGTCTATGAGAAGCGCGACCCTGGAGTCTTCGCTCAGGTAGGAGAACTTTCGTGTGGAACGGGTAGTTGCGAAGAGGAGATGCTGGAGATCAATCGTATGTGCGAAGGCCACAAGGCTCCCGTAGGGTTGCCCTCTATCATGAGTTCCAAGTACTGCGAGGTGTTGTTCGGAGAGAAGTTCTCTCAGAACACTCTTTGCTTCGTTCAGGGTTTTCAATCAAATCACCAGATGGTACTCTCATTCGGGAGAGAGATTTTTGCGGTAGACTCTGTGCCTCTTATACACCAGGCCGCCCATTTTCTCCATCTCCGCCCGGATCATCCTGTTGGATTCAAGCTCATGATGGCTGTCCGCATAGTCCATATGAAGATTGTGCGCACTTTTTACCATGGAAATTCCAAGCAAAGTGTCTATGCCCTTTCCCCTGTACTCCTTTTTGATCGACCCAAGGAGCAGATCGAGGCGATTTGCCTTTCTTTGAGTGAGCTTGATTATGAAATATCCGAAAGGAATGAGTCGCCCTTTCGCCTTTTTAAATCCTTCTGTTATATCCTTTATGCCGAATATGAAGCCGACGATTTCGTCATGCTCATTCATTACCACCTTGAGGAAATGTGGATTCATGATCTCGGTGTATGTGCGTGAGAGCTTTTTTATCACTTCTTCGTTAAGGGGAATGAATCCGTATATCTCCGTGAATGTCTCGTTCATTAGCCTGAACACCCTGGGAAGGAATTTTTTCGCCTCTCTCCTTTTGGTGAACTCCCGAAGTTTCAGGGTGGAGCGTTTGAGTACCCGCTCAGAGATTTTTTCGTATACAGCAGGAATCTCTTTCGGGATGTCAACCCTATAGGTGACGTAATCCACTTCCTTCTTGTATCCCGCGTTTCCAAGGAGCCGTGGGATGTACTCGAAATTATAGATCGTCCCGATGGAAGGGCGCTCGTCGAAACCCTCAATGATGAATCCCATCGGGTCCTGATTCGTGAATCCGAGGGGCCCGACAATATATTTTACTCCATGCTGTTTCGCCCACGTTTCTACTGCACCGAGGAGTGCGTTCGCCACCTCCTGATCATCGATAGACTCGAAGTGACAGAAACGTCCCTGAAGGATCCCCCAGGTTTCGTTCAGCTTATCGTTGATGATCCCCATAATTCTTCCAACAGGCGTGCCGTCATTGTATGCGAGGAAGCAGATTGTTTTTGAATAACACATGTGATGGTTTTTCTCGGGATTAATGAAATTTTTTTCGAATATTTTCAGAGGTGGCACCCACAGCTTGTGATCCCTGTGCATCTCATAGGGGAGATCAATATATGCCTTCACGTCTCTCTTCGACTGGACTCGACGAATAGTAACAGCCATAGAGCATTATCCTTTAATGCAAGTATGAGAAAAGGAATGCATTTCTGGTAAGATAGTAATATTACTTCTGTATGTCCAAATAATTATGTCCCTAAACCGAAAAAAAGCGTATAGTAGTGAAATCGAGGCTTCAAGATGGTTTCGAACATGGGACAGGTTTCATGGCGAGTGCGAAAACACCCCATTGATACAGGACGCATAAAACCACTCGGGACCTCATTACTTGATAAGGTGACAACAGTCAAATGGGAAGCGTGATCGATCGCAGAAGGGTGCGCTGTCTGAAGGAAGAGTCTCCTGGAGACGGACCGGTTGTGTACTGGATGAGCCGTGACCAACGTGTGAGTGACAATTGGGCGCTTATATACGCCCAGGAGCTCGCGCTGCTTCAAAAGAAACCGCTCCTTGTCGTGTTCTGTCTTGTCCAGAACTTTCTCAACGCGACGCTGCGTCAGTACCGATTCATGATCGAGGGCCTTGAGCAGGTGGACCGCGTTCTGCTGGAGAAAGATGTATGCTTCGTACTACTCTCAGGTACCCCGGAGCAGGAAATACCCACCTTTGTAAGGAAAAACCGTGTGAGCATTATGGTGTCAGATTTCGATCCACTCAGGGTCAAACGGGAGTGGAAAGAAAAAGTAGTCCGGACGCTCGGTATTTCTTTTTATGAGGTGGATGCAAGGAACATCGTTCCTTGCTGGATCGTTTCCGCAAAGCAGGAGTATGGAGCCTACACGATCAGGCCAAAGATACATCGACTCCTTGGTGAGTTTTTAACAGATTTCCCCCCCCTCTCTCGGCATCCATACTCCTGGAACACCCCTGTGAAAAAAATTTTCTGGGAAGAAGAACTACACGCTCTCAACATTGGCAAGAGCATAAAACCGGTCGAGTGGCTGAAGTCGGGAGAGGGGCATGCACGCGAAGTACTGGATGACTTCCTCAGGAGAAAAATAGGTCGCTACCACCACGAGAGAAACGATCCTGTTAAGGATGCAGTGTCTAACCTTTCCCCTTATCTCCACTTCGGTCAGATCGCCGCGCAAAGGATCGCTCTCGAGGTGAGAAAAACAGAGGAAAATCAGCAAGGAAAAAAGGATTTTCTGGAAGAGCTCGTAGTACGGCGAGAGCTCTCTGATAACTTCTGTTACTACAATCAGTTCTATGACACAACGGCTTGTTTCCCCCAATGGGCGCAACAGACGCTCGCTGCACACCGCAATGACAGAAGGGAGTACATCTACGACTGCGCACAACTCGAGCAGGCAAAGACGCACGATCCCCTGTGGAATGCCACGCAGACTGAAATGGTGGTGAGAGGAAAGCTGCACGGTTACCTTCGTATGTATTGGGCAAAGAAAATCCTGGAGTGGACGCCGAACATCGAGGAGGCAATGAGAATCGCAATATACCTAAACGACCGATACGAGCTCGACGGCCGTGACTCCAACGGCTATACCGGGATCTGCTGGGCCCTCGGGGGTGTGCATGACAGAGCATGGTTCGAGCGACCCATATTCGGTAAAATACGATACATGAGTTACAGGGGGAGTGCATCCAAATTCGACGTTCCTGCATACATTCAGAGGACACACGCGTTGACCAAATCCTGAGAGGAGGATCTCAATGAAAATCAGACTTGTGCTTTCTCGGCCTCTCATTTGTTGTGTTCGGTTGCGCAGCCTCTCAAACGAACCGTGTGGATTCTGCCACACGGGATATTCAGGATGGAAAGCTTTTACCCTGTCCAAAAGCATCGAAGTGCGTATCCACTCAGAGTAAAGATCCCACGCACAGGATGGAACCCATCACCTGAAATAAAGAGAGCGTAACAGTTGAGTGTGGACCCAGATCTGCACGTCTCCTCTGTCGAGTTTTTCCTCAATCTGTGGGAAGTTTAATGGTGAACACAACGCCTTCCCCGTTCGGCTGGTTTGCGGCGAGGATTGTACCATGGTGATCCTCTACGATCCGGTAGCAGATCGAAAGCCCAAGGCCCATGCCCATCTTTCTCTTGCGGGTAAAGAATGGATCAAAAATATGCTCAAGGTCCTTTTCCGCGATTCCAGGTCCGTTATCTGCAACTGTGACCACGACATTTCCTCTCAGGAGGCTCGTTTTGATGGAGATTTCTCTTCCTTCCGCAGTTCTGCTCATCCATCTCATATGAGGATCAGAGGTACCGTTCAGTGCTTCAATCGAGTTGTTGAGAAGGTTTATGAATACCTGCCCCATTTGCTGGGGTGAAGCGATAATCTTGGGTATTTTTGAAGAAAGCTGGAGGTTCACTTTGATTCTGCTTTTCCTGAACTGGGTGTTGAGAAGCGAGACCGTAGCCTTGATGATTTGGTTGATTTGTGTCGGCTCTCTGTACTCGTTTCCAGGGCGGCTTAGATCAAGTAAATTTTTAACGGTATTCCTGATCCTTTCAAAACCGTCTTTGAGGAGCATGAGGTTCTTCTGTTTTTCCCCAACACCACTGAACTCTGATTTCATTGAGTTGAGAAGAACCGCAATTGCCTGAAGCGGTGAGTTTATCTCATGGGCGATCGATGCTGCAAGCTGTCCCGTTGCGGCGAGCCGTTCTGATTGTATGAGCTGTTCCTGTATAATCTTCGATTGGGTGATGTCCGTCAGCATTCCTCTAAGGCCGATGACCTTTTTCCCTGTGTAAATCGGCTGTATTGAAGTGCGTACCCAACGGGCCTCTCCTGTCCTGGTACATATCCTGCATTCGGTTTTTTCGTCACTTCCGAAGAGGGTTTTCCGAATAGCCTCTGCGATAATTTTCTTGTCCTTTTCGTGAATGATCTCCATGAAATGCTTTCCGGCAACCTTTGAGGGAGGAATACCGATGAGGTTTTCGATAGCGGGGTTTATGTAGGAAATGACCCCGTTCTTGTCTGTTGTAAAGAATACATCGGTCAGCTTCTCGATAAGTTCTCTGTACTGCTCTTTGCTTTTTTCGAGGGCTTTCTCTGTTTTTTTCCGCTCTTCGATTTCCTGACGCAACGTTTCGTTTGTCTCCCTCAGGTCTTTCGTGCGTTCGGCAATACGCTTTTCAAGCTCCTCATGAGCCCTTCTGAGCGCTTCATCGGCCTCTTTTCTTTCTTTGATGTTGACCAGGCACTCGACCATTCTGTCCCTCAGCTCACTGTACAGCCGAGCGTTCTCGATCGCCATTGCAGCCTGATGAGCGAAAATGCTCAGGAGAAGACGGTCCTGTATGGTGAAAGAAGAGCCATCAGACTTGTTTATCACTTCCAGTACGCCTATCAATTTTGACTTCCACTTCAGCGGCACACAGAGAATGGACTTCGTTTCGAATCCGCTGATCTTGTCGATTATTTGGTAGAATCTCGGATCTTTCTTCACATCGGAAACCAGCACGGGATCTTCGTGCTCCGCAACCCATCCAGCGATCCCTTTTCCGAAGGGGATGCGAATGTCGGTGAGCTGATCAGCCTTCGGACCGGTGGGTACGCTGAACACAAGCTCTTTATTTTCTTCGTCCAGCAGCATCAGTGTGCTTGCAACCGAGTTCGTCACCTCGTTCGCGTGACGCATGATCAGGGTGAGCACTTCGGAGAGGTTGAGGGAGGAGTTCACAATGGATCCTATTTCGATTGCGGTTCCCAGTTTGTCACTATCGAGGGAATTGTACACCTCCACCATTTTCTGCTGAGCGGAGAGCGCTTCATCAAGCTGATTCTTTGTGATATATCCCAAATCGGTCAGGATTTTCCCTAAAAGGGGCTCCTTGTGAATTTCAGTTGCTTTTCGCGCTTCAGAAACAAGGTTTGCCCTTTGCAACTTTTCGGGAAGTGAATCCTCTTCAAACAATTTCTTCTGCTTCGCAAGCGCGTTTTCAAGTTGTGAAATCGTGACGAAACCCATATCGGTGAGAATTCTTCCAAGCAGGTGTCGAAGAATCATTCAGCATGTCTCCGCAGGCAGCACATGTTCTGCCCCGACTTCATTTTTATTCTAAATTTTCTCGTCGTACATCTTCCAGTTGCGGTCGGCGTCCAACAATTATTTAGGGCAAGAAAACTCTTTCAGTTGCTCTTTATCTAGAAAACAATATAGCATACAATATCCTATTTTTCATTTTTGTCAAGAGTGTGAATCAAATCTGGCTTGTTCAATTGTAAAATATTTATTTAATTATATATAAAATTTTAAAAGGAGCAATAGGTGAAAATAATACTCATGGGGGCCCCAGGAGCAGGGAAAGGTACACATGCAAAAGAGATTTCGAAGAAGTACAGGATTCCACACATCTCAACCGGCGATATACTGCGAGATGAAGTGAAGAAGAAAAGCGAACTCGGGAAAATCGCAAAATCCTATATGGATGAGGGAAAACTTCTTCCTGACAATATAATTCTTGAGATCATAAAGGGCCGTCTTCAGGAAAAAGACTGCAGGAACGGGTATCTCTTCGACGGGTTTCCGCGGACCATCGATCAGGCAGAGCGTCTGGACAGGATTTCAACACCGGATGCAGTTGTGTACCTCAAGTGCCCAGACGAGCTCATTATCAAAAGGTTGACCGGCAGGCGGATGACCAGAGATGGGAGAATATATAATATCTATTTCGATCCGCCACCTTCCGGAGTTGAAGTGTACCAGCGGGAGGACGACAGGGAGGAAACAATCAGAGAGCGTTTGAGGGTGTTCTACGAAACCTTTACCCCGATCATGGATTTCTACAAAAAGAGAAACATATTTTATGAGCTCAAAGGTGATGAGGCGCGTGAAGTTGTGCTTGAAAACATCTTCAGTATCTTGGAAAAATTGAAGTGAAGTCTTCCGGAGAAATCAACGCAACATCCTTCGTTTTTATGAGGGTAAAATAGAGCTTGTCTCGACCATGGATGCGGATTATAGTCAACAAAAATTGCGCCAATATTATTTATTTGGAGGAATAGTGATGAACAATGGGAGAATCATAAGGATCGTTATTATAGGGGCCGGGTTGCTCGGTTTGCTTATTCTGTTCGGGTGTGCGGGTATCGAACCTCATTACGCGCCTTCTGTTGAGGAAATGGTAGGAGCGCAGCGGGCGAAGGAGGATGCGAGAAGCAGGGAAATTATCAAAGGGCTTCAGCAGGGTGGGTATGTGATCTTTCTCAGGCACGCAAAAACTGACTGGTCTCAGGAAGACATCGAGCCCTTTGATTTCAGCACCTGCTCCGGGCAGCGAAATCTTTCCGCTGAGGGACGTGTACAGGCAGCCAGAATCGGCGAAGCCTACAGGCAGCTCAACATACCGGTGGATAGGGTGATCTCAAGCCCCTTCTGCAGGTGCAAGGATACTGCAGAGCTTGCCTTCGGAACCTATGAGATCGAGGAAGACCTGCAGCACATCCCCTACAAGGAAACCCGTGAGGCTAAGAAGCGGATGGAATATCTGTGGAAAAGGGTGGAGGAGATGCTCGCGCAGGTTCCCCCGGCAGGTACCAATACCGTGCTCGTCGGTCATTCTCCGAACCTCTATCCCATCATCGACGTTCGAAATCTTCCAGAAGGGAACACAGTAGTCTTCAAACCGGATGGAAATGGTTCCTTCGAGCTGATCGGGATGATCCTTCCAGAGCAGCTTTTCAGGATCCTGTGATGGCTCTTCGTTGAAAAGATATAAAGCAAGTTTGTTCATACATTTTCTCTAATTGCATTGCTGTGCATGTATTGAGCAGATGAGTCGGGCGGCGGAAGATGAAAACTTTTCATTGTCCACGGCTGTATTAATTTTTAAACCCACAGAACCTTTTTTCCTCTTTATCCTGAATCAACTTCTCATCCTGTATCCCACTGCAATCACGCCGGAAATATGAAAAGACATTTCACTTGCAATTCAGGGAGGGAGAGGTAAAATAGTATCGACATAATCGATATTTGCTCTATTATACGACCTTGAAGGCGAGTGGTATTCATTCAAGCGCATATACATCTCACGTTTTTGATCCTGAAAATGGGTTCAACACCATGAGATTAAGTAGGATTCATGATAGAATCTCAAGTGCCGAAAGGAATTGAAGATTTTGTAAAGGCAACTGAGTTCTGTTTGTTCTCACGAGAACTGACAGAAAGGCTTCATTGATGACTCAATATAAAAAAGATGGATGAAAAGATTTGTTATACGAGCACATGGGAGGATAGATGAAAAAAAAATACGAATGTATACTTTTCACTGTTTTTTTTACTTGTGCTGTGCTCATTCCAATACAAGCATTTGCTGGGGGTAAGGCACAAATAGAAAGCCCGGAGTATCAAGAGCGCCCTACATTGACAACATCTCTTTTCAAAAGCGATCAGGATATTCTCGGTGAAGAAGCAATTGGGAAAATATTATCGAGCAAATTTGAACTGCCCCAGAAAGTAGCCATTGCACTGATGAAATTTCGTTCTGACGAGGCTAAGGCGGTTTATTACTACGGGTATTATTACTGGCGGTCTGAGGAGTATCTGAAAAATCAACAAAATATTATCGATACGCTGTCTGATACAATTTACAAATCAGAGAGAGTTTTGGAAGTGACACTATTTCCTGATATACTAACTCCGGAAGAGCCTTCAATAGCCATAATCAGAGAAGCTGCCATACGTCTTCAAGCGGATGCTGTTTTAGTATTTATCCTTCACAGCGATATCTATCGCAAGTCTCGGTTTCTGGCGCCAGATGAAGTGAAAGCGTATAGTACGTGTGAAGCATTTCTTCTTGATGTGAGAACCGGTCTTATTCCTTTTACCAAAATTATTACAGAAGATATCATTACGAAAAAGAAACCTGCTGATACCAACATGAAAGAAACCTTCTTGAGAGCAGAAAATGAGGCTATTTTAAAATCCTTACACATCCTTGGTGACGAAGTCAATGAATTTCTTGAAATAGCGCCTGTGCGTATAGGGAAGATAGAAGAAGTTGCGGATGAGCAGGCAGCAACTACTTATCCTGAAATATTACATGTAGGTGATCAAGGGTTTACAGAAGATAAAAATGATACAGGAGTGAGCAATATTGAATAGGATTCGACACGTTTTACCCTCGATGTATAATGGTGAAACATCATATACGTCTTGAACAGTATCTGTGACTACGGTTACGATTTTATGCTTCAGGAGAGACTATCGTGATAAAATATTAAAGAGGAGGAAATGAAAACCGAGTCAAAATCATTGACTGTTTCATGGAAAATATTACTCATAGTAAAGGGCTCATACAGCAGAAAGGATTACATATGACGAAAGCAAAGTCATGTATATTCTTTTCATTCTTGAATCTGATAGGTTACCTCGGTATGGTGACTGTCAATGGTCTCGCAAATGCCCTGCCTATAAACAACAAAACCACAGGTGAACTGTCAGATCAATATCCGAACCTCTTCGTACCCGCTGGATTGACCTTCGCGATCTGGGGAGTTATCTATCTGCTCCTTGCTGTTTTCATCATCTATCAGTTCATCGTTGCGTTTCGAAAAACTGCAACTCCTTCGTCCCTTTTGAAAAAAATCTGGATTCTCTTTTTTATTTCCTCGATAGCAAATCTCGGATGGATATTTGCCTGGCACCATGAAAGAGTACTGCTTTCGCTTCTGCTCATGTTGATTCTCTTAGCGTCTCTGATCGGGATCTATCTTCGATTAGGTATAGGTCGATCAGAAGCTTCGAGGGCTGAAAAGTACCTGGTGCATTTACCATTCAGCATATATCTGGGTTGGATTACAATCGCCACGATTGCGAACGTAACTGCTCTGCTGGTCAGTGTTGGGTGGAATCGATTCGGGCTCAGCCAACAATTTTGGACTGTCCTGGTCATTATAGTAGGAATTGCGCTTGCGTTCATTGCGCTTTTTCATCGAAAAGATATTTTCTATGTGTTGGTAGTGGATTGGGCTTTACTCGGCATACTGTTAAAACGACTTGCTGCGGATGCTGTACCGATTGGAAGTATTGTGATTGTTACCGTAGTTGGAATGTCTCTTCTCACGTTGGGGATGATATACCAGTTAATCAGACGGAAAGTGTATTAGTTGAGATTCAATGTGATTTGATGCGTGAGCAGTGTAAACCATTAAAGACAGAAATGAAAAAGACACATTTCATCGTAATTGTGGGCGGCTTTGTACTGGGAATTATCTTGGTATACTATACAAGCGTTGTTCTCATCGTGAGACATAATATCCCGCATATTGTACAAAAGGTGCTCAGGTCAAATGCAATCAAGCTACAGCTATCTGATTTATCCCCACGACAGATGGAAATACTGTGAGGTGAGGCGAATGCTGACAGAGTTGTTAGAATCAAAAAGTTGTTGACTAGTGAATATGAGTGAAAAAAAATCGCGACGTATTGTACCGTGAGTGAGTCTCCATGAAAATCAATCACATTGCTCTGTGGACCAGGGATATTGAGAAACTCAGATCTTTTTATATGAAATATTTTGGTGCTGCATCCACTGCAAAATATGTGAATCGATCCAAAGAATTCGAGTCGTATTTTCTCTCCTTCGGTGAGGGAACCCGTCTTGAAATAATGGCAATGCCGAATATTCCTGAGAATCTAAATAACTCATTCGATCAATACATAGGGCTGATACATCTTTCAATTTCCGTCGGTAGTAAAGAGAAAGTGATTTTATTGACCAATGAGTTGAGGAGTAATGGCTTCATCGTGATCAGTGAGCCACGGCATACCGGGGATGGCTATTTTGAGAGTTGTGTTTTCGATCCTGACGGGAACAGGATTGAAATAACGATTTAAAAGGACTGATATTGTTGATTAGGGATGTGGACCGGGCAGATATCAATCGATGATGATACTGAGGATTGTTGTCGAGGAGGTGTGAAGAGATGAGTCCTTCTTCGCTTTATGATCATCTCAAAATAACGCCTATAAACTGGATTGACGAGATAGAAGGATGGATACTTGTACCTGGTACCGTGAAAGAGCTGAACAAACGGAAGCTGAAAGAAATTATATTTAAAAAAATGAATTGCTATTTTGCGAGTGGAGTTCCAAAAAGTATAATCGATTTCACTTATCGGGCGGTGAGACAGCTCAAACTCACAGAGAAGATCCTGATTTTTTCTCGAGGTATGGTGAGGAATTCAAGGAAGGTGATGAAAAACGCGGTTTCCATATGCGAGCTTGAATGGGGAGTCGGGACTCTTGTGACTATACCGAGAAACCTTGGATACCGGGAGAAAATACTGTTCTACATGGGCGATACCGTATATTCTCTCAGGCTCATGGAACTTGTGGTTTTACATGGATTGTTACAGATTGCGTATCCCGGGAAGAATGCGAAATTTTATTCTACCATGGCGACATTGATAATTGCGAAAGGGTGGCGACATCTGGATACAGCCCAGAATTCGATGAAGAAAGATATTGACGATTTATCATAAAAATATTAATTTTTATTTCCTTTTATTTAAAAAGGTAACACATTTTTTTGGAGGAAGTGTAGTCTATGCACACCGGGAAAGTAAAATGGTTCAATGAACAAAAGGGCTATGGATTCATCAGTAGAGAAGATGGTGATGATGTGTTTGTCCACTACTCAGAGATAGTATCCGATGGATTCAAAACATTGGCTGAGAACCAAGAGGTTTCTTTTGAAATAAAAGAAGGACCAAAAGGTTTACAGGCAGCGAATGTAAAGACTCTGTAATTTGTTCCGAAATGCCCCGTCAATACGGGGCTTCTTTATGGCGGTTTCATGTCACACCGAGCATCAGGAACATGAGAGGGAAGATTCTCATATTTCGGTGTTCACACTGTTGTCTCTTTTTGCAAGGACCTTGAGGAAAGTCTTCAAAACATCGAGCTTTATCCACCTATCGCTTTCATTCCTGCAATGTGACTCATTTATCCCTTTGTGTTGGTGTCTCAGTAGTTTCCCTCAAACCTGATGTTGTAGGGACTCTCATCTGGATCGTTGCTGTTAATTACAAGATTCCTCCACCGGTCTCCGTACTCTATCGGATCGAAAGTGACGCGTATGTCCGTATCTTCTCCCGGAGGCAGGCTGAAAGAAGTAAAGGTGAGGTCGAGGGTAAAATCAGGGTCTCCTTCCATAAGCAGTATGTTCTGTATCAGCAGCTCATCAGTGCCTACATTTGTGATAGTAAGGGTCACTGTTTTTCTGGAAAGTACGACACCCAGATTGCAGGTGGATCCGTCAGGATATTCGGTTTGACCCTGGGTTACTACGATATCAGCGACGGGTGCCTGATTTCCGTATCCTGATAGGGTGAATGTATAGATTTTTTCATCCGGATCGTTGCTCTCAATAGAGATGAAAGCCGTAATGTTTCCTGTGATTGTTGGGTTGAATTGAACGTCGAATTCTGTCTCTTTGCCGGGAGGAATATGTGACGACATCCTGGATAAATCAAGCCTGAACTGTGAGATGTCACCAGAGCTCAGAATAATGCTTGTGATCGTCAAATCCCCGGTACCGGTGTTTTTAATCTTGAACTGCTCAGTCTTTATTTCCCCGACCTTTTTATCGCCGAAATCATAACTCCCACCCGGCTCAACCTGTGGGATCGAAATATCCGGGACTGATTGCGAGTCACCATATCCCACTATGGTAAACTCATAGGGATTTTCGTCGGGATCGTTACTCTCGATTGATACGACTGCTGATTTATACCCGACCGTTGTCGGAGAAAATATGATGGCAAACGAAGTGTCTGTTCCGCTTTTCACAAGGTCAACCGGCACTTCAGTAACACTGAACAGATCCGTGTCACCGGACACGAGAGAGATGCTGTAGAGATGGAGGTCTCCTTTTCCCGTATTTTCGATTGTAAAAATCGCAGGTGTGCTTGAGTAGGTGAGGAGTGTGTGGCCTATATCGTACAGCCCTGATTGAAAGGGAATTTCCATGGATTCCTGCTTCACATTTATGTGAGGTTCCGGCCCAGGTTCTCCATACCCTGTGACAGAAAACACATAGGGGTTTTCATTTGGATCATCGTTTACGATGTGTACCTCGGTATATTGATTCCCGATGAGTGTGGGAGAAAAAGTAATGGTGAGGGTCATGCTTTCTCCGGGTTTCAGGCATTGTGGCACTGATGGAACAAGGAGCTGAAACTGACTGGTATCCCCTGAAGAAAGAAACACATCGTTCACACTGAGCTGTGCATTACCATCGTTCAGAAGGGTAAAAGTAACCGAGGCGCTGGTTGAGCCTATCTCTATCCCCTGAAAATCATACAAACCGTATCCATCGATAAGTTCATCAGATCCCTGTTTTACCGATATATCGGGCTCCTTTACTGTTGATTGGCCATATCCACTCGTGGAGAAACTGAAGGAGTCTCCCTCGCTGCTTTCGATACGAATCACTGCGGTTTTGTATCCTGGAGTTGACGGCGTGAATATCAGTACGAAACTGCTGCTGGAACCAGTCGATATTCGAGAGTTCAGAGATGAGGCATCAACAAAGAATTGTGATCTTTCACCGGATACGAAATAAATGCTCGATATGCTCAATACCGCACCCCCGCTGTTTTCGACGGTGAGGGTAATCTGCGCAGATTCAAAGAGAAAAACTGCACCGAAGTCACAGAACCCTGTCCCTTCTTCTAGATACTCGTCCCCGTTTTTAATCGCTATTTTTGAAGTGGTTGCCATATCATACAGATCCACACGGGAAAGACAGCCGGATAGAGAGACCAGCAACAATAAGAGAGAAAAAAACAGGACGATTGCAACTGCGCGGAATCCGAACTTTCCTGTTGGAAGATGCGATACTCTCACTTTTGCCCATCCAAAGAGCACTTTTTTATCAATTATGGAAAGATATAATAAAATATATCACGTTTTTTATCTCTCACCATAAAAATGTATAAAAAAAAACACTAAATTAGTCATAATTTTAATTATAATTCTCATATATGTGCACTATTTTATAATTTTCGAACGTATGCATATTTTTTTGAAAGATTTTAAAAAGGTGTTAAAATTTAATGGAGAGGCAATATATACCTCCCAACTGTATTTATTCCTTTGAAGAAATTCCAGAGTAGTAGGATTCAACGAGGAGGAACAGGTATGATTTCATTGAAAGAGGCTTTTATCGCTTCTGCGGTCGCGGGTATGCTGTTTGTGCTGAACTGTGGCGGGCATTTTTCCACTTCAGGAGATGGAGACGGATCAGATACGACTCCTCCTGAAGTTGAATCCGTGATTCCGCTGGATGGGAGCACGGACACCTACGTCACAAGCAGTGTCAGCATAATTTTTAATGAGGGAATGGATGAAATAACCGCGGAGAACGCCTTTGCGCTCGATGATGGGGTTATCGCAGTAAGCGGGAGCTTCGATTCCTGGAGCGGGAACACCATGACATTCAGTCCTGACGCAAATCTTGTGTACGGTACTACCTACTTTATCGCACTGGATGCAATCGCGAAAGATTTGGCAGGCAACTTTCTGCAAGCCGCGTTCAGCGCGCAATTCACCACTGAATCAGCCAATACACCCTACGCAGCAGATTTTACCACGATCCCGGACGGAACACCTTCAGACTATGGGTTTACCACCAATAACGGGGAGGATGTCGATGATCACTTTGCTATCACAGTGGAAGGATACATAGATACATCACCGAGCCCCGGTGGGTGGATTTCCGCAGCCTTTTCACCTGACATGGGAATAAAGGACCGCAACGAGAACGGCGGGGTTGTCATCAACTGGAAGACCATGTACCCGTCGGAGGATAATGGGTCATTTCGCGAGAACAACAAGTTGTATGTATCTCTGGCTGATGAAAATGATAATATTTTGTACAATTTCATGTACAGGCCCCTCACCAGTCCAAGTGAAAGTGCGGATGACATGGAATTGAAGGTTGATGGAAATCTTATCGCACATATAAAGACAGGAAACCTGGTCCCATACGGGGCGAGCGCTGCCTGGGTTCTATTCAAAATGGAGCTCACTTCCACAAGTATCAGGGTGTACATGGATCACGATGGGAACGGGTATGAAAAGTACATCGATGTCGATGACGCGACTTACAGCACGTTCCGAAAGCTCCATTTCCAGTACAAGACCGATACGGATCCCTTAAAAAATTACTATATGTATATTGCGGATATTATCGTGGGTCCAATTCCGTGACCTGCGAGTGGGTGACGTTTGCACCGGGCAATACGCTGTTATGCATCCATGCAGTCTCCCCTTCACCTTCCCTGTCGCCGTTCCTATTAGATTGACCATTGTGCTGTTGCTGTTTTTCACTTCTCCAATAATAAAAAATGCGCTAATTTAACAAAGATAGTTTCAATATAGATATTGAGGAATAGGCCAATGAACAAGAAGAAGGGAATCGATTTTCTCTCGATCACAGCAGATCTGAGCAAACCGCCATCAAGGGCATTGTGGCTTGTGAAATGGTTACTGCTCGTTCCACATTTCATCGTTCTTGCAATTCTTTGGGTTGCGTTCACCGTAGTGACGATTATTGCATTTTTCGCGATACTGTTTACGGGAAAATACCCGAAACAGCTTTTCGATTTCAATGTCGGCGTACTCAGGTGGACCTGGAGAGTAGGGTTCTATGGATACTGGATTCTCGGTACCGATCTATATCCCCCCTTCTCATTAAAATCATCCGAATACCCTGCAGATCTCGATCTGGTCTATCCTGAGAGGCTTTCCAGGGGTCTGATATTTGTGAAATGGATTCTCGCGATTCCCCATTATTTCGTAATGATGCCGCTGATGGGATGGGGGCTCGGGCATTACAATGGATCCGGAGTACCGATTTTCGGATTGATCTGGATACTCGTGATAATAGTCGCAGTCGTACTGCTCTTCACTGGGAAATACCAGAAAGACATTTTCAAGCTCAATACCGGTATTATCCGCTGGTCATTCCGGGTGACAGCCTATGTGAGCCTGCTCACAGATCAGTATCCGCCGTTCAGGCTATGGGAATGAGCCATCACCCAGACGAATACATAAGGAAACTCACAGAAGCAGAACCGTTGCAGAAGCCGGTAATGCAGGAGGCGATCAGATTACTCGATCTACCTTCCGGAAGCAGCGGTCTTGATGTGGGGTGCGGTGTCGGGTTGCAGTCAATTCTTCTCGCGCATGCAGTAGGAGAAGATGGACGGGTGACTGGATTGGATACATCGGAACGGTGCATTGCCCGTGCACGATTGCTTGCTGAAGAGAATGGATTGGAGAACCGTATCAGGTTCATACACGGCGATTTTTACAGGATTCCCTTATCGGAAAATCAATTCGACTGGGTCTGGAGTTCCAGCTGTGCAGGGTACGTACCAGGCAGCACAGCATTATTCTTGCGGGAATTTAAAAGAGTCACACGGTCCGGTGCTTTAATCGCGTTGCTCGCAATGACGTCTCAGCAGCTTTTACCAGGCTATCCTGCACTGGAGGCACGGTTAAACGCCACCTCAGTCGGTATCGCGCCATTCACAGAGGCCACACCACCTCCCAGACACTTTTCGAGGGCGCTCGGGTGGTTGATTGAAGCTGGATTTTTAGAAAGGCAAATATTCACGCTCACACATACGTTCCGTGCACCTTTAAAGCAGGAAATGCGAAAAGCGCTGGAACTGCTGTTCGATATGAGATGGGGGGGAGCGCAATCTGAATTGGGACCTGAGGATGCAGCGCAGTTTCTGAAATTGTGTTCACCCGAATCCCCTGAGTGCATATTGAATATTCCTGAGTACTATGCTTTTTGCACGTATACGATGGTGACAGCGCGGGTGCCGTGAAACAGAGGGATTTATTCACGCAATAGCTACAGGAAGACTGCCGAAATCGGTAACCGGGTAAATCATGAAGGGTCATATATATGGAGAACAAGTACACCTTTGCGACGATTCTGCGACATGGAGAATCGGAATGGAACAGGAGCGGAAAGCATCAGGGACAGCTTGACAGCCCGCTTTCAGAGAGGGGAATTGTACAGGCACGAACCACCGCAGGGTGGCTTGCCCGTTGTTCGAGGAAATACGACGTGCTCTACAGCAGCGATCTGGGAAGGTCGGTACAGACAGCTTTTGTGATCGCTCGAGAGCTACGGCTTGATATCCGATTCGATGCGCGCCTTCGTGAAAGAAAACTCGGTATTCTCGAGGGGCTCACGCTGGAAGAGTTCAGGAAGAGGCACCGGGAGGAATACAGGAAATATGTCTCAGGGGATCCCGATTATATCATTCCAGAGGGTGAAAGTATCAGGCAGAGATATGAGAGGGCGGTATCCTTTTTGACCGAGGTTGCGGTATTGCATGAATATCAACGTATTCTCGTGGTCACACATGGCGGTATACTGGACAGCATTTTTCGAAAGGTCTGTAGCATCGACTTAAATTTAGAAAGAAGCTTTTCTCTCATGAACAGCAGCATCAACACCTTTGTCGTTTGCAATGGAAGATGGGAGCTCATGAGCTGGGGGAACATCTCACATCTTGACGGGATTGGTACATGCGACGATGAGTAAAAGGACGAGAATATGAAAATACGGGTTTGGCCTGAAGAGGTTTCTATCGGCCAGCTCCCCGGGGAAGCGCAATTTCCTGAGTGGGGAGTGCAGTCGCGCTTTTTCTCGGTGATGAGGAATGGCGGAGAAGTAACCGTGGTGGTCGAGTCACGGTATATTCCTCAAGGGGTGAAGGCTGAACACGGGTGGGTTGTTCTTGAAACAGATGGTCCTCTGGAGTTTCATTTGACTGGTGTGCTCTCGAATATCCTTGAGAAGCTGTCACGGGGTCGGATCAGTGTATTCGTACTTTCGACCTACAGCACGGATTGCATACTGATCAAGAAAGAGAATCTGGATTCTGCGGTACAACTTCTTTCCGAAAACCATGAAATTGTCCGCTCATAGGGCGGGTCCTGGTTGGGGATGTCCTTATGCGGTTCATTGAATTGAGCCATGTGATCGAGCATCGTATGATCACCTACAGGGGTCTTCCGGGGCCTGTTATTACAGAGTTCATGTCGCGCGATGAGTCGCGAAGCCATTACAGCGAGGGTACGGAGTTCAGCATCGGGAAAATTGAGATGGTGGCCAATACGGGCACCTACCTTGACTCGCCCTTTCATAGGTTTTCCACCGGCAAAGATATCTCTGAGCTGCCTCTTGAGAGCCTCGCTCGGCTATCCGGCGTTCTCATCCACACCGCTCGAAATAGAAGAGTAATTGACGTCTCAGTGTTACAGGGAAAAGAACTGAAGGGAAAAGCTGTTTTGATCCATACCGGCTGGGCGCACCACTGGGGCACTGATCTCTATTCGAACGGTCCATACCCCTTTCTCAACAGGGATGCCGCACTCTATCTGGTTGAGTCGGGTAGTGTTCTCGTGGGTATAGATACCTACAATGTCGATGACATCAATGATGGAAGCAGACCTGCTCACACCCTGCTGCTTCAGTCCTCGATCCCGATCATAGAGCATATGTGCAATCTAGAGCAGCTGCCGGACTCAGGCTTCATCTTTTTTGCGGTGCCTCCCCGGATCAAGGGGCTTGGGTCCTTCCCGGTGCGTGCCTTCGCCTTCATCCAACAGGAGTAATACTCATCAGCTTTTGAAATATTCAGTGCAAACCACTTTGCAGGGAGGGTGGGAGAAAAAATGGCACAACATATCGGAATTGTTGCCTGCAGCTATGAGGGTGCGGCACTCTGCTACCAGACGATCTGTAAGGAGGGATCAAACTACATGGGCAGGCATTCACATCCGGAGGTGAGCCTGCACAATCATCCCCTGTCCGAATATATGCGCTTTATCGAAATGGCTAACTGGGACGGAGTCGCACAATTGATGCTCTCGTCTGCGAACAAGCTGGCCGGGTCGGGAGTCGATTTCCTGATCTGCCCAGACAACACGATTCATCAAGCGTATCATATCGTACAGAAGGGATCTTCCCTCCCCTGGCTGCATATTGCAGAGGAGGTCGTGAATGTTGCGGTGAAGCGAGGGTACCGGAAGGTCGGAGTAATGGGCACGAAGTATCTGATGGAGGGCCCGGTATATCCCGGAAAATTCGGCAAGCAGAACATCGTAACCGCGGTTCCAACAAGAGAGAGAAGGGGCAAAATAAATTCGATCATTTTCGACGAGCTGGTGTACGGCATCATCAGAGAAGACTCAAAACAGTATTTTCTCTCCACGATTCAGGAGATGGGAGCTGAGGGGTGTGAAGCCGTTGTCCTCGGATGCACAGAGATACCCCTTATCGTGCTGCCGGAGGACTCCCCCTTGCCTGTGCTGGATTCTACCAGGATTCTGGCGCGGGCGGCGCTTGAGCGTGCCGTGGCTGAATCATGAATAGCTTGAGGAAAGGCGAAGATGAACAGGATCATTCTGATTACCGGTGCCTCTTCAGGAATCGGGAAGTCGTGTTATGAGTATCTCGCCGCCCAGGGGTACACCGTGTTCGGGACCAGCAGGTCCGTCAACTCAGGGTTCCATTCCGATGATGCAATGGGGCCCCGAATCATTCGGATGGATGTATCAAGCGATGAATCGGTGCTTGAGGCAGTGGACTTGCTGGTGAGAGAGACCGGAAGAATCGATGTGGTGGTGAATAACGCCGGTATATCCGTTGTAGGCTCGATGGAGGACACCGCGATGGAGGAGGCCCGTTCTGTTCTGGAAACGAATTTCTGGGGTGCAGTGCGTGTCTCAAAAGCGGTGCTTCCAGTAATGCGGAAACAGGGGGGAGGATACATCATCAACATCGGTTCGATGGGTGGCGTGATCGGATTACCATTCCAGGCCTTCTACAGCGCAAGCAAGTTCGCGCTTGCGGGAATGAGTGAGGCTCTCCGAATGGAGGTGAGGCCCTATGGTGTGCACGTAATTCTCGTCGAGCCGGGTGATTTTCGCACTGGAATCACTGAGCACAGAAAAAGAGCGGTTCGTTCAGGAAGAAAAAACTGCTATTCAGGGCGCTTCGAAAGAGTGCTGGCAATAATCGAGAGGGGAGAACGGAAAGGAAGTCACCCTTCCAGGGTTGCTCTTCTCATCGACCGAATCATCAAGAGCTCACATCCAAAGTCTAGATACAGAATCGGGAAGCCGAAGGAGCTTCTGGCTGTGTGCCTGAAGAACGGCATACCCGGCTGGGTGTTCGAACAGCTCGCCAGAGGATACTGGAATTTACGTGAATGAAAAAAGACCTTTCGTGCATGAGCGTGCGAAAAAGCGATGGGAGCACCGCATGAGCGTGCGGGAGATAGACGCGAAATCGATCCTGAGAAAACAGAAGAGAATCGACTCATGGTTCATTTCCCGGTATGGAATGAATCTCTACAGGGGGTGTGTGCACAACTGCAGCTACTGTGACGGTCGGGCAGAGCGATACTATGTTGAGGGTGAGTTCGGAAGGGATGTGACCGTCAAGAAGAACGCCCTCGAAATACTCTCAACGGAGTTGAGCCCGAAGGCAAGGCGTGTTCCGTTGAAAGGGGGCTTTTTGCTTCTGGGAGGCGGTGTTGGTGACAGCTACCAGCCCGCTGAAGAGAAATACCTGCTGAGCCGCGGGGCCTTGAAGCTTTTTCATTCTCGCGGTCTGCCGGTGCACGTACTCACAAAATCCTGCCTCGTAAAAAGGGATGTAGATCTGCTGAATGAAATACAAAAAAAGAGCAGGGCAATCGTGAGCTTCAGCTTTTCCTCAGTGGATGAGAAGATGAGCGATCTCTTTGAACCGGGGGTTCCTACCCCCCAGGAGCGATTGAACACTCTCTCCTGTCTGAAGGATCGTGGACTCCCGTGCGGGATGTTTTTAATGCCCGTCATACCATTTTTGACTGATGATGCGGACCACATTGAGGCTGCGGTGTGCGCGGCCCAAAATGCAGGAGCGGATTTCATCATTTTCGGAGGGATGACTCTTAAGGAGGGCAGACAGAAAGAGTGCTTTCTTGAACTGCTCAGGCAGAGATATCCCCACCTCATCCCCCGCTATCAGTCTACCTACGCGGCAAACCGGTGGGGCCAGCCGGCCAGGGAGTACTCCGATGACCTGCAGCGAAGGTTCCGGGAAATTACGCGAAACTACGGAATTCCCATACGAATTCCTTCAGGACTGTTCAGAGATATTCTGGATGAAAATGATCTTGCGACCGTCATACTGGAGCACATAGATTATCTCCTCCGGCTCGATGGAAAGCACTCGCCTTTCGGTACTGCAGCCCGTTCTCTCTCCATCATACACCGACAACTGCCATTGATTCAGCCGGACCTGTGTGAGATAAAGGGTGTGGACGGGAGGGCACGCCGGATCGTTGAAGAAATACTCCGGACAGGGACTTCCACATTATACGAACAGCTTCTCTTCGCTCCGTGAGGGAACAGCGGTATGGACCTTGATCGCTGGCAATCTCTTTGCCCTAAGTAGTGTGCAGAGGGGGGAACGGGCGTTATATTCTTTGTGGATGCTCAACCTGAAAAAAGGATTGTATCTGTGTACCGTATTTTCGGACGCCTAATCGAACCAAGGAGTGGCACTTCCGTGATCCTGACCAAAGGGCAGTACCTCAAGATCGTCGATTGGGAAGGAAAACAGGTTGCAGACCTGGTTGCGTTCAACTCCTGCGACAGGGGTGAAAAGCTCTCTACTGCAGCAACGATCGACATGTGCGCATCCATCAGAATCGGGAGAGGGGATTTTCTGTTTTCCAACCGGTACAACCGAATGTTCCGGGTGGTGGAGGACAGGGTTGGAAGTCATGATCTGCTTCATCCTGCATGCAGTCTTGAGATGTACCGCGCTCAGTACTGTATTCATTCTCACCACCCGAGCTGTCAGGAAAATCTGGAGGCTGCACTGAGGGAACATGGAATAAGGGGTGAGGAAATTCCGAATCCGGTAAACATCTTCATGAATGTGCTCATTGACCGAAAGGGGAGAGTCCATATCCGAACTCCTCTCTCGAAAAAAGGTGATTTCATACTCCTGCGGGCAGAGATGAATCTGATCGTTGGTGTCACGGCATGCGCTGTGGAGGAGAGCAGATGCAACGGATATGCGTGTACGGCTGTGCAAATAGAAGTGCTCAGTGAAAAAGGCGTATGAGTATTTCAAAAAGCGAAGCGGTAACTCGATCGAGTGACGGGAGGAGACGAAATGGAGGCAATTTACAGGAGGAGAAGTATCAGGAACTACACGAAAGAGCCTGTATCTGAAGAGGCTCTCCGTGAGTTCATACGGGCTGGGATGGCTGCGCCCTCAGCAGGAAACCAGCAACCTTGGCACTTCATCATAATCGACAGGAGGGATCTCCTCGATGCGATTGCTGATATCCATCCCTACGCCCAGATGCTGCGCCAGGCTCACGCCGCGATCCTCGTCTGTGGAGACCTTGACCTGGAGCGGCATGAAGGCTTCTGGGTGCAGGACTGCTCAGCTGCCACCGAAAATATCCTTCTCGAAATTGCAGACCGGGGATTCGGCGGTGTGTGGCTTGGCGTCTATCCGAGAAACGACCGCGTTCAGGGAATCAGAAAATTGCTCGAGATTCCTGAGCGGGTAGTCCCTTTTTCTTTGATCGCGGTAGGGCATCCGGCAGAACAGAAAGAGCCGAAGAGAGAATTTCTGGAAGAGAGGCTCCGGCGCAATCGCTGGAATGATTGAGATCGTTGATGCCAATGCGCTGCATTTTCCCAGGCACTTTCCTTTATGCAGGAGAAAGAAAAAGTGGAAATAACCCTTGAAGCGAGGGGCTCATGATACTGAGCGCGAGCCGGAGGACAGATATTCCCGCATTTTTTTTCGACTGGTTTTTAAACAGGTTGAAGACCGGGTACGTGCTTGTCCGAAATCCCTTCAATTCACGCCAGGTGAGCAGAATCAGTCTCCAGGAGACAGTGGATTGTGTTGTATTCTGGACGAAGAATCCTGCCTGCGCGTTCAGGAGGCTTGAGGAGCTCACCGAATACGGAATTCCCTACTACTTCCTATTCACAATTACTCCATATGGCCCTCAGCTGGAGAGAAATCTTCCTCCAGAAGATGAGCGCATCGATACTTTTCGAAAACTTGCGGATACACTGGGAAAGGAGAGAGTCATCTGGCGCTACGATCCGATTCTCTTCAGCAGCAGCATAGATGTGGACTTCCATCGGAGACGTTTTGCCTGTATTGCGAAAAAGCTGGAAGGTACGACGAACAGATGCGTGATCAGCTTTCTGGATTTGTATAAAAAGTGCCGTAGGAATCTTGCTCACTTTCAGATCATTGATGCCACGGAAGAGCTGATGCTCCGAACCGGAACCTACATCGGTGAGATCGCCCGGGGGTACGGTATCAGCCTTCAATCCTGTGCCGAGGAGATGGATCTTTCAATTGCAGGAATCACGAAAGGGAAATGCGTCGACGATTCTCTGGTCTCAAAACTGGTGGGTGAGAAAATCACTCTCCCGAAGGACGCCTCCCAGCGCAAGGCCTGCGGATGCGTGGAGAGTATCGACATCGGCGTGTACAACAGCTGTGCGCACGGCTGCCAGTACTGTTACGCAAACTTCAACCACGATCTGGCCCAACGAAACTGTGCTCTTCACGATCCATCAAGCCCATTGCTTATCGGTACACTGCAGAGAGGGGACCGAGTTGTCGAAAGAGAACTGCGGCGCTTCACCGGTGTACAGCAAAAGCTCTTCCCCTTCTGATCGCACAGATGTGCGCTCGTTCCTGAAAAGGATCACCTAAAGAGCGTGGAGAAGACAAGATTGCCTTTTCTCCCCCCCAGATTTCTATTATAATAGGCACAACCTGAAAAAGAGCCAGAAGGAAGCGTGTCATGGATAAAAGGAAGGTTGTTATTGTGATGGGGAGCCCCCGGAGGAACGGAAACAGCGCCGCTTTGGCACAGCGGGCCGCTGCTGGTGTCATGGAAACGGGAGGAGAGGTGGAAAGTTTCTACCTCCACGAAATGAACATTCATCCATGCACTGCCTGTGATTCGTGCCAGAAGGATGAAGACTCGCTCTGCGTGATCGAGGACGACATGCAGCTCCTCTATCCCAGGGTGCGTGCAGCAGATGGTCTTATCATCGCGTCACCGGTGTACTGGTTCACCGTTTCGGCGCAAACAAAACTGTTCATAGATCGCTGCTATGCGTTCGGAAGCCCCAGGGGAAACATTCTGAAGGGAAAAGGGATCGGAATCATTCTCACCTATGGAGATGTGGATCCCTTCAGCTCGGGAGCGGTGAATGCCATTCGTACCTTCCAGGATGCCTTCGGGTATATCGGAGCCCCGATATTTGGGATAGTCTATGGAAGCGCGTTCACAGAGGGAGAAATAAAAAAGGATAGAGCGCTCATGGAAAAGGCGTATCAGCTCGGAAAACGGATGGCTTCAGGCTGAAAGGCAGGAAACAATCCACCGTTTTTTTGCCCGAAGTCATAGAGAAATTTCGGAAAAATTACCTGCAGGTACTGGAATCAGGGTATAATACCGGATAATCCGCTGGACAACATCCGGTATTCGTCTGTGGAGACTATCGAGAGAATACAGCTATGGATCTCCTGAAGAAAAGCATAAAAGGGAGCAGGGGAAATTGTCTTCCAGGAACTCGATAGGAGTATGATCCCTACGAAAATCTTCAGGAGTTGCACCGGGTGTATCCAGAAGGCTCCGTGCACCCCGCTCTTCTGAGACTCGAGGAAAATTGGCGAGGATGCCTTCCCCGCGCCCTTTGAATTCTCGTGGGTTATGAATCGGTCGAGCTGCTGATGAGGAAAATAGGCGTGCACTTGCAGAATAACAATGGAGAAAGCTATCAGATACCACTGAGCGCGTGGCGAGATCTCCTCAAGCTCGCCGAGCAGAACGGATGGAAACCCAAGGGCACCGAACCAGATATCGAGTATCTCAAGAAGAGGGCGCGGGACCCGGAGGGCGGATATGACCAGAAAATCATGGACGAGGTAATCGATGAGTGGAACGGCACCTACATGACGCAGGAGCACCAGAAAGTCACCTATGCAGATGCATTGAACATGGCTTTTGCACTGGAGGAGGCGCTGAAGGAAGGGTATGTCTACAAAAAACACATCACAGAGTTCGTTTCATTCTGCAAAAGAGGCGGGTTTCAAATCACCTGAATAAAAAATAAGAGGAGGAGTTCCTGCTGATTTGCCAGGAAGAACGGATTTTAAGAGGAGTAAGAGCAGAATGGAGCTGGAAGAAGAGGTGAGAGGAGTGATCAGTCATGACGATGGGTTTCTCGTCGGGTTTGCGGATATGCATGATGTGATTGGACGCCGTTACGGCTCACACAGATATGCGATCGTGCTTGCGAAAAAGCTTGAGGACAGTATCATTGATTCGATCATTCATGGGCCTAACGAGGATTACTACCGGCTATACAAAGAAACCAACAGTCTTCTCATACAAATGCTTGGGCGAATCTCTGAAGAGCTCAGGTCCTTGCACGTTTCCTGCCTCTCTATAAAACCAACAGTGAATGACGAAGAGCTCGACAGAGAATACGCACGCACCCTGCGAACGGATTTTTCCCACAAGATGGCAGCAACACGGGCGGGAATGGGATGGATCGGGAAAACCGATCTCCTGGTGACAGAAGAGTTCGGACCCAGAGTGAGGCTTGGAACGTTGCTTATCGATCAGCCGGTTGGAAGAGACGCGATACCTGTTGATCAGAGCAGGTGCGGGAGCTGCACCCTCTGTGTTAAGATGTGCCCTGCGGGTGCGGCGAACGGCCTCCTGTGGAAAGTGGGAATCCAGCGGGAGGATTTCTTCGATCCCTTCAAATGCAGGAATACATGCATCGATCTGTCCATGAAAAACCTGAAAAAGCGGGTGAGCATCTGCGGGATCTGTGTTGCAGTATGTCCGAAGGGGGTGAAGAGAACCGGGCGTACTGCGTAGCCGTCTTCTGTGCGATGGCTCTGAGATCCGGATGCTCAGACAGGGTGGATTTGCAGATCGATCGCAAGGAGGAGATGACAGATTATGAAAATCTACCAGGTGGACGCGTTCACGGACCAGGTATTCTGTGGAAACCCAGCCGCGGTGTGTGTGCTGGAAGAACAGCGAGAAGATCAATGGCTTCAGAGTGTTGCTGCTGAGATGAACCTCTCTGAAACAGCCTTTCTCTGGCGGATGGGAAATCAATGGCGTCTCCGATGGTTCACCCCGACAGTCGAGGTTGACCTCTGCGGTCATGCTACTCTGGCAAGTGCACACATGCTCTGGGAGCTGGGATACGAGGAGAGACGAAACATTGTGCGATTCGAAACGAGAAGTGGCCTTCTGAGGGCATCCTCAGATGGGGAGTGGATAGAGCTGGATTTCCCCAGCGAGCCACCTTCCGACTCTGCTGCTCCAGAAAAATTGCTTGAAGCACTGAAGGTCTCCCCCAGGTATTCAGGCAAGAACAGGTTTGATTTCCTCCTCGAGCTGGACTCCGAAGAGGAAGTCAGAAAGCTCGCCCCTGATTATACCCTGCTCAGACAGATTCCAGCCAGGGGTATCATCGTTACCAGTATCTCGAATTCGGGGAATTACGACTTTCTCTCACGTTTTTTTGCTCCTTCGTGCGGAATAGACGAAGATCCGGTCACCGGATCTGCACACTGCTGCCTCGGTCCCTACTGGCAGCGGAGAACAGGACGTGACAGTTTTACTGCGTATCAGGCTTCGAAGCGGGGAGGGTATCTCAGGGTACGGGTAGGTAAGAGGCGTACCTACATCTCTGGGAAAGCGATCACCGTGTTCATTGGTGACTTCATCGATTGAGGGGGGGAGGTTATTTTCGGTGCATTGGCGGGTAAAAAACCGCATAAACCACTTACCACATCAAGATCTACCGGCCGATAATTACTTGTGACGGTAAAAATTTGGAAAGGAGTGTGCACACATGCAAGATTACCCCGTCAAGCTCACCATCGAGTATCCCACACGGCTTTCCAGGGGGTGGGTGGTCCTGAAGCTGTTTTTCGGATGGCTTTACGCAGGCATTCCGCACGGTGTATGCCTCTGGCTGTACGGGATTGCAGTCGGTATTGTCACTTTTGTCGCCTTCTGGGTGATTCTTATTACCGCGAAGTACCCGATGGGTCTCTTTGATTTTGTTACCCGCTACATCCGTTGGTCAACGAGGGTAACTGCGTATCTCAGCCTCATGAGGGATGAATACCCCCCCTTCAACGGGAATGAGTAGACAGTGTGCCGAAGGGTTCTTTTCCTGGTGTATATCCGGGAAGACGCCGGGTTGGTGTAGACTGTATCCATCTGCCGTGCCGCTGACTGCAAGACAACAGCGTGTGCTGGAATTTCGGTGAAACCGAGAAAAAATGGAAGGTGCCAATTGCTCCCAGGCTTCAGGAAACATGTGATCCCTCCGGCAATGGCGATGGCCGGGGGAGTTCTGGGAATAATGGGAGCCATATTACGGGAGTTTTACTACTTTTCTTATATTCTCGCATTCATTGCAGCTCCCATGATCGAAGAGTCGCTGAAACCCACAGGTCTGTACCTGGTCCTGGTTTTGTGGCCGAAGCTTCTCCGGGGTAAGCTCTACACCGCCCTGCTTTCCGGGCTCGCGGGCATCGTATTTGCGCTCATCGAGAACATCTTTTATCTCAGAGTATATTTTCCGGAACACACACGGGAGCTCGCCGTATTTCGCTATACTGCTGGTGTCGGAATCCACGTCGTGTGCAGTTTCATATTGGGTTTTGGAATTAATAGAAAGCTGCTCTCCTCGATAAAAGGGGAGATACCTCTCCTGCAAGGAAACAAGAAGTATTTTTTGATACCGATGTTTCTCCATAGTGTGTATAATGTAATTGTGACATTTTTCAGTCATTGGTTCGGGCTGTAGCAGAGCTCACGAAATGGGTGATTTCACACCGGGAGAGAGAGAACTCCATGATCGGGGCAATAATTGGAGATGTCGTGGGTTCCGTGTATGAGCACCGGCCTATAAAGACCACCGATTTCCCCCTGATATCAAAGGATTGTACCTTCACTGACGATACGGTGCTGACGGTTGCAATCGCCTCAAGCCTTCTGTACGGCAAAAGCTACAGTGAAGCATTGAAGCAGTACGGACGGCAGTATCCTTTCGCGGGATATGGATTGAGCTTCTACAACTGGATTTTTTCGCAGGCCAGTGATCCCTATGGAAGCTGGGGAAACGGTTCTGCAATGCGGGTCAGCCCGATAGGTCTGTTTTTCAACAGGTTGGATGATGTTCTTCGTGAAGCGCAGAAGAGTGCTGAAGTCACCCATAATCACCCGGAGGGAATCAAAGGTGCCAAGGCAACTGCGGCAGCGGTGTATCTGGCCCGGATCGGCAACACGAAACACATGATAAAGAGATTCATACAGGACAGCTTCGGCTACGATCTGACCAGTACAGTTGAACAGATACGTTCCTGGTACGGTTTTGACGTAAGCTGTCAAGGGAGTGTACCCTTTGCGATCATCTCTTTCATTGATTCCAGAGACTACGTGGATGCGGTGAGAAATGCGGTTTCCCTCGGCGGAGACAGCGATACACTTGCGTGCATTGCAGGAGGAATCGCAGAAGCGTTCTACAAGGCGATCCCTTCTCAACTCGTGCAAGAGGTTGAAACATTGCTTCCCGAAGATCTGCTCTCCGTGGTATCTGATTTCGAGGCCAGGTACGGATGCGCGACGAGAGCGCAATGAAAATGGGAAACATTGGAACATATTTTTGGAAATATCTGGTACACCGGAGACAGTCGCCCACACATGTGGAAGGTCTGTTACAGCACGTGCAGATAAGAGCGGGGCAGCGATACCTTGAGGTTGGGTGTGGAAACGGTGCAGTTGCGAACCACATTGCAAAAAAATATCCAATCGAGGTGGTCGGAATAGATGTGGACCCAGAACAGATCCAGGTTGCACGCCGGAACATGGAGAGGAGCAACCGTATCCGTTTTTTCGTCTGTGATGCGACCAACCTCCCCTTCGATGACCGGGATTTCGACATTGTTGCGAGTTTTGGGGTGATGCATTCAGTTGCAAACTGGGCCAATGCTCTGGAAGAATTGGAGAGGGTGCTGCGGCCAGGAGGGTACTTCATTTTTTCTGATTTCGTTTATCCGGGTTGGGTTGCGAAAATGGGTATTCTCATGAAAAAAGGACGCGGATTTCCCACACCGCGGGATGTATACGCTCTTGTGCAGCAGCACGGTTTTTCTGTGCTGTATTCCTCTCTCTCACGGTTCGTTCTGCTGTTAAGATTCTCGGCGGTGTATCGTGCGCCAAGAGGGTAGAATGAAGGTTGTTTTGAGCAGGAAAGGGTTTGACTCTCATGCTGGTGGTTGTGCGAGCCCAATCCTCCCTGATGGCAGGCTTTTGTCTCTGCCCATACCGGAGGAAGGCTCCGGTGTCAGCTACGGCGACCTGAGGCTCGAAACCGATATGAGCTACTTCGATCTCATGGCGTTACTCAGCCCGTTGTGCAGGAGTAACAGAGTAACATGCACCCTCGGAAGATCCACCGAATGTCATCTGGACCCGGATCTTGTGCGCACGGTGCGGCAGAGAGGGAACGGTTGGAAAGGTGCGTTCGGACAGATTGGGGCAGCACAGCGGCACCTGGAAAACCAGGGTGTGGAAAAGGATGATCTCTTCCTTTTTTTCGGATGGTTCAGATTCACAGAACAGTATGAAACACGGCTTCGTTTTTCCCGTCATTGCAAAAACGGAATGCATGTGATATTCGGATACCTCCAGATCGGAGAAATTTTGCGCATCGGTGTCGGTTCGTCTGTCCCTGCGTGGCTTCAAGGACATCCCCACCTAGCCCCACACAGGATCACAAGCGTGTCGAACAGCATCTACCTCGCGAGGGATCGACTTTCCTGGAATCACAGGCTGCCGGGGTACGGGGTATTTCGATATGACGATTCGCTTTTGCTTACCGGGGAAGGCTTCTCCAGATCGCGCTGGTGTCTCCCCGACTGCTTCAAAAAGGTCAACATCAGCTATCATGGGCCGAGGAGCTTTCGGCAGGGGTATTTCCAGTCGGCATGCAGGGGGCAGGAGTTCGTGGTGAGGAGCAGTGAGAAGGTCTGGCGATGGACACAAGAACTTTTAGAAAACCTCGACGAAAAGCTCTGGGGTGACGGAGGTGAGGGTTCTCAACCGAGCGGGAAAAAAATCAGAGAGAATGGAGCTGATCCATGAAGCACAGACAGGCAGAACGGGGGAGAACTTTTATCCTTCTGCTCGAGGATGGAGAGATCCTTCATGAAACAGTGGAGGAGTTTGCGAGGACCCATTCTGTAAAAGCGGCGGTTCTCATTGCTGTGGGCGGTGCGGACGAGGGAAGCAGGCTCGTGGTGGGTCCTGAATCAGCAAGGACCCTCCCGATTCAACCGAAGGAGCGGGTGCTTGAGGGTGTTCACGAGCTCGCCGGAGCAGGAACGCTTTTCCAGGATGAAACGGGGAATCCGGTCCTTCATATGCACCTTGCCTGTGGGAGAGGAGATGGGACAATCACCGGGTGCGTCAGGAATGGGGTAAGGGTTTGGAGGATGCTCGAGATCATACTCATAGAGCTGATCAATACGAGCTCACTGCGGAAACATGATATCCAAACCGGTTTTCTCGTGCTGGAACCATAAACCTTTGGGAGCCAATTCAGTGCAATATTATCCCAAACCTGTAACCCTTCGAAGAGGGCCTTAAGCATGAAATACAGGTGTCTCATTCTCGATCACGATGATACTGCGGTGAAAAGCACCGCTGAGATACACTATCCTGCGCATGTGGAGGTGATACGGGTTCTCAGACCGCATCTGCAACCGATCAGTCTGAACGAATGGTTTCTAAAGAATTTCACCCCGGGAATCATGGAATACCTGACAGAGGAGCTGGGTTTCAAAGATAAGGAACTGCAGATAGAATACCGTATCTGGCGAGAGTTCACCACCAGAACGATTCCTCATTTTTATCCCGGTTTCAAGGAAACTTTGATGGCATTCACGCAGCAGGGAGGAATCGTGACCGTCGTCTCTCATTCTGAAAGAGACATTATCGAGCGTGATTATCGTGCATGGAGTGAAGGTGAACCGTTGATACCGAACATGATTCATGGATGGAGTTACGATGAACAGAAGAGAAAACCGAGCCCTCTTCCTGTGAAGAAAATACTCAAGCAGTTCGGACTGCGGGAGGATGATGCGCTGATTGTCGACGACCTCAAGCCGGGCGTTCTCATGGCGCAGGCGAGTGGTGTCGCAGTTGCGGCGGCAGGCTGGGGGCATTCAATCCCGGCGATACGCGACTATATGGTAAAGCACTGTATCACCTACTTTGAAACCATTGACCAATTTCGAAGTTTCATTCTCTCGTAGAAAAGTTCATAAAAAATCGGTTTCTGTATTTCTCTATTTTGGTGTATAATTTGAAATGGATATTGCATTGCCGCTTCGAAATCAGACCTGTTATCCAAGAGGACTGAAAAATGGATGAAACGATCCACATCAGCAGTACCGTGGGGCAGCGGCTGTACAAAGTGAAAAAAACAGATTCGCGTGCTCTGGTTTTTCAGGGGAAAAGAATCCCAATCGTGAGTGAGATAAAGCTTGGAAGAAGCAGGGCCAACAATGTCGTAATCGACGATCGAATGGTGTCCAGGTTTCACTGCGTTGTTCAGAAGATCAAGGATGATTTCTATATAAAGGACCTCAGCAGCATGAATGGAACCTTTATTAACAAAGTCAGGGTCCCGTCAAGCAAATACATGAAGCTCGCCAAGGGCGATGTGATCCGACTTGGGAAAACCGAGCTCACGATTATTTGACATCTTCTTTTTCCGCTTTTACGTCACCCTACACAATAACCACTTCGATATGTTGAGAAAGCTCCTTCTTTAAAAAACTTTCGATGTAATTCAGTGTCCCTGTCTTACTGCTGGGGCATCCAGCGCAGGCCCCCAGGTAGTGGATGTAGATCTGAGTCTTGCCGTCCTTCTGATCCTTCATGTCGACAACTTCCAGATTGCCTCCCTCTATCAGCAGATTGGGACGAACCTGCTCGTTCAGAACCTGCTCCACTGCCCTGTGCTTCTGGATGAGGTTCATTTTGGTGAAGTCCCTCTGATTCAGTGCATGGGTAACTTTCTCATTCTCCATTTCCTGTCTCACCTCGTTGAGTATATCAACGAGGTAGTGTCTTCTTTTTTCATGTCCGCCGGGACGTATGCAGGACTTGCAGAAAGCCCCTGCTTTCGTGTAATGAGTGATTTCCTCGACTGTTTTCAAATCATTCAGCCTGATTACTTCTTTGATCGTCCCGAGAGAGACACGCGCGCATTCACAGACAATATCCTCCTCTTCAAGGGAGGACATGTCAACCCCCTTGTACATGGACGCAGCTTTTTTTATCACATCGTATGCCATTACGCTGCAGTGCATCTTCTGTGGTGGAATGGCCGTTCTATTTTCATCGTCCCGAAGAGCCTTTTCAACGTCCAAATTGGTGATCTTTAAGGCTTCGTCTACTGTTCGTCCCACGCACATTTCTGCCATGACATCACTCGATGCGATTGCAGTCCCGCATCCGAATGTTTTATACTTTGCAGCAAGGATTCTGTCGGTATTCGGGTCAACAACCCAGAAGAGCCGAATTGCGTCTCCGCACACTTCAGCACCATAATCTGCAACGATGAGCTTTCCGCCGAGCTTCTTTGCGTCCTCTTCGGTTATTTCGCCCATATAACCGGGATTCGACATACGCTCGTTCACCTTACTCGAGTACTGCTCCCAGAGGGCGCCCCCTAAAAGGTCCGTTTTTGCCATTTGCGCCTCTTTTTCATCCTGTATAGTATTGAGCAGCTTCCCTTGCTGGACTGGCAGCTGCTCTTGGAAATAATCTCATCTGTTGCTCAGAGATATACTCCTGAGCCGCTCGACCGAATTTTTTATCGCCTCAATGGTTTTGTTTATTTCATTTTCCGTCGTGAACCGGGAAAGACTCAGCCGAATACCGGTGTGTGCGAGTTCGTCGGAGATGTGCAGGGCGACAAAGGTCGGGTTTGGCTCCAGTGATTCCGATGCACAGGCACTTCCCGTGGATGCGGCAATCCCCTTCTGGTTCAGGTCCCATATGAGCGCTTCCCCCTCGACTCCTTTGAAGCTCGCCAGTATTGTATTGGGTGTTCTGAGATTGCGATCTCCGATGACAAGAGAGTCCTTTATGGAGAGGATCGCGTTTTCCAGCCTGTCACGGAGCCGGCGGACTTCGGCTTCCTCGTATTGGAGATGCTGCACCGCAAGCTCCATGGCGTATCCAGTTCCAATAAGCCCGGGGGTATTCACCGTTCCCGCACGTTTTCCTCCCATCTGCTCACCCCCATGCAGAAGCGGCGATATGTGTAGCCCATTTCTTATGAACAGACCCCCAACTCCCTTGGGACCATGAAACTTGTGAGCACTGAAGGTCAAAAAGTCCACGGGAACATCCTGTACATCAACCTTTATTTTTCCAATTGCCTGCACTGCGTCT
>Ga0180437_10001265_pt1 | contig 43599 bp, 29 predicted proteins | sample SS_ome_4_FD_132410 | JGI IMG/M metagenome (GOLD analysis project Ga0180437, IMG submission 132410) | Hypersaline lake sediment archaeal communities from the Salton Sea, California, USA - SS_3_D_1 metaG | ecosystem: Environmental > Aquatic > Non-marine Saline and Alkaline > Hypersaline >... | reverse complement strand
CGTTGACAACGTTTTCGCCGCCACTACAATCGAGTTCGTGCTGTCAAAGATTGTCGGCATGCTGGGCAGTTTGCCCCGCCAACCGTGGCACACTGAGCGGTAGATTCGTTCACGCCGCTCGCCAAAGGGTATGAGGCTGCCTTTGCGCGCGACCCGCGAAAGGCGGCGATTGACTACTTTCGGGATGGCAGGTTCGGCTTGTTCATCCATTACGGCTTGTACAGCCTGCTTGAAGGCTTCTGGAAAGGGAAGCATGCCAAGCCGGCCGAATGGGTGCAGTTGCAAGGCCAGATCCGCGTGCGCGAGTATGAGAAGCTGGCGGACAGGTTCACGGCCGAGAAGTTCGATGCCGATTTCATCACGGATATGGTGCTCGATGCCGGAATGAAGTATATCAACATCACCACGCGTCACCACGACAGCTTCTGCCTCTTTGACTCGAAATACACGGACTTCAAGAGCACCAACAGTGCGGCCAAGCGCGACCTGGTTGGGGAACTCTCGGAGCAGTGCCGACAGAAGGGATTGGGTTTTTACCTCTACTACTCACACGGCCGGGATTGGCGACATCCGCACGCGCCGAACAACGGGGATTGGGGTGGTTCGGCGCGGCCCAGTTACCATCCTTCCGAGACGTTCTACAAGTACGGCGAGGAGCATGACCTGCAGATCTACGTCGAGTTCATGAAGAACCAGATCACCGAGTTGCTGACCAACTACGGCCCGATTGGCGCGATCTGGCTGGACGGTATCGCTACACCCGCTTCGCGCAGGGATAAGCTGGGTTTGTTCAAGGTCCAGGAACTCTACGACCACATTCACTCGCTGCAGCCGCAGGTGCTGGTTTCCTACAAGCAGGGACTGCTCGGGACGGAAGATTTCAAGGCGCCGGAACGTCACTTCAAGGGCGCCTCCGATGTACCGCTGGAAATCTGCGACACCCTGCAGGGCCATTCATGGGGCTATGACCGCAATGACGAAGGCAAGCATCGCAACGTCGATCAGGTGATGGCCATGCTCAGCAAAGCCAGAGGTATGAATGCCAACCTGCTGCTGAACACAGGTCCGCTTCCGGATGGCTCTATCCACCCTGATGATGTCAAAACGCTAAAGGAAGTTGGCCGACGTCTCAGGAAGGGGTAGGTGGGACGAAAAGGAAATGGTCTGCGCGGTACGAAATGAACATAAACTGCAAGAAACAGGGAGACATTCGGTCATGAAAACGAAACGGTACCAACCACTACCGGCCCTCATCCTCCTCGGGATCGCCGGTTTCTCGGTCGCCGCGGAACCGGCGGGCGGGCCTCCTTTGCGATCGGATCGCATGTTCAGCGACCACATGGTGCTGCAGCGCGGCATGGTCGTACCCGTCTGGGGCACGGCGGCGCCCGGTGAAACGGTTACGGTGTCGATTCGCGACCAGGAGAAGACGACCACGGCCGATGCCGACGGGAAATGGATGGTCCGGCTGGATCCGCTCGAGACGGGGGCGCCCGCCACGCTGACAATCAGCGGCGCCGGAGATGCGGCGATTGTCTTCACCGATGTTCTGGTCGGTGAGGTCTGGATCGGGACCGGACAGTCAAATATGGCGGGCGCCACTGGCGGCTACCGCGGGAACGACGCGGTGTTGAACACGTGGGCGGACGCCGCGTCCTCCCTGCCGCTGCGTTTTCATGACAACGGCAAGGGCATGTGGCGGACGCCTTCCGAGCAAACCATCAACGGGTTCTCCGCGCTGGGATTCGCGTTCATGTATTCGCTCGCGAAGGAACTCGACGTGCCGGTCGGGATGATGGTGGTGGCTTATGGCGGGCGGCCGTCAGGGGACTGGATCACTCCCGAGATGGCCGCGGCGTCGGACGACCCGGTCTTGCGGGCGCTTGGTCACCGAAACCCCGCGCCGACCGCCGAGGACGAGCCGGTCACCCACCGACGGAAATTCCTGTCCCGCGAGCAGATGGGCAAGACGTACAGCAACCTGATCCGACGTTACCGGCCGTATGCGATTCGCGGCGTCCTGTGGGATCAGGGAGAAGCCGGCACGGCCCTCGAAGGCGTGGACCAGTTCACCGCGATGTCGGCGTTGATTGCCGGTTGGCGCGAGGACTGGGGACAGGGGGACTTTCCGTTTCTGCACTTGCAGAAGCCCAGCGGCGGAGGATGCGCGTGGGATCCGGCGAACCCGATGAACGACAAGGCGCGAACGTTGACACCGCAGCCCACGGCGCCGTCGCGGATGAGTCACGAGAAGATGTACTACACGCTCAACCACATCCGTATGGGAACCATCCCCAACGCGCCGCTGGTCACGACGGTTGACCTCGCTCCGAGTGTGCATCCCCCGACCAAATCCGCCTACGGCGCGCGGGCGGTCCGGGTGGCGCTTGGCGCCGTGTATGGCCGCGACGTGGAGACCCGCGGTCCGGTCTACCGGTCCCACGCCGTCGAGGACGACCGCATTCGCGTCACGTTCGATCACACGGGCGAGGGGCTCGCCTGGCGGCACGGGGATAAGCTGCAGGGATTTGAAGTCGCCGGCGCGGACGGTCGCTGGGACTGGGCGGAGGCGTCCATCGACGACGACACCGTCGTGCTCCACAACCCGAACATCCCGGCGCCGGCGCATGTGCGATACGCGTTCCATCCACAACCCAGCCATGCCAACCTGTTCAACAACGACGGCCTGCCCGCACTGACGTTCACCACGGAGCAGTTGCCGAAGGACCCCCTGCCGTCGCGCGGGCGTTAGCCCGCCGCATCGGCGTAGAGGTTTCGGCAAGCTGGCCGTATCTGCGGCCTTACCTGCGAGTCAGCGAGCAAACCCTCGCCTTCTGTGCGCCGGAGGATGATTCGAGTTGACCGAAAGACAACTCGAACTTCGCCGCCTCCGGCCGCCCGCCGACTTGGGGGTAAGCTGCCATGTGGTAAATCGTATTTTAGCATCAGCGCGTACCGGTAGCGGGGCCGGGGGGCGGCTTTTTTCCGTTTCGGTTCAAGGGGTCGCAGCGGTGGTGGCGGGCGGCTCTGCTCTGGCCATTTTGCCGGCGGCGCCGGTTGCTGCGGGCGGCGCCGGCGGAGTTACTTCTCGCCAACCTGGTGTAAAAGAGGCTCAAGGCCCCAAGCTGCCTTATCCGGCGTTGAACTCCTCGACAGAGCGTCATGCTTTCCAAGACGACCCGCTCCAGGTCGCCCACGATCACATGCGGCGGCGTATGATGTTCTCGATGATACGTTAAGAGTTTGTCCATAACGTAGCCGCGATCCAGCCGGCTGGGATGCCGGTACAACCGCCGCCCCATCATCATCTGAAACACGGTTCCCGCCAACTTGCCGGCGATCCGGCAGCGGATGTCGCGGGGATCGACGCCCCGGCTTTGCCCGTCCCGGGCCTTCTCCCGCCAGTAGGTGTTGCACTTGAGCATGTTGTCGGCCGCCAGCACGAAGGCCCGCCGCAGCCGAGCGTTGCGGAACCGGGAAAGATTGCCGCCGCGGTCTACCTGGTCGCTTTGATGGCGGGAAGGAAACAGACCCGCCCGGCCCCGGATGACGCTGGCCGAGGCGTACCGCTCGATCGGCCCCAGTTCGCCGGGCGATTCGATCAAGCCGAAGCCGTTGACCGCCGTCCGAAAAATGCCCGCCAGGTCGTGGTCGTTCGTTTTGATATCGCCATGCTGGGCCAGACGATAGTGATTCGAGGCGAACGGATGCGCCAGCCGCGTCTCGAAACCGGCCTGCCGAAACGCCCGCTGCACCGGCTTGTGATAGGCGCCGGTCATCTCCACGCACACGATCACCTCCTGTAGCCGATGTTCGTCTCGGGCCTGACAAAGTTGGCTGACGGCCACCGCCAAGTCGCTTCGCCGATGCTCCACCACCGCCGGCGGTAACAGCACCGTGCCATAGAAGTCGGCCAGCATCCACTTCGACCGGGCCTTGGCGCAATCGATGGCGACCACGCCAAACCGCTCTGGCCCCACCGCCATGACCCGCGGCTGAATCACCCCCCGCGACCGCCCCAACACCGCCGCGCGGAACTTTCGGGATCGACGGCTTGTACGCTTGTGCAAGATTTACCGGTAGTAACCATTCCAACGGCCTTTCTGTGGTGAGAGGTTTGAAGCAACACTTCCCACAACGGCAGTTAGAATGGTTCTTTTGATTATTTGTTAAAGAGAACCACTTGCCAGGGGGCAATTGGTTTTTCCGTCTCTTTCGGCGCCGTCGGCGCCATCCGTCCAATCACTCAACTTGCGTCGAATGCGGGGTTTGTGAAGTGGATTCCGGCCGCGGGCCGATGACGATAGCAGTCGCCCGCGTCGCTTCCCGCCTGCAAAGAACGCCATGCCCACCAAAGCACTGACCCGGCCCGTTGTGGACCATGACGACAACGTCCAAACGCCGTTGGAGACGTATCTCCGCGAGATCAACGAGACGGCCCTCTTAACGGCCGACGACGAGTTCGAACTCGCCACCCGCATCGGCGAAGGGGACGTCGCCGCCCGCGACCGCATGGTGCGGGCCAATCTCCGGCTGGTGGTGAACATCGCCCGCGGCTACACCGGCAAGGGGCTTGGGCTGCAGGATCTCATCGAAGAAGGCAATCTTGGCTTGTTGCGGGCTGTGGAAGGTTTCGATCCCGCCGTGGGTACGCGGTTCAGCACGTACGCCAGCTATTGGATCAAACAGTCGATCAAACGGGCTTTGATCAACTGTGCCAAGACCATCCGCATCCCGGCGTACATGGTGGAGTTATTGAGCAAGTGGCGGCGGGCCACCGCGCGGCTTTCCGAAGAACTCGGCCGCAGCCCCACGCCGGAAGAAGTCGCCCGCGTCCTCGGCCTGCCCAAGAAAAAGCTGCCGATCATCAAAAAGGCCATCCGCATCTACAACAGCACGCCCCAAACCGACCAGGCCGAGGCCGGCTGGTCGTTGGGTGAAATAGTGATGGACGAACACCTCCGCAGCCCGGAAGAGGCGATGCTGGAAAACGACGATCTGAAAAACGTGATGCGGATGATCGACGAGATGGACGAGCGGGAATCGACGGTGCTTACGCTCCGCTTCGGCCTGGGCGGCGTCGAGCCGCACACGCTCAAAGAGATCGGCGAAAAACTCGGCCTCACCCGCGAACGCGTCCGGCAGATCGAGACCGAAGCCCTCGCCCGCCTGGCCGACGGCCTGAAGGACCCGAAGGAGCGCGAGGCGATGGCCCGGGCAATGGGCGTGAAGTAGCGTTCGCGTTTTCGGCGCGGCGTGCGTGATATCCGGGCCTGCGCGTCTTGGGTCGCGGCAAGGTCGCCGCACGTTTACGCATCGTACCCGTAGCGCCCGCGGTGGAACAGCGATCGCGCGTTGCGCGTCGTCTGTTCGCAAAACGCCCCAAAATCCTCGCCGCGCGTCTCCGCCAGGCGGCGGGCCGTATGGACCACGCGGGCCGGTTCGTTCGGGTGTTTGCCGCGGAGGGGCTCCGGCGAGAGAAACGGAGCGTCGGTTTCGACCAGGATGCGGTCCGCGGGGATGGTTTTCGCCACTTCCCGCAAGTCGGCCGCCTTTTTGAACGTGACGATGCCGGCAAAGCTGATATAAAGCCCGAGTTCCAGGCAGGCCGCGGCGAAGGCGGCGTCGCCGGTGAAGGAGTGCATCACGCCGTTTAGCCGGCCGGAAGCGCCGAATTCGCGGGCCATTTCCTTAAGAAAGGCCAGCATCTGACCAGGGCAATCGCGCTGGTGAATGATGACCGGCAGGCCCGTTTGTGCAGACAGCGCGAAGTGCCGGCGGAAGTAGTTTTGCTGGAGGTCGAACGGCGTGTCGTTCCAGTATCGGTCGAGGCCGGTTTCGCCGAGGGCGACAACGCGGGGGCGCCCGACGAGGCTGGCCACGGCGCTGAAGTCGCTGGCCCCGGCGGCCGCCGCTTCATTGGGGTGAATGCCCACCGCGGCCCACACCTCGGCGTGTTCTTCCGACAAGACAATGCAACGACGGCTGGAAGCGAGCGACGTGGCGACGGTAATTACGTTCGTCACGCCATCGCCCCGGGCCCGCTCGACGACGGCCGCCACGTCGTCAAACAGCCCGTCGTCGAGGTGGCAGTGGGTGTCGATGAGGGACATGCGGTTCTGAAATCCGAAATCCGAAATCCGAAATCCGAAACAAATTCAAAGCACGAAAGACCGAGAATCCGAAACTTCCGCCGCGACGCGGGACGACCGGGGCGTTTCGAACATTCGAATTTCGGATTTGTGATTCGTTTCGGATTTCGAGATTCGGATTTCGGATTTGGTTGTGGCCTCGCGGCGTTAGGATTTCGTGTTTAGGATTTCACGCCCCTATTCTTCCCACGAGTCGATCTCCGCTTCGACCAATGCCAGGTCGAGTGGCATGGCGGGGACAAAATCGTCGAGCGGGGCTTGCTCCGCGAGTTCGTCGCCACCGCCGAGAACGCGTTCGACCTCGTCTTCCAGCGCCTCCAGCCACACCGGCACGTCGAACCCGCTGCCGGTCGTCTCGCAGGAGAGGGCGTTCGCTTCGTACTCAAGCATTTCGAACGACGCTCCCGGATCGGTCTGCCCGGCGGCCTTGATGGCCGGCTCGACCAGGGCCCGCGCGCGGTCGATCTTCATCGGCCGGACGAACCGTTCGCCGATGCGGTCGGCGACGCTGGGCATCCGCATGGCATATTTGGTTTGCAGGTTCTTCAGCCGCCGCTCGAACTTGTCGGCCTCCTCGCCGATCCGTTCGGCCAGGGCCCGCCGCCAGGCCCGGGCCGCTTCCGTCTCGCCTTCCCGCACCAGGATTTCGTGGGCCAGCGTCACGGGGCGGAGGTTCCAGGCGACGCGGTCGTAATGGGCTTGCAGGCGGAGGAAATCGAGCAGCGAATAGAGCATCTCGCCGCGGTCGGACTGCGTGGTGGTGCTGTTGTAGTCGCGATATTCGTTGTAATTCTCGACGACGGCCTCCAAAATGAACGTCAAACAATCGATCGTGTCGCTGCGGGTAATGACGTTGTCGAGATCGTCGAACAGCGCCATCGGCGGTTCCGGCCCTTCTTCGCTCAGGTCGTCCAGCCAGTTTCCCACGCCGCGGTGCAGGATGGCCCGCAGGTTTCCCAGGTTCAAAAAGTGCTGGCTGAATAGGTCTCCCCCGTAGGCCCGGATGAATTCGACGACTTTCTTCCAGCGACGGTTGTCCTTGACGCGTTCGAGCACCGAGAGCCGCAGCGACCGGCTGTGGGCCAGCCACGTGAGCAAGAGGGACTGGGTGAGCCGCTCGAGCAGCGGCGGCAGGGCCGCGGCCGAACGTCCCTTGCCCTTGCGTTTGCCCGGGCCGCGGCGACCTTTCACCGCGCTGACCAGCCCGTGCACCATCGACCGGTAGCCGGCGTCGAAGATGTCGTCGAACTCGGTGACGGCGCCGGGCCCGACCGGCTGGTCAATCTCCATTTGGCGTGCGGCCTCCACCAGGCGGCGGGTCTCGGTAAAGAGCCCGACTCTCGGCAGCCAGCTCACCAGATCGCGAATGGCGCGTTGCCGCACGCGGACGCTGAAGATGCGTCGCGGCTCCCCGCCCTTGTGCAGCGGGATGTACAAGAGCGGCAGATTCATCAGGGAATCGAGATACGCGTTGAACTGGCGGCGACAGGCCCGCGTGTCTCCTCGAAGCAGCGCGGCGGTCGTGGCGATGCAGGCCTTCCACTCTTGCGGCGAGGGATGGCTTTCTTCAACCTGCTCGATCAGCCGCGCCGGCGAGGCGCCCGCCTGCCCGTCCGCCGTGGCCGCGGCGGCGGCGGTGATCATCCGGTGGGCGTCGGCCATTTCGACCGCGGTGAGCAGTATCCGCTCGACCAGCATCTCCTTGAGCGTGCGTTGCCGATCGTATTCCAGCAGGGCTTCGTAGTCGCTGGAATGGATCCGCAGCTTGAAGGAGTGGGTCTGATCGACCAGTTCCAGCAGTTCCTGCTGGCGCTGGGCCGCCAACGCGCTGAACCGCTGAAAGACGTCGCTGGCCCCGGCCCCGACGCCGCGCTCGATGGCGGCGCCGGCGGCGATCGACCACAGCCGGGCCAGGCAGCCGTGGAACGCCAGCCGCTCGGCGATGTGGCGGGACTTCCATTGCAGTTCGTCTTCGCCGTAGGTGTCGTATCCGTCGTCAAAGACGTCCCCTTCCATACCGTCGTCCGCGCTGTCGCGAAAGACCATTTGCTCGTAGGCGGCGTCGAACAGTCCGCCGCCGTTTCCGTCCTCGTCGTTGTCATCGGCGAAGGCGGAAAACGACTCTCCGAGCGACAGGGCATCTCCCTCGTCACCGTAATCTTCGCCCATCAGGTCGTCAATGTCGTCGTCGACGAGGAGATCGTCGAGGTCGTCCCCCGCGCCGGCGAAGTCGGCGAGATCGAAATGGGGTGTCCGCCAGAAGACGCCAGCGTTGGCCTCCAGAAAATCGAAGAACTTGCAGGAGAGCTTCCAGGGATCGTGCGGAGCGGGCGCCGACTTTTCATCGGCTGTCGCGGCGGCCGTCTTCTTGCTGCGCTTCTCCGGCGCCCCGGTGGACCACACCTTGCGCATCCAGGCGATCGAGAGTTTATGGAAGGCGGCGTCCCGGCGTTCCAGGCCGATCGCCTCCGCCCGCTCCAACCAACTGATCAACAGCGCCATCGAGGCGACGAGATCACCGCGTTCCAGCAGGGCTTCAATCACCAGGGCGTAGGCCTGGGGGGAGTCGAACATCTCGACGTGCTCGGCCCAAAACGCAACGTCGCCGCAGGCCGCGCCCGATTGCCGCCACAACCCCAGGGCCCGCGCCACCAACTGGGCGGATTCGAGCGTCTCGAAGGCGTCGGTCGCCTCGACGGAGGCCACCTCGTGCGCGGCAAACTGCCGCCACCAGTTGGCGAGGGCCTCGAACTCCCGCTGCGTCGAATCCCGCAGATCGTTCTCGCTTCGGGCCACCGCCTCGCTCCACAGCCGGGCCATGAGGGCGAAGATGCGGTCCATCAGGTGGATCAGCTCGTCCACGCGGTGATCGTGAACGCTGTTTTCTATGGCCGGAAAGAGGCTGTACTGGCCGTCGAAACCCAAAATGTTCCAGGGATCGACGATCGCCCCGCACTGGATGCCCCGCTTGAGCTGATCCGTAATCACGGTAACCAGCACCGAGGCCTGCGAGAGTTCGCCGCGGTCGATCGCCTGCATCCCCGCCGTCAGGTTGCAGTCGAGCTGGCAGAGCATCCGGGCCGATACCGCCGGGGCCACGTCGGCGTGGCGTTCCGCCGCTTCTCGGTAGCCCATGCGGGCAAAGACGCGGGCGAGGTGGACGTGGTCGAGCTGCTCCGCCCGGCGGCGGGCGAGTTCCGCGTTGAGATGTTGCCGCGCGGCGCCGAACGGCTGTTTGAGCCGCTCAGCCTCGACGGTGAGCCGTGCGGCGTGCTTGCCGCCCAGACGCTGGATCAGCTCCTCGTAGAAACGGTCGCGATACGATGCGATGTGCGGCAGCAGGTTCGAAAGCGTCACGGTCGAAGGATGCGCCCCCGGCCCTGCCCCGCTCACGCCCGTAGCCATCAAAATGGTCCCGGCGAAGACGGCGGCGGCCTCCCACAACAACTCGTCCGGCGGCAGTTTCTTTTCCTCGGAAAGCCGCGACATCAACGCCTCCAGCGTCACCTGCTGCGCCACGTAGCGGGCGTAGTAGCCCTGCCGGTTGATGTGGCTCGGATCCCACTGGCCGAAATGATAGTTGGGCCGTTTGTTGGCCGGATGGTCGAAATCGTACGCCCGCGGGTCGATCGCCAGCTCTTCCAATTGATCGAGATCGAAATGGGCCTCGCGGAGGATGCGCGGACTCGTTTCCTCCAGAATCCCTAGGGCCAGCTCCACCACCTTCTGATACTTGCCCACGGCCGCGCCTGCTCCCTTCACGAAAAGCGGAATGGGCCGCAGCGACTCGTGCGGGTACGGCTCGATCTGTTGGCTCTCGAGCGTCGCGACCGGGCGGTACCCGCGATAGTCGTTAAGCTGGGCGAGCGCGGTCTGCGTCACCTTGGCGGCGTCCTCCAGATCGGGCAGCCGCGCGAGCGCCGCCTCGATCGCGCGGCCGATGAACAGCGGTTGAAAGAGGCTTTCGTCGCTGTGATGGAAAAGCAGGTCGGAGTGGAACCGGCGGTATTCCGGCAAAACGTGATCCCACGTCAACTCGAGGACCCGCTCGGCCTGCGATGCGTTGGCGAACGCCGACTTCTGGTCGTGCAACTCTTTGAGTCGGGCCGTGAGCAGGTCGCGAACTTGAACGTAGACGGGCGGGGAAAGATTCGCATCTTTTCCGCGGCCGTTCGCGTCCTGGGTGGCGGAGGAAGCCGCCGGCGCATCCCCGGACGCGCGCCGGCGCGAGCGGCCGCGGCCGCCGGATCGCGGAGGTCCGCCGGCCTTGGCCGGCGCCGCCGTGGGCCCGGCCCGTTGGGCGCCGCGGGCGGGGGACGACCCCAACGCGCCGCGGTCCTGCGCCGCAGCGGGCCGCCAATCGCGCTGCGGCGGGCCGCCAATGCGGGCCGCGGCAGGGCCGAACCCCGCAAAAATCTGGTTGATCCCCGCCAGAATCTGGGCGTCCGCGGCCCCGGAACTGAAATTCAGGTATCCAAGAAGTGTATCGAGCGCTTGCGCGTTTTGGGTGGCCACGGTGTGGGACATAGACGGTTCGCTCCGCTGGGAGGGGGCCGAGGACGCCGCGTCCGCGGCAACGCCCTTTCCCTTTGGGTTGCAACTCCCCTCATTCCTTGGCGAGAGGGAACTTCGCCGTTCTCCGGAAACTACGCGGGCGAAAGCTGCCAACGCGAACTCCTGTATGGTAAGAGCGGCGGCGGCGGCGGTCCAGCCGTCGCGTTTGATATTTCATCCGATTACCATGAAATAATCCGTGGCGCCCCGGTCGATTATTGCTGCGTTGTTTACCGCATCGCCGGTTTTTTTCGCAGCGCAATTCGACCCAGGTGGCTACAATGGATATATTGGCAAGTAGTCGCTCGATTCGAGGCGTTCGTTTGTCGGCTCGGCATTTATGCCGAGACGCCGGTCGGATGCGATTGTAACTTCAAGCACTCATTTGACGAGGCCCGTTCCATGGCGGCGCAGCATCAGACGTATCTCAGCTTGCGCGAATCCGTGTTTTCTCGCCGCGTATCGGCGGCCTGCGTGGTTGCGGCCGTAGCCCTCGCGGCGCTGGCCGCGACGGCCACCGCCCAGGTTCGCAGCGGGGTGATTCCCCGGCATGTGGCCGCGCGGTTCGGGCTGACCCGCGCCTGGAACACCCAGTTGGAAGTGGACACCGGCCGCGGCGGGGTTTCGCACGTCACCATCCACGTCTCGAAGACCGAGTACGTGATCGTCAAGGAGGTGAAGTATCCAGGCGGCCACCAGCTCTTTTCGGAGCGGGACCTGGACCGTTTCGGCGATCCCCTCGGCATCGACGGCGCCACCAAGCAGGCCCAGTGGCGAAGGGAGGATTTGCAGGCCAAGGGCGTGAAGGACGTCGAAATCCTTACGCACGAAGTGCCCGGCGTAGCGCTGTACGTGCAAACCGACCACGGCACGCTTCACGCGATCGACGGCGAATCGGGCCGAACCAAGTGGGTTTCGCAGGTGGGCAACCCCGATTATCCGTCTTTTGCCGTCGGAGCGGCCGACGCGAATGTGGCGGTCGTCAACGGTTCGACGCTTTATGTGCTGAACGCGAAGAACGGCCAGGAACTCTGGACGAAGCGGCTGGGCGGGGCGCCGGGGGCCGGGCCGGCCATTACCGAACAGCGGGTCTTCTGCCCGATGCTCGACGGCAAGATCGAGGTCTATCGGCTCGAGCAGCCCAAGCGGCCGCCGTGGATTTACCAGTCGGCCGGCAACGCCCTGATTCAGCCGACGGTCGCGCCGAACTCGGTTTCGTGGCCGACCAACCGCGGCGTGCTCTACGCGGCGGTGCGGAACCGCGACATCGTCAAGTACCGCATCCACGCCCTGGACACGATTCGCGCCCAGAGCACCTGGTCGGTAAACCCCGACCGCATTTACCTTGCCTCGGTCGATGGCTACGTGTACGCCGCGGACGAGAAGAACGGCAACATCGCCTGGCGGTTCTCGGCCGGCGACCCGATCAACCATTCGCCCATGGTCGTCGGCGATGCGCTGTATGCCGTGACCGACTTCGCGGGCATGTACCAGGTGGATTTGATCACCGGTGAGGAGCGGTGGTGGACGAACAACGTCAAGCACATCGCCGCGGCCGGAAAAGAGCGGCTTTACTGCGTGAACAATACCGGCGAGTTGGTGATCTACGATTCCAAGAGCGGTGGCCGCATCGGCAATTTGCGGCTTCCCGGTGTCGACCGGATCATCCACAACGGACAGACCGACCGTATCTACCTGGGCAGCACAAATGGCATGCTGCAATGCCTGCACGAAATCGGCGCCGACTTCCCGACCATCATCTTCCCCGGTGTCTCGCAAGACGAGGAAGCCGCAGCGCAGCCCGAGATTCAAATCGGCGCCCCGGAGGCGGACAAACCCGCCCCGCCCCCGAAGGATCCGTTCGGGGCCGACCCGTTCGGCGCCGATCCCTTCGGCGGCGGAGCGCCACCTGATGCTGGTGGCGGGCCCCCGGACGCAGGCAAACCGGCGGACCCGTTCGCGGATCCCTTTGGCGCCGGAGCAGCCCCGGGCGGCGCAGCTCCTGGCGGTGGCGCGGCCCCGGGCGGTGACGCCGCGGACGACCCGTTCGCCGATCCGTTCGGCTAGACGGGGTCGCCACGGCGCTTCACGTTCTCCGTGAGGCCCAGGGGAAGGGGGTCGATTCATCCGTGATGTCAAAGGCGAACGGTAGGATTTCGCCGGGGTCGGTCGGCATGGAAGCGGGATTCGACGAAGCGGTCGGTATACCCCGCTGTCTCTGGTCCGACGACGAAATAGACTGCCTGCCGTCACGCCGTGCCACTGTAGCCTTGATTACCGAAGAATGCCAGCTTGCCAAGGATGTGGACGCGCTGCAGATGGCTTCACAGCAGACGGGGCGGGTATTCACGGAGGGCTGTTTCAATCAAGCGGGCTAACTCAAGGTTATCCGCAACGCGGTCTCTGCTGGCAGGATGACCTCATCGGGCCAACTCATCGTGACGCGTGGCCCATCTTGCTTAATTGCGGCGGCAGTCGCATGATCGCCGAGGCTGGCCGTCACACGTGCGACGTTCAAGCCGGCCGGGAGCGCAAGTTTCAATGTCTTCAGTCGGACGACGCCGTGGGCAACCTTCAGCGTTGCGGTAACGGCGCCGCCGCTTACTCGCTGCTCGAACGTGCCCCAGCCTTCGGCGGTTACGAACGGGGCCTTGAAATTCTCCGGCGTTAGTCGCGGCGCGAATTCGATTTCGCCCCGCGGCCCGTAACAGTGGAACCCGCACAACGCCTGGAACACCCCGTAACTGGCCATGGCGCGGGCGTAGTGGTCGCTGCACTCGATCTCGTTGTAGGGATTGCGGAGCGAGGCGTCGTAGCGGTCGTGGATGGCGCGGCTGATCGCCAGGCCGTACTCCAGGAGGTCGGGCTGATTCATTCCTTCGTAAATCATTTGGGCCGCGGCCTGCCACTCGAACCCGGTCATGCACTCGTTGAAGTACATATACTGCCAGTGTTGCTTCTTATTCGGTTCCACGGGCTGTCTTGGCCAGGAGCACATGATTAGCCCCGCGTCGCCGGCCTTGGCGTACCAGCGGCCACGAGGGAACTGCTCGCGGAACGGACCGATGTCCGGCACGAAATTGTACTTCCATAGCGATTTGAGAGCGGTGAGTTGTTTGTCGCGGTCGAACAAGCAATCCAGGCCAACCCAGTGGGCCCAGGTTTGGCCGAAGATTTGATCGATGTAGCAGCCGGGCCCTGCGCCGATGGCGTCTTTGTGCTTGGGGTCTTCTTCCTGATAGAAATACTCGCCGTTGAAGAGGTCGAGCATCCGTTTTGCGCCGACGGCGGCGATTTGTTCGCACTGCCGGGCGAAATCGTCGTCGCCCATCTCCCGCGCCATTTCGGCGCCGGCCTTCAGCGCCGCCAGGTAGAGCGAACTGGTAAAGCTGATTTCGCCGAACCAGGCGGCGTCGAGCGTGTTGGGCTGCGGGCCGTCGAGAATGCCGTCGTGGTTCGGGTCGCGGCTCATCATGAACTGCACGGCCCGCTTCACCTTCGGCCATAGCTTGCGGAGAAACGCGTCGTCCGCCGACATCTGATGTTCGCGGAGCATGCCCAGAATGCGGCCGCACTGGCCGTCGTCCGCATGGTGCTTCTTGTCGCCTGCCGCATACGTGCGATGGGCGATGGCGCCGTTTTCGAAAAATCCGAGATCGAAGTCGACCATCTCGCGCGTGCGGCGCTCGATTTCCGGGAAAAGTCGGCCTGGCGCCTGCGCGTAATGCCACACGTGGGTGCATGTGCCGGGGCAGCAGGCCACGCCCTCCCAGCCGTAAAAGCGGCCATTCTCAAAGAGGAAGCAAGTATTGGTGGCCAGCGTGGTGGTATTGGCCATGGCGCGGTCGAGCAGCCAGTAGGGCAGCGTCGAATCGTACCAGGTATCGACCCACTGCCGCGTTTTGTCGGCAAGCTCCTCGAAGTTCGCGGCGACGTGTTCCACCACCGCGGCCGCGTTGTCGAATCGGGTGGTGTATTCCCTGCCGACCCAGCCGACATGCGGCAGTTCGAGATCGGGGAAGTGCCAGGCGAAGACGAAAGGAATGGACGTGGACTCGCCGGGCTTCAGTTCGACGGTTTGGGCCACCGCGCCGAGGAGCGGGGCGCTGAACGATTTGATGGCCGTATCCACCGGCGCATTGAAGCGAGCATCTGACGTGAACGCGGCGGTCGCTTGTGTCGCCTTGCCGATAACCGCCAGCGCGAGCGTGCCGAAGTCGTGGCGTTTTTCCAGTTCCTCGCCGCCGACTTGCGGCGGTGTGTCGGTAAAGACAATCTGATCGACACCGACATTGCCCCAGCCGCTGGCCTTGTCGTCGACAATCCGCAACTGGGCCGCTTTGCCTTCCCAGGCGGCGACATTGAACAGCGCCGGCGCCATCGTGTTGCTATTCTTGCCGGAAGCCGTAGCCACCGCTTTGCCATCCACGATCAGTTCCACTCGCGTGCTCTCGTATCCGCCGCCGCCGATGAGAAAGCGGATGAAACGCCGCTCAATCGTGAACGGCTGGCTGGTCAGCGAGCCGGTGGCGTTGTCCTTTTCCGCCACGTCGCCGCCGGGGGCCGAAGCGTGGGAGTTGGCCACCCGCTCTCCCACGCCGTTTACCTTGCCTTGATAACTGGGAATGTCCTTGATCCTGACTGGCTCGGAACCGAACGCCTTGCCGGCGACCGTCCAGCCCCGATAGCTGTCTTTTTCGAAATCCTCGAAAACGATATCCGGCCGGAGTGTTTCGCCAGGGTCGGCCGCCGGCGGTCGTTCCGCGCTGCATTGCACGATGGTCGCCGCCTTCCGCCGTAAAACGCTGTTGCGGCGGACCGTATCGCCGCCATTGCCCGTGAAGAGGCAAACCGGGTTGTCGGTCCGCCCGGCCAGCGTCACCTTGATCGGTTCGTCCGAGGTGTTCGTGACCGTGTAGTTCAAGATCGTCGCCGGGTAGGACGAGTTCGCCAGGTCCAACGGAATGAACGGACTGAAGGCCTCCAGCTTGACCGCGACGGCGCACGCCGGGTCACGATACGAGACCAACCCGATCGGATAGCGGCCATCGAACGTCACCTGGGCGAAGCCGCTTTGGTCGAGAGCTCGACGCTGAGCGTTATCACCCTCGCCGATAATGATCTCGAACCCCTGCTCAAACCGCTGAAGTTGCGCCAGCGGGTTGAGGTACGTCTCGCCGCCGGCACCGCGAGCGAGCAATCCCCGGCCATGGTTCTGATTGAAAATATCCCACAGCCACAGCTTGCCATCCCCGCCGAGGTATACGCAGCCGGCGCCAATGCCGCCCACCGGCATCCCGATGTACTTGAGGTTTTCGCCTCCGTAGGTTTGTTTCTCGCCCCGCTCGTACAGCGAACGGACCCAGTCCGCATCGAGTTTCTTGTCTTCGGGAATCGCTTTGCGGTACGCGTTGTCGTCGAACGGCCCAGCCATCACAAAACGGCCGCCTGCGGACAACCCCGCCGCCGCCGCGCCGACCCCGGCCAACCTGACAAACGACCGCCGGTCCAGCGTCGGCCCACATCCGCAGGAATCGCTCGTACATGTGGAATCATGGGGCGACACATCTTGGGGTTCTTCCCATTGTGGCGTGCTCATAATGCAAGGTCTCTTCACGGGTGGGATGAAATGCGGCAGGTACGGTCTTACTCGCCTCGTTTCTTGTCATTTAGCAGCTTCAACCGGATGTTGCGGAACTGGACTTTCATCGGCGGGCCGGCGTGAAGTTGCAGCGCGATGACGCCGTCCCGGCGGGCCACCGTGTCGTTGTCGGTCAACTCCGCCATCAAATGCCCGTTGATCTTGTGGATAATCGTGTCGCCCTGGGCGATGATGTGCGACTCGTTCCAGTCATGGGGTTTGATGACTTTGGCGAGTTCTCCGCTGTCGGCGAACTGCTTTACGACCTGCCGCTTGTGGTCCTCGCCGATCACCACCTTTTGTCCCCGACCGGCCAGAATGCCCCGGAAGTTCTCTCCGTAGATGATGCCGGTGTAGGCATTGCCGGCGTCCATGTCGGGCTGATAGCCGAAGACCTGCCACTGGTTGGGGCCTTCCCAACTGCGGACCTGAATGCCGGAATTGGCAAAGCCTTCGTTCGGCATGCGGAACTCGGCCTTGAGTTCGAAGTCGCCCGGCTTGCCGCCACGCCAGATGAGAAACGTGTTGCCGCGGGCCGGCTTTTCAGCGGTCGTCTCACCGACGACCGTGCCGTCCTCCACCCGCCACAGGTTCGGATCGCCGTCCCAGCCGTCGAGCGACTTGCCGTCGAAGATCGATTGAAACCCCGGGTCCGCGCGGTCGTCCGCCGCCGTGCAAACGGAGGCGATACACAACGCGATCGCAAAGGCCAGCACGCCGTGAATCCGAGAAGCGAACAGCATGGTTGAATTCCTTATGTGAGAGCCGTTGGCATGGGTCAATCGTGCCATTTTAGTCCGACGGATGAACCTGGGCCCATGATACTCGAAACCGCAGGCGGCCAGATACACGCCATAACTGGCCATCGAGCGGGCGTAGTGCTCGCCGCATTCGATCTCGTTCCAGGGGTTCCGTTTGGAGGCGTGGTAGCGGTCGTGGATGGAACGGGTAACGGCCATGCCTTCCTGTACGAGCCCTTCGAAGATCATGTGCCCGGCGGCATGGCACTCGAAACCATGCATGCACTCGCTGTTGAGGTCAACACCGTAGGGGCGCCCGGAGGGCCTGCCGCCTTTCGGTCACGTACACATGATCAGACCCGCCTCGCCCGGCTCGGCAAAGACGCGCCCACCGCCGTTCGCATCGCGCCCGTTAGCGGCGCCTTGGCCCGGGTCGTCTTGTTCCGCTCGGAATTCGGCTCTCCAAGTCGCCGAGCCTTGTCGCGCCGCGACTTCTGCTGGCTCTTGTGTTGATGTGGTGGACGCTTGCGGGAACGTTTACGCCTGGCCATTCTTGGCTCTCACAATGGGTCCTTGTTGGCAAAACACGAACCATCGTCGAGAGCCGCTTTTCGGTTGAGACCAATTTGATGCCAACACGGCGGTTTTCCCCTAAAGTGCAGTCTTCACGGCGTTTCTTCGCGTTTGAGCGGGGAAGACCAGAATCCAACGACCAATAACCCCAACCACCCCAACAACTTCCGCAAAAAGCAACCGGCTTTCGCTCCGCGTTCCAAACTGGATTTTTTCCGCTCGCTAGCGGATAATGCGTCGTCGCTCTCAGTCCACCCTGCCTCGCGAGGGAATTGCCATGCCGCCCACCCCGGTCTCCCGCCGCCAGGTTCTGAAAGCCTCCGCAGCCGGCGCGGCCTTCTCCATCATCCCCGCTTCCACCATGGGCCGGGCCCATGCGGCGCCGCCAAGCGAGCGGGTCACGCTGGGGTTGATCGGTTGCGGCGGGCACGGGGCGGGCTGGAATCTCGCCCAGGTCTTTCGCAATACGGACAGCGAAGTCATCGCCGTCAGCGATTGCGACCGCCAGCGACAGGGTGCCGCCCAAAAGAAAGTCGCCGGGCATTACCGGGCCGTGCTGGGCGACCGCTTCCGCGGCTGCGACGCCCACAACGATTTCCGCGATCTGATCGCGCGCAAGGACATCGACGCCATCGTCAACTGCACGCCGGACCACTGGCACGTGATTCCGTCTTTGATGGCGGCCCGCGCGGGCAAGGACGTGATTTGCGAGAAGCCGCTGACGCTCACCGTGAAGGAGGGCCAGGTCTTGTGCAAAGTGGTTGCGGAAGAAAGGCGGATTTTTCAAACCGCTAGTGAGAACCGTTCGATCGATACCTACATCCATCTTTGCGAATGCGTGCGGAGCGGGCGGATCGGCAAGCTCCAACACATCGACGTGAGCCTGCCGGTGGGCAACCGCATGCGGGGGCCCGGGTTCGACATCCGTGAAGTTCGGCCCGTGCCGGAGCATCTCGATTACGACATGTGGCTGGGCCAGGCGCCGAAGCGGCCCTATGTTCCAGCCCGCGTCCACGGGAGTTTTCGCTGGCATTTCGACTATTCGGGCGGCGTGTTTACGGATTGGGGCGCCCACATGATCGACCTGGCGCAGTGGGGGAGCGATCACCAGCATACGGGCCCCGTGGAAGTGCAGGCGGAGGGCCATTTCCCGCCGGAGGACAGCGTTTTCAATACACCCGACACGTTCACGGCCTCCTTCCGTTATGCCGACGGGGTGACGATGGAGGTGACAACCCGCGGCCCGTCGATTCGCTTCGTCGGCGAAGACGGCTGGATCGGCTTCCGCGGTTGGCGCGGCCCGCTGGCGGCCCACGACCGGGAAATCGTGGAAACGCCGATCAGCGACGACGAGGTGAAGCTGTATCGGCCGGATACGATCATCGCCCGCACCGACGGCAAAGGCGGCGAACACCGCAATTTCATCGACTGTGTGAAATCCCGCACGCCCTGCTACGCCCCCGCCGAGATCGGGCATCGCACGATTACCTGCGCCCACATCGGCAACATCTCGATGCGATTGGGCGGCCGCAAGCTGAAGTGGAACCCGGACGAGGAGACGTTCGAGGGCGACGACGAAGCCAACGCAATGCTCAGCCGCGAAATGCGAAAGCCATGGACGCTCGACGTCTGAATTCCTCGGATTCCGGCGGACGGGCGTCGGAAACGCGGCGGGCGATTCGGCATCGGGGGCATCGCGCCGCGGCGAGATCGGCCCGCGAGGCCGGGTTCCGTCCAGGTGGGTTTCCGTCGCGGCTGCGGTTGCTGGTGATTGGAACGGCCGAGCATCCGGAAATTGCGTACGCACTGTCGCAGGCCGCCGATTTCACGGAAGTGGAGGTGGCGGCGAATGTGGTCGCGGCGATCGAACGAGGGGAATCGACACTGGCAACGTCGCAAGCGGCCTACGTGCCGCCGCCGCATTTCGCGGCGCCGAGCCTCTTGGATACCCAACCACGCGACCCCGACGCGGTGATGCTCGTCCGCGTCCACCGCGACGACTTCTCGGCGGCCGACGCGCTCTCGTTGCGGCGGGCCTTTCCCCTGGCGCCCATCGTCGCCATCTGCGGCGCATGGTTAGACGGGGAAACCCGCAGCGGCCAGCCGCCGCCGGGCGTAATCCTCGAACCGTGGTGGCGATTTGGCCTGGCTGCGGCGCGACACGCGCACGCGGCTGGCTGCGGCCGCCCCGGTCCGTGGTCGCTGGCGACGACGTTCACACCCGATGAACGATTCGAATGGTTCGCCGATGACGAAGCCTGCTTCGACGCGTCGCCGCCGCGGGGAACCGCCGTGATTTCCACGGCGCATCATGTGACGTTCGCCGGGCTTTGCGATGTCCTGAAGCGGTGGGGATTTTCGTGCGTGTGGCGGCGGCCAGGCGAACGGATCGACGTCGCGGAGGGCGCCGTCGGTGTCTGGGACGGCGCCACCCGCTTCGTGGATCACGGCGACCTGGCGGAATTCTGCGGAACGTTTCGCGCTCCGGTCGTGGCCCTGCTCGACGTGATGCGCCTGGGTGACGTTCAAACCGCCCAGCGAGCGGGGGCCTCTTTTGTTCTCCGCAAGCTCACGTTGCTGGCCGACTTGCGGATGGCCGTGGAAGCGGCCGCCGCACGTTCTCTGCGCCTCGGCGCCTCTGCGCGAGAGCGTCTGTAGGGGCGTGGGCGGAAACGCGGAGGGGAGGAGGTCGAAATCGGGGCGTGCCGCGGGTACGTTTTGTGACCCGGCGCGCTACAATGAAGCCAGGAAGGTCCTCGAAAGCCCCATCAGAAATCTCCCGGGAGGCCATCATGTCCCGCACGCAACCTGGCGCCAGTCGGATTTCGATCGCCGCATTGGCGGTCGCGCTGGTCTTCTTTACCGCGGCCGCGGCCCACGCCATTCTCTGCGACACCTGCCGCAACAAGGTCTTCGACAACCAATTCGGCACGTGTCGCTACTGCAAGGAGGTGACCCACAGCACCTGGTATCAGGTTTGTCCGCATTGCAGCGTCGAAAAACGCGTCTGCGAGTGCTGCAACAAACCGGTGGGGGAGCGGAAGCCGAAACCCGGCGAATTCATCAAAATCGACTATTCCCGGACAGGGCTGCATCAATCGGGGCGGTGGATGTATCGCTTCGAGCATACCGAGGGGGGCGCCAATCCGGCCGTCCGCGGGCGGCTGGCCTACGACGGCAAGGAGCTGCCGATGGCCAACTTCAACGACCATTATGAAACACCGTGGGGCTTTTTGTATTGGAACGGCGGCGCGGACAACGATAACCGCCGCCAGGGCTGGTTGCCGACCCAGCCCCCCGGCATCCGCCGGAAAGGCGCCAGGCTCGAACCGCCCAGCGGGGGTAACAAGGAGATCGCCCTGACACTGGCCGACAATGGGCGACGGATCCAGGCCGTCCCCGGGGCGAGGATCAAGGTAACGCTTGAAGGCCGCAACACCAGCGGCAATGCCTGGCGGGTGGACAGCCTCTCGGGAACCGCGGTGCAGGCGGTCTCGCGCCGGCCGCAGTTCCAATTGAAAAACCCCGCGGACCGCGGAGGCGAGGGGATTTACCGCTTTGATTTCAAGGCCGTGGCCACGGGCACGGCCACCCTGAAGATGACCTACGGCCGCGCGGGAGGGGCGTACGGCACACCCCAGAAAGCGTTCTTCGTGATTCTTCAGGTGGCGGAGTGACGCATGCGTTCGACCCACGCAGGGCGGCGGCGGTTTCCCCCCCAACGCCGATGATTCCTTCAGGGGTGTTATTCCGCCGTCGCCATCGACGGCTCACCGACAAAGCCGAAGTGCTCCAGCCCCTCGATGATGCCGCCGGCGCAATGCGCCTCGGCGAAGTAGACACGGCTGGTGCGGGATTTGCGAAGCGGCTCCAGTTCGTCCGTGTAGTTGCCGACCACGATCCCGGCGGTCGCGCCGGAAAGCATGTCGAGGTCATTGCCGGAATCGCCCGCGGTGGCGATGTTCTCGATGGGCAGATTCCACTTGCCCGAGAGATAACGAATGGCCTTTCCCTTGGAGGCCCGGTGGGGCAGGATATCGACGTACGCCCCGTGCGAGAAGATGAGCTGGTGCGGCGCCTTGGCCTTCGTCAACGTCTCGCGAATTTCGGCCTGCGCCTCTTCGCCGTCCACGTGGTCGTCGAGGTTGTAGCTGATCTTGAATTCCCGCTGGGCGTGGTCGGCCTCTTGCAGCGAAAGATATGGCAGTTTCTCAAGGGCCTCGCGGATGACGTCGGGCTTCCACTTGTGGCGGAGGTGGGCGGCCCATCCCTTGTCGAAAGATCGTTCCGGGCCGTAATAAATCTCGGCGCCTACCGACGAGATGATCACGTCGATTTCCAGGTCCAGCGAGCCGACCACTTCCTCCACCAGATTCAACGCCCGGCCGGACGCGATACCGAAGGCGATTCGCCCATGGTGCTCGCGCATCACCTCCTTGAACCGCTCGAACGCGTCGTCGTCACCCAGAAGCGTGCCGTCGATATCGCTGATGAGCAGTTTCTCGATCGACGCCATCCGCTGGCCGGTGGCCTGGCGGCCCGCGGCGGACGGCGTCTTGGCCGGACTCACGACCACCTTCTTGATCGCCTCGAGGTATTGCTCGCAATGGCGTTCCCAGGAGTAGAACTCGCGGACGAGATTGATGCCATGGGTCGAGTGCTCGCCCCACACTTCTTTATCGCTGAGAAGCTTTTTCAGAGCGTCTGCGATCTGCCCGTAGTCAGCGACGTCCACCAGGATGCCGCTCTTGGTGTTCTCGACGATATCCTGCGGCCCACCATTCTCGGTGGCGACAAAGGGCAGCCCGCAAGCGGCCGCCTCAATCGCGGTCAGGCCGAAGTTCTCGGTAAACGCGATGTTGCAGAAGACGCCGCGATGGGCCGCCACGTAACGGTACAGTTCCGGCACCTCGAATTCGGAATCGTGCCACTTGGGGATCGCCATCTTGCCGTACAGGTCGTAGCGGTCCATCAGCAGCAGAATGTCGGTAAGCACTTCCTGTTCGCCATCGGGCATTTGCTCGATGTCGTCGCGGATGCCGGCGAAAACCGCGAGGTTCGCCATCATCTGCAGTTCTTTGTCGCTGCCGTACACTTCGATCAGCGCGCCGATGTTCTTCCGCCGTTCCGGCCGGCACAGCGAGAGAATGATCGGCTTCTCCGTGCTGAAGAAAAACCGGCCCAGCTCGTGCCGCATCTTGGCCCGCGCCTGCTTGAATCGCTCGTCGATCGAGGCGCCGGGCATGTCGTATTCGTAATACGGAAAGAAGCGGTCGAGATCGGTGCCGGGGGGAATCACCTCGAAGTACTGGTCGCCGGCGGGGTCGTAGGCGCCCCACTGGTTTTCTCGCTCGTGGCGGGTGCTGGTAATCACGAGGTCCGCCTCGTACAGGCACGAATGCTCCATCGCGATTCGGTGTTCGATATGGTACTCCTTGTTGGCCTGCTCGACCGTCCAATTGCGTTCGAGCAGCCCCTTCAGCTTGTCCTTGCCGAGCGAATGCCCGGTGAAGATGAACGGAGCGTCGAACACGCCGGCCACGTGGCGGCCTACGTAACCGGCGTCCGCGTAATGGCCGTGGACGACCGCGGGCGTGAGGCCTTCCTTGCGAGTAAACGAAATCATGCCGTCCACGAATTCGTCGAGGTACGGCCAGAGCTTTTCCTTGCGCATGTATTTCGGCCCGCCGCACGGGAGCCGCACGATGCGGGCCTTGTCGCAAAGCGGTTCGATCTCCTGGGAGTAAAGCTCGTTCACCCGCTTGTCCTTTAGCCGTCGCGTAAAGAGATCGACCTGGGTGACGGCTTCGAACTTCGCGAGCGTCTTGGCCAACTCCAGGACATAGCGGATTTGCCCCCCGGTATCGGCATCGCGCCCCATCTCGATGTTCGTGCCCCGAACGAGCCCGTGAACGCTGATCAACTGAATGTACATGCTTATCCTCCGTGTCCTTCCTCGATCATGGCCTGTGCCCGCGGCCGGTAGACGGTGTGGTACAGCGTGTGAATATATTGGTCGAGCGCGCGGCGGTTCATCACGTCCACGTAATTCCAATACGAATAAATGTTGGCCAGGCGGAACATCCGCTGGGCGTGGGCCGACCAACTGTAGGCGCTTTTCACGCGTTCGATCCCGCCTTTGCGAAGCGATTGCCAATGTTCTTCATCGGTGAGCGTTTTGAACAGGGCGCCGCCGAAGGCCTCGATATCGTTGGGATTCTCGATCTCGCCCGACTCGCCCGCCGAGACGATCTCCGACGGCCCGCCGAAACAGGTGACCACCACCGGCAGGCCGCACGCCATCGCCTCGATCACGGTCAGGCCGAAGGTCTCCATGAAGGCTGGCTGGGCGAAAACCCCCCGGCGATCGGCGACGACGCGGTAAATCTCGCCCGTCTCCACCTTGTCGAGCCGCGCGGCGCACCAGCGAACGTGCCCGTCAAGTTGACGGCCGGCAATCGTCTCGTGCATGCGGTGCGTCTCGGCGATTTCTTCGTGGTCGCTCGATTGGCTGGCGTCGGTCAACGAGGAAACAATGAGCAAATTCGCCACTTCGCGCAGCTTCTCATACCCGCCAAAAATATCCACCAGCCCCGCGAGATTCTTGATCTTATCCATGCGGGCCATGGCGAAGACGACCGGCTTGTCGGGGTCGTTAAGCCGCCCGACGTCGCCCGGCGCCGGGTCGGCCTGCAGGAATCGCTCAATCAAGCGATCGCGCACAAGGTCGGCCCGGCGATTGGCCTGGGTGTTTGGAAAGAAGTATTCCTCGCTGGCTCCTGGAGGCACGATGTTGTGGCGGGCCAATTGCGGATCAAACCCGCTGATCACCCGGTACAGGCCCGGCATGGAATACGTCTCATACGATTCGAACATCCCCAATTCCGTCTCGGCGCCGCCGATCTCCCGATACGTGCTGGAGATGATGAAGTCGGCCGAGTTGTACGAGAGCAGGTCGGCGGTGAAGTGGAGCGAGAAGCGGTAGTCATGCTCCATGTCCGACCAGTAGGTGTCGCTCAAGAGGTATTTCGTTTTTTCCAGGGCATGCACAGCCGCGCAGTGCGTCACGCCCAAATCGTCCGCCAACCGGTAAGCTACCAGATTGCCGTCGGTATAGTGGCCGATGATCAGGTCGGGTTTCCCCAGCATCTCCGTGACGACCGCCGCTTTCGATTCCTCGGCGAAGTCCTCCAGGTACGGCCAGATTTGGAACCGCGAAATCCAGTGCGGGATGATCTGGCCGGTCCCGTCACGGAACGGAACCCGCAGAATCCAACTGTGCTCCGCCCCGTGGACTTTTTCGCGCGGAAGGTTGCAGGTCGTTCCGTCGGCCTCGGGAATCAGCCGCGTGAGGATGGCCACGTGCGGCTCGATGTTCTCCAGCCCCGCCTCATGGAAATGGGCCAGCAGCCGCCGCTCGAGCGCGCGGGCCTGGTCGAGCACGTAGGTCACCTGGCCGCCGGTGTCGGGCCGGCCGAGCACGCCGTCCTGCGCAAACCAGCCGTGCGGTGAGACCATCAACACCCGGCTGACCAGCGGCAACCGTTCGATGAACTGCTCGAAGCGGACGGGATCGGGCGCCGCGAACAGCCGCGAGAGCATGCTCAACAGCTCCGCCGCCTGACCCACGGTACGGCCCCAGCCGGGCTCGAAACCGAGGCTCCGCAACTCGTGCGACACCTCGTGGTACGGCGTCTCCGCCGTGTAGTCGCGGAGCAACGCGCGGGCTTCCTCGATCGCCTCGACCAGCGCGGCAGACCGGCTTAGGTAGTCGTTCACCAGGATGTCCGTGCCGGCCAACTGGCAACCCACCAGAAAGCGGTGCAGCGCCGCGTGAAAACGGTCGGGATTCTGATACATTTGACCCGAGAGATGGCGGTTGAGAAACGAGATGCCTTCCCCCATCTCCGCCGGTTCATTTACCTTGGGAAAATTCTGAAAGTAGGGGGAGAAGTCGAGTGTCAGCCCCCGCTTGCTGGCCTGCTCCCAACCCTGCACCAAAGCATCCTTTGCCGCCAGGTACGCGAAGCGATCGACGGGCTCCAGATGTTCCTGCTCCGGATGCAATCGGTAAATGCGCCGCACCGCAATGCGCGGCCGCAACACCAGATAGGTGTATTCGTGGTCGAGCAGTATTTCCTGGCAGCCCCGAAAGATCCGGCGCAGGACATTCGCCGTCTCGCGGTTCACCGTGTCGTCGTTGGCGAGGAAGTCCTCGAGCCGGCTCTCGATCTCGTCGGCGAGAAACAGCCGCTTATCCTCGGCGGAAAGCGTCCAGCAGAAGCGTTTTAGCCGCCCGATGTGTTCCGGGCTGATGATACGGCCGGGAGAACGGTGGGGGCTGACATCGTGTTGCTCAGTCATGCTAAGAATCCATTCGGCCGGTGCGGCAAACTGCCGCGATGCTGGTCGCCTTCGCCGTAATTCTTACGGAACGGTTAGCGCTACCTTAGCGAATCCCCTGCCGGCTTTGAACCTCCCTCCGCCCCATTTCGCCACCCCATTTTCCTCGCCCGCGGGTCTCGCTACATTACGTTGCGAGTCGAGCGGCCGGCGCCGACGCCCCCCATACGCAACGGCAAGGACGAAAATCATGGCGAAATTGAGCATCGAGAATGTGGACGTAAGCGGCAAAAAAGTGCTGATGCGGGTCGATTTCAACGTCCCGCTCGACGACCGCGGCCAGATCACCGACGACCGCCGCATCGTGATGGCCCTGCCCAGCATCCAATCGGTGCTCGACCGTGGTGGCGCCGTCATCCTGATGAGCCACCTTGGCCGGCCGGAGCCGGGGAAAGACAACGCGGCCTTCAGCCTCCAGCCGACCGCCTTGCGGCTGGGCGAGCTGCTGGGCACGGAGGCGCAATTCGCCACCGACGCGGTGGGGGATGACGCTAAGGCCAAAGTGGCGGCCTTGCAGCCCGGCCAATGCCTTGTGCTCGAAAACGTCCGCTTCAACAAGGACGAGAAGAAGGGCGAGGCTGATTACGCGCAAACCCTCGCAGGCTTCGGCGACATCTACTGCAACGACGCCTTCGGCACGTGCCACCGCACCGACGGTTCGATGTACGCCGTGCCCCAGGCGATGGAAGGCAAACCGCGGTGCGTGGGCTTATTGGTCGAGAAGGAAATCAAGTACCTCTCCGAAGTGATCGCGAGCCCCGAACACCCGTTCGTGGCGATTCTCGGCGGCAAGAAGGTCAGCGATAAGGTGAAGGTGATCGACAACCTTCTGGGCATCTGCGACCAGGTGCTCATCGGCGGGGCGATGGCGTACGCCTTCGCTTTGGCGCAAGGCAAAAAAATCGGTAAGAGCTTTGCCGGCACGACGGACAAGGAGCGGGACGAAAGCGTGGCCGCCGCTAAGGCCGCCCTCGAAAAAGGCGGCGACAAACTCGTGCTGCCGGTCGATACGCACTGCGCCGATGCCTTCAGCGCCGACGCCAACAAGAAGGTCTTCGAGGGCGACATCGCGGACGGCTGGGAAGGCCTCGACATCGGCCCGAAGACCGCCGCCATTTACGCCGACATCGTGAAGAAAGCTAAGACGGTCGTCTGGAACGGGCCGATGGGCGTGTTCGAAATGCCCCCGTTCGACGAAGGCACCAAGGCGGTGGCCCAGGCCATCGCCGAAAGCGACGCCACCAGCATCATCGGCGGCGGCGACAGCGCCTCCGCCATCCAACATCTCGGCTACGCCGATCGCGTCACCCACGTCAGCACCGGCGGCGGGGCCAGCCTGGAAATGCTGGAAGGGAAGAAATTCGAGGCGGTGGAGATACTGGATGAGGCCTAACGCGGTCGTCGTTCGCGCGTTTTAGGGCAAGAGGGGGCCGCGTCGCTGGTTTGGGCGATGCATGGATCGTCCGGGGCAGGCAGTTGTGAACCGCCCGCCAGATGGCTAAATTGACTGAGGGTGTCGCTGGATGTGAAGGCGACGTTGGGCCGCGCCGTGGGCGCATTTCCAGTGGATCGGTCAGGCGTGGCGATTTCTCTGCAAACCAGCCTCGGGCGACTCCAATTGCCGAATCCGGTGCTCGTCGCCTCGGGCACGTTCGGCTATGCCCGCGAAATGGAGCGGCTGGTCGATCTCTCCCGGTTGGGCGGAATCGTTCCAAAAACCGTTACCCGCGATCCCCGCGCCGGTAACCGGCCGTGGCGGACGGTGGAGACCGCCAGCGGGCTGCTCAACTCCATCGGTCTGGATAACGACGGCGTGGACGCCTTCCTGGAGGGCCATTTGCCGTATCTCGCAGGGCTGGGCTGCCCGATCATCGTAAGCGTCGCCGGCAAGACCTACGAAGATTTTGTTTTTCTGGTGGAACGCGTGGGAGGTCGGCCAGGGGTGGCGGCTGTGGAACTCAATCTCTCGTGCCCGAATGTCTCGGGCGGGGTCGATTTTGCGACCGATGCCCAGATGTGCCGGCGGGTGGTCGCCGGCGCCGTAGCGGCCACCGACACGCCGGTTCTGGCCAAACTCACTCCCAATGTCACATCGATTGTTTCCATCGCCCAGGCGGCCGCCGACGGTGGGGCGGACGGCCTGACGCTCATCAACACGCTTCTGGGAATGGCCGTGGATTGGCGGCGGCGGCGCCCGCTGCTGGGCAACGTGATGGGCGGGTTGTCCGGCCCGGCGATCAAACCGGTCGCCCTCCGTTGCGTTTACCAAGTGGCCGGCGCGGTGGACTGCCCCATCATCGGCGTGGGCGGCATCCAGAATATCGATGACATGATGGAATTTCTTGTGGCCGGGGCGTCGGCGGTACAAATCGGCACGGCGAACTATTATGATCCGCTCGTGTCGCAAAGGATGCTTCAAGCCCTGCCGGCGGCCCTCGCGGAGGCGGGCGTCGACCGTTTCACCGATTTAGTCGGGGCGATAGACCGTGGGTCGTAGGCCTGCCAGGGCGGTCGTTTTGAATTTCGGTGATTCGTGCTTCGGATTTGTTTAGGATTTCGCGCTTTGGATTTCGGATTTTGAGATGCGCTGGCGGCGCTGAGGTCGTCGTGCGAGTCCCGTAGAAATTGAAGCCATTCCCATGCGAGTTCTCTCCGGCATCCAACCCAGCGGCCACGCCCACTGGGGCAACTACTTTGGGGCGATCAAGCAGTATATCGAACTGCAGTACGCGGACTCGGCGTTCTACTTCATCGCCAATCTGCACGCGCTGAATACCATCCGCGACGCCGAGGAGTTGCGGGCCAACACGTTCGACACCGCTCTCGATTTGCTGGCCTTGGGCCTGAATCCCGAGAACGCGCATCTCTTCGTTCAAGGCGACGTGCCTCAGGTGAGCGAGCTTTGTTGGCTGCTGCTCACCGGCGCCCCGATGGGCCTGCTCGAGCGTTGTGTTTCCTACAAGGACAAGATCGCCAAGGGGCAGAAGGCCAACGCCGGGCTCTTCGCCTACCCCGTGCTGCAAGCCGCCGACATTCTCGCGTATGACGCCGACACCGTGCCCGTGGGCGAAGACCAGGCTCAGCACATCGAGGTGTGCCGCGACCTCGCCCAGAGGTTCAACCACCACTTCGGTGAGGTCTTCGTCCTGCCCAAGGCCAAACTGCTTACCGCCACCGCCAAGGTTCCGGGCATCGACGGCGAGAAGATGAGCAAGAGCTACGGCAACCACATCGAAATCTTCGAGCCGCCCAAGCCGATGCGGAAGAAGATCATGCGAATCCCCACCGACAGCCGGCCCATGGAAGAGCCGAAAAAACCGGAGGACGACCACCTCTTCCAGTTGTACTCCCTTTTCGCCTCTGAGGCGGGGCGGGACGAAATGGCCGCCCGGTACCGCCGCGGCGGCTTCGGCTACGGCGAAGTCAAAAAGGCCCTGGCCGATAAGGCGGAAGCGTACTTCGCCGAGGCTCGCGAAAAGCGAGCGGACCTGGCCGCCAAACCGGAGCAGGTTCGCGAAATCCTCGCCGCCGGCGGCGCCGCCGCCCGCGCCAAAGCCGGCGAAGTGCTACGCCGCGCCCAGGAGGCATGTGGCGTGAAATAGCGAGCTGTCCGCAATGTCTCCCGCAGCGATTCTTACCGCGAATTCCGCGAGTTCTTCGCGTCGTGGGGATGAATCGCCGCCGGCGCCTCCGTTATAACATGGGTGTTGACGACGTCTTTTTGGCGCCGCCCGCGGACCTTTCGCAAGCGTCTTTCGAACTCCCGGCCGCTCGCATGTCCCTTCCCACTGTCTGCCCCCATTGCCGCGCGAATTTCAAGATTCCGCTGAAATACGTGGGCAAGAAGGGGCGGTGTCCCAAGTGCCGAAAGGTATTTCTGGCGAAGTCGGGGACGTCGATTCCTCCCCCGCCGTCCGCCGCCATCGAGAAATCTCAGAACAAAGAGACGGAGAAGGCTTCTTTATCGTCCCTTTCGTTGCGGGCGTCCAGCGTGACGGACATTTCCGACTTGCTCGCGCCGGCGCCGCCGCCGGCCGTCGCTTCCCAGCCGCCTTCCCCCGAGCCTTTGCCACCCGAGGATGCCACGGCGTGGCGCGCCGAAAAGGAAGCGCCCACACAGATCGATCCGCCGCCGCTGTTTTCCAAGCCGCCGCGCGATTCCGCGGCGCTGCGGCCGGCGACAAGCTTCCCGGCCGCGTCCGACACACCCCGAGGCCTTCCGCCCGTTTACAAACGTGCGCTATTCGGCGGCGGCGTGATTCTGGCGGGCGGCGTTGCGGCGTTTATGGTTTACCACCTGCTGACCCGCGAGGCACGCGACACGGTCGCGACGCCCACGGCGACGCCGGTGGCGGAAGAGCCAACGGCTTCCCAGGGCAAGCGGGAAACCCTCGCCGAGGCCGAACGGGAACAGCTCATTCAAGCGGTCGGCGCCGTGGAGGCGGACGAGGAAGTGGCGCCGCTGGCCCGGCTGGAGGAAACGCCGGCATTGGCCGATTCGTCGAATTTGGCCAACGACCTGCGGCGAGCCATTTCCGTCGCCGAATCCTTTGCATTCGTGCCGAAATCGCCCAACCAGTACGCCGTGGCCTGTCGCCTCGCCGCATTGATTACCGACGCTGCCGACGCCGAGGAGGGGGGCGGTCTTTCGCCGAGCGCCGCTGCGGACCTCTCCGCCGCCCGCGAGACGGCCCTTCTCGCCCTGGCGGACCTGTCCCCGGCGCCCGCGGAGGAAGTGAATCGATTGGCGCTCGCGCCGCTGAAATCGCAACGTGGTGGCGTCTTTGCGTTCGGGGAGGTTCAAGCATCGACGGTGACTGGGCAGGGCTCCGCCGTTCTGTTTCGACTCGTCGGAACCGACCAGCTTGTCGTTGTTCCCGTCCAATTCGAGGCGGACCGTTTTACGCCTCGTTCGCAGTGGTTGCTGCTCGGCGCGCTCACCGGTGTGATCGTCACGGGCGATTACCATGGCGCGCCCATCCAGGCGCGGCGCCTCCGGGCGAAGTACCTGATCGAGCTGGAATAGCGACCCGGTCGTGGCCGTCGCCCTTTCAGCAAGTTGACGACCCCCGGCTTCGCTCGATAAACTCTTGAGCAAAACAACCGTTGGTGAATCGAGATCGGCGCGCCCCCTCCCGCGCTTTCTCTCCGGCCTCACTCTCAAACCCACTGCCCTTATATGCCGACCAGCGACATGAGCGTTCAGCAGCTTTCGATCAATACCATCCGCACGCTGGCGATGGACGCCGTGCAGGCCGCCAATAGCGGGCATCCCGGTACGCCCATGGCCCTGGCGCCGGTGATGTACGATCTCTTTACCCGACGACTGAATTACGATCCCGACCACCCGAACTGGCCCGCGCGTGACCGCTTCATTCTTTCATGCGGCCACGCCTCGATGCTGCTCTACGCGACGCTGCACCTTGCGAGGGTGAAAAAGGCTGATGGCGCCGCGGAACTTGCGATCACCCTCGACGACATCAAGAACTTCCGCCAGTTGCACAGCCCCTGCGCGGGCCACCCCGAGCACGGAGAAGCCCAGGGAATCGAGACGACGACCGGCCCGCTCGGGCAGGGCATCGGCAATAGCGTGGGCATGGCGATCGCCGGCAAGTGGCTGGCGGCCCGGTACGACCGCCCGGGCTACGACCTCTTCGGCTACAATGTGTACGCGCTATGCAGCGACGGCGACTTGATGGAGGGTGTGGGCTGCGAGGCCGCGTCGCTCGCCGGACACCTGAAGCTCGGCAACCTCTGCTGGATCTACGACGACAACAACATCACCATCGAGGGCCATACCGACCTTGCCTTCAGCGAGGATGTCGGGCGGCGATTCGAAGGACTCGGCTGGAGGGTGCTCAAGCTCGACGACGCCAACGAGGTGGCGGAATTCGCCGATCACCTGGCCCAATCCGCCGACGCCACGCGGGATCGACCGACGCTGATTATCGTCAAGAGCGTGATCGCGTGGGGTTCTCCGAACAAAGCGAACACCCACGGCGCCCACGGCGCCCCGCTCGGCGAGGACGAGGTGCGGGCCACCAAGCAGGCCTACGGCTGGCCGGCCGATGAGAGGTTTCTGGCGCCGCCCGAGGTTTTCCAGCACTTCGAGGAGAATCTCGGGCGTCGAGGGGCCGCCGCATTCGATCATTGGACGCAGCAATTCGCGAAGTACCAGGAAGCATTTCCGCAGCAGGCGGCGGAGCTGAAGATGATCTACCGCGGCGAATTGCCCAGCGACTGGGACGCCGACATCCCCACCTTTCCCGCCGACGCCAAGGGTGTCGCCAGCCGCAATTCCGGAGGAAAGGTTCTCAACGCCATCGCCTCGAAAATTCCCTGGATGATGGGCGGCTCCGCCGACCTGGCGCCTTCGACCAAAACGCTGCTCACCTTTGACGACACCGGCAGCTTCTCGTCGGAAAACCCGCGGGGCCGCAACCTGCACTTCGGCATTCGCGAGCATGCGATGGGAGCGGTGGTCAACGGGATGGCCCTGTGCGGCTTGCAGACGTACGGGTCCACCTTCTTCGTCTTCAGCGATTACATGCGGCCCTCGATGCGGCTGGCGGCCATCATGCGGCTGCGGTCGCTCTTCATCTTCACGCACGACTCGATCGGCGTGGGCGAGGACGGCCCGACGCATCAACCCATCGAACACCTTGCCGCCTGCCGGGCGATCCCCAATATGATGGTGATGCGGCCCGGCGACGCCAACGAGGTGTCCGCCTGCTACCGGGCGGCGATTCGGCGCCGGGGTGGCCCCGTCACCATGGTCCTGACCCGCCAAGACCTTCCCACGCTCGACCGTGCGAAGTATGCCGACGCCGCTGGCGCTGAGCAGGGCGGGTACATCCTTGCAGACAACGCAAACGGAGCCCCTGACGTCATTCTCATGGCGACCGGCAGCGAACTCTCGCTTGCCGTAGAGGCCTACGAACGGCTTGACGTGGAAGGCGTCAAGGCCCGCGTCGTAAGTATGCCCTGCTTCGAGTTGTTCGAGGCCCAGGATAAGGAATATCGCGAGCGTGTCCTGCCACCATCGTGCGAGGCCCGGGTCGCCGTCGAGGCCGGGATCAGGCAAAGCTGGGACCGATACCTCGGCGCCGGCGGCGTCTTCATCGGCATGAACAGCTTCGGCGCCAGCGCCCCCGCGGAGGAGTTGATGAAGCACTTCGGTCTGACGGCCGACAACGTGGTCGCGGCGGCGCAGCGGCTGCTTTCGGATTTCCAAAGCTAGACGTATTTCCCGCGGCGCTCAAAAGAATAGGGAAAACACGCGGTATTCCGGGACCAAAACTCAATAAATTGCCGAACTCAAACAAGCGGCGGTTGAGTGGCGGAAAATGCCGACTGGCAGGTAGAATCATTGCCATTGGCCGGATCGGGCTGGGAGGTGACGGACGACGAATCGGCGACCCATCATGGCCCCGCAAACCGACATTCAGCGAACCCTGGCGGCGCCCGGGGCGGGTCTTCCGCCCGGGCAGGCGTTCTTGCTGCGCCGCCTGCTTTTTCCCGGCTTCTGCCTCGCCACATCCTGGCCCAAGGCGCTGGCGGTTTTCCAGGCGGAAGGCGACCAACTGCTCGCATTGGCAAAGCCGCTAACTCCCGAGCGTCTCCAGCAGCGTGTCTTGGTGAAAGCGCCCCTCGGCATCGAGGACAGTTCCCGCTACTGGTCGGCGGAGATGGTCCTCGAGCATTTGATTGAAGTTGGCTCTCGGATCGCGACCGGGATTGTCGAGCTGACCAACGGCCAGGAAGTCACCGTCAAAACGGACGTCGCCGATGTGAAACCCCAGGGCGGGAAAGGGGAGCAGATCATCGAAGACTTCAAGACCTTTCTGCAGGACTACGCGCACACGCTCACTGAGGACGTTGGCGACCTGACGCACAAGAGCACGCATCCTCATCCTTGGTTTGGCAAGCTCAACGCCCACCAGTGGGCTTGCCTGGGGGCCCTGCACCAGAGGGTGCATCGGCGGCAGATGCAGAGAATCATCGCCGGGCTGAGCGCGGAATGACCTCGCTGCCGATTGGACCTGCGGCGACGAGATCGTCCATGGCGGCAAGGCCGCGTTGCAGTGAGGTTTGGGCTTCGGGGAGATGGCCGTCGGCCGCCGCGGACCAGACGCGATTGAAACTCCGCTCGGCGGCCGAGGCTTTCAGGATGATGTCCGCCCCGAGCCGCATTCCATAGGCTTCCACCAGAACGTAGCGGTCTTCCACAAAAGGTACGAATGTCGCATCGAGCAGCTCGTCGATTCTCGCACGGATCGCCTGGGTGTCGAGTTCATCGAATTGGGTTTCGATCGCCCGGCCCATGTCACGGGCTTGGACTAGCAAGGCGAGCAAATCCTCCGGGCTGCGGCCCGCGAGGCGCCCCTGTTTAGCTTCGGCCTTGAGACTCAATCGCCACCACACCAATCCCAGCGCCGCCACGGCGGCTCCGGCGGCAAACAGTGGCCACGAGTCCGGCCAGCGCTGTCCCTCGGCCGGCAACTTGGCCGCGCCGACGATGGCCAGGATGATTCCAATTGCATACAGCGCAACGCTGAGTCGTTCGTTGCTCATGCCGAGGTCGTCTCCATCGCGGCGCCGATGATTTCGTAAGCGGCGTAGCCCACGCCCGTTAGGGCCTCGCCCACGATCAGCCCCGCCGCGAACGGAACCAGCTTATGCTGGCAGAACAAGGGCCCCTTGGTCTTGCGAAGAAAAATATGAATGAGACATCCGATGCCGTAGCCCAAGCTCATGTAAAAGGGCAAATACATCGACAGCCCGATGAGCACGCCGAGGCCGGGCGCCGGGGCGGCTCCCAGAAGGGCGCCGATGATACTGCCCATCAAGTACTTGTCCACCGGAACGTTGCCTGACTGCACGGCGCTGATAATTCCCATCAGCGCGCCACCCTGCGGCGCCGGCAACCGCGTTCCCTCGCCGAAGCCACCTTGCCCGCCGGGGCCGCTTTGCCAAAGGATGTAAACGAGACCGATGGCCGTCACCGCTCCAATCCAGGGAAAGGCGAACTGGACAAGCTGCTGCTTGATCGGCCTGGCTCCGAGCATATGCCCGGTTTTGAGATCTTGCATCATATCGGCCGATTGTCCGATGGCGACGCACACGGCGACGCCGACGACCATGGCTCCGGCGACGTTGCCGTTCAGGAGAAACATCATGATGGTCACAGAAATCAGAGCCATGCCTGATATGGGCGAGATGTCGGTCATGCCTGCGGCCTGGGATACGATTAACCCCGCCACCGCCAGCCAAAGCACGCCGATGACGGCGGCGAGAAACGCCTGGGGCAGGCTGACGCCTTCGGTCATGGCCGCCGCGACAAACAGGAGAATCATGCCCAAGCCGGTCCCGGCGGCGATTCCTCGCAGCGGCATTTCTTCAGCTTCTCCTCCGGCCCCCGCCGTTCGCGCCGCCCCCGCCAGCGAACGGAAGGCGTTTACGATGGCCGGAAAGCAGACGATCACGCCCATCAGCGCCCCCCCGATCAGCACACCAATGCCCGTGGGCCGGAGCACCTTGCCGTAGAGAAAGTCCTTCGTGAGCGATTGGCGCCGCTCGGCAAGCAGCCGCTCCAGCGAAACGTCTTGGTGGGCGGCCTGTTCGTCAAGCGCCGTCCTTTGATCTGCGGTCACCGGAAAGTCCTCAGGGGTCCAGCCCGAGAAGACGCTCGCCGGCGCGATCACCCACCAGGCGAGGATGCCGCCAAACAGCATAGGCAGGCCACCCTTGCCCGTAAGCATTCCGGCGGCCGCGTTCAGAACCGACAGCCCGATCATGGGGGCAAGATAAATCGGAATAACCCCGAAGCCGAAATAAAGGATCTCCTCCTCAATGAGACCGGGGACATCGATCCAGCCCGAAATCAGCACCATCTTCCACAAGGCGCTAACGGCCACACCGATTGCCAGCAGCTTCGCTTTTTCGATTCCGGCTCGCCCGGAACGGATGATCGTGGTGACCGCGATGCCGGAGGGAAACCGCAGGCGGTCCATCTCAATCATCTGCTTGCGGAGGGGGATGATCAGCACGGTACCGAGGATGGCGCCAGCCACGCCGCCAATGAAGAGCGGCAGCGCGTCGAATTCGATGGGAGACTTTCCCTCGGCCGACCAGGCGGCATTGAGCATGAATAGCGCTGGCAATGTGAACACCACGCCCGCTCCCGAGACGTTGATTCCCGAGGCGATCGTTTGATTGATGTTGTTCTCGACGCTGGTTCCCCGTCGCATGACGCCGGTGAGCAGCGCGTAGCCCATAATGGCCGCCACGGTGGACCCGCCAATGCCAAAACCAATCTTCAAAGCGACGTAAGCGAAGGCGATGTTGATAATCACGCCCTGTACGATCCCCAGCACAACACCAGCGACGGTGAGTTCGCGGTAGGGTTCGACAACGGCACGGCCGATGGCTTTGGCCTTGAGTCGATCGGGCATCAAAACGTCGATCTCACGGAAACGGAATCAGCGGGGAAGCGGGTTCCAGTGGAGACGAGTGGAAACGGTTTGATCGCTGTTTTCCTCGGTGCTTGGGTTGGACACATGGTCTTACGCAGCAATGGGTTGCGTCAACGCAGCTCCCGATGCCTTCAGGCGCTACCAGAGTCCTTATCGGACATTCGAGCCCTGGCTTATCGGACATTGATTTGGGGGCGTTCTTGTTCGCTCAGGGCTGGGCCGTACAGCTTTTCGCTGCCGGCCACGTCCAGGAACGCCTTATCCAAGCGAGAGGGGCGCGACCAGTGGCGTGTAGCGGTCGAAGATCTCGCGAATCTGCCTCGAGTGTTTTGGTTCAGCATAACGTTGATCTGGCGGGGCAGGAATACTCCATGCGGACAAAGACGCACCGCCCTTGCCGCCGGCATGGCGCCGAAGAAAAGGGGCTCGGAAGGCATCGCTTAGCGTATTCATCGGGCAGGCGCCTCCAACTGTAGACAGCCCCCGCGCGCGGCAATCTGCCCTAACCCAAGTCATCCAAACAAGATACGCGACAACCAGCACAGGAAGTTCGGGCTAGATCAACAAGCGTAAACGAGGAGGTGCGTTCACTCGGAAAAAAGCGGCTGCGGCGGCTTGGCCACCGGCGGCCGGGCGACTCGCCACGCCCACCACCCGCCCAGCGCTCCGCCGCCGGCGCCGATGACTGCCGCCAACAGCGCCAATCCCAGCAGGCTCAGATCCATCCCATAGAGAAAATACCCACCCAGCGCCGCGAGGGATGCAAAGCCGCTGATCGCCCCCGCCGCCGCGCCCACCGTCACAAACGCCGGCCGCTCCGCCCCCAGCGGTTTGGCGACGGAATAGAACAGCGGCACAAGAAGCAGACAGGCAGGCGCCCCGTGAAACAGGGCAAAGCCAAAACCGACCACGGAAAAAAAGAGGCCCGCGGCAAGCTCTCCGCCGGGCTCGAAGAACAGCCCCATGCCAAATGCCATCGCCCCGCCGGAAAGCGAGATCGAAAGCAGCAACACCAAAAACGTAAGCGGCCCCGGCGTGCGGCGGTGGGAGGCGTCGCCCGGCGTTTCCACCGCCGTCGTCTCGTCAATCGAGGGAGAGGCGTAGGGATTTTGGTCAGTCTCGACGGGCGGTGGGATCATCGGTCGCCTTTCACGTCACACGGCGTCGCGTTGTTCTTGTAGTTTAAACCGCCTTTCGAGACGACTCTGCCCGCACACCGGCGATCCAGCCACCCAAGGCGCCGCCGGGGATCACCGCAACCTCAACCAACCGGTAAATGGGGTCCACCCAAGGCACATAGGTGATGAAGGAAAGGTACACGCCCGTGGCCAAGCCAACCGCCGCGCCACCCGCCGCAAAGGCCCAACGGTTGATCGCCACGCGCTGTGATAGCAGCCACAGAAGCGGCGTGACAATCGCGGAGACCGCGGTGGCGGGGGTTCCCGCGAAGAAAATGAAACCGATAAATTGGCCGAGAGCGTGGATTGCAAAACCTGACGAGGTTGTATCGGATGCGGGTGGATTCAGCAGGGCCGCGCACAACCCAACCAGGCCTCCCGCAACGGCGGCGCCGAGCGCAAAGCAGACGAAGGCCATCGGACCGGCCGACACCCGCGGCGCGGGACGGTGTTCCGCGGCCGGCGATGGCTCCGCGGCCGGCGACGCATACGGATTCTCGCTGGCCGTGCGGCTCATGGCTGCTCTCCCGTCGCCTGCGGCTCCGGGCTAAACGGTCTATTCTTTCGGCCACAGCGAGTTGGGCGTGGACACGGCCGCGAGGACTTCTTCGATCCTCTTGAGTTCATCCGCAGTGAAGTCGATCTTTTTCACCGCCCGTACGCAATCTTCAATTTGCTGCGGTTTGCTGGCGCCGATCAACGCGCTGGTCACGCGGCTGTCCTTCAATATCCACGATAGCGCCATCTGGGCCAGCGTTTGCCCGCGGCCAGCCGCGAACTCGTTGAGCTGGCGCACGCACTCGATCACCTCTGGCCGCAAGTCTTTGCCCCGCAAAAAGTGCGGCGCGACGTCGGCTCGGCTGCCTTTCGGCACGCCGTTCAGATACTTGTCCGTCAGCAATCCCTGGTAAAGGGGACAGAAGGCGATCATGCCCAGGCCGAGTTCGTGGCACGTTTCGAGCAAGCCTTTTTCTACCCACCGATTGAGCATCGAGTAATTCGGCTGATGGATGAGCAGCTTGACGAAGCCCTCACGGCGGCAAATTTCGACCGCCTCCCGTGTCTGCTCGGTCGTGTAACTGCTGATGCCGGCGTACAGGGCCTTGCCTTGCCGCACGGCGGTGTCCAGGGCCTCGAGCGTTTCCTCCAATGGTGTGTCGGGGTCGGGGCGGTGGCTGTAGAAGATGTCCACGTAGTCGACGCCAATCCGCCACAGCGATTGATCCAAACTGGCCAGCAGGTATTTCCGTGAACCCCATTCCCCGTACGGGCCGGGCCACATGTCGTATCCCGCCTTCGTCGAAATGATCAACTCGTCCCGCGGCAAATCGTCGAGAATCTGGCCAACGTTGATCTCGGCGCTGCCGTACGGCGGACCGTAGTTGTTGGCGAGATCGAAATGCGTGATTCCCGCGTCGAACGCGGTGTAGATCATCCGCCGCTGGTTCTCGGTCGGCGCGTCCCCGCCAAAATTGTGCCAGTGGCCGAGGGAAATGGCGGGCAACTTCAGGCCAGATCGGCCACAGCGGCGATAGGGCATGCGACCGTCGTAGCGGTCGGCGTCGGGTTGGTAGGTGGGCATAGGCGTGGTGTTCCGAAAGGAATGAAACCAGAGATCGCGGTAAGCATCCGGGCGTCACCGTATGATCATCGTAACGATCGGCGCCTATCCGGGCCACCCGCGCACGGATGGCGAGAGAAGGCGGGAAGATGAAGGCGGAAGGCGAAATGTAGAGCCCTCTGCGACCGCGAGAAAATCCCGTTTCCGCCTTCCGCCTTCAGAACTTCCGTTCACCGTCGGTGCTGTCCGTGCCGTCGCGGTCAGGCTCCCCACTATCCCCGCGCGCCGCGGACGTCTCCTGGGGCCGTTCATCCACAATCCGCACCGGTTGCGAGAAGATAATGCCCGCTGCTTCAAAACCGCGGTAGATCTTCATGTTGACTTCCTCGCACATCGCCAAGAAGTCCCAGTAGTTGGGCGGGTGGAACCAGTAGATCATGCGGATGTTGAACGAGTCCTGGTTGAACTCGTTGAAAGAGACCCGCGGGGGAAACGCCGCTTCCTGGCCGAGATGATCCTCCACGGCTTCACGGACGACTTGAATGGCCGCATCGAGCTTGTCGGGCGGTGTGTCGAGCGGGATGCGGACATCGGCCACGCGGCGGATGTACGGGCGACGGCCCACGTTTTCGATGTCGGAACCGGCGAGTTTGTCGTTCGGAATCGTCGCCTGATGTCCGTTCAAAAGGCGGACGCGGGTCGAGCGGAGGCCGATTTCTTCCACCATGCCGTCGTATTTCCCGAAAACGATTCGATCGCCCACGCGGAAGGGCTTGTCGGCCATCAGCATGATCGTGCCGAAGGCGTTCTTCAGCGTGTCCTGCGCGGCCAAGGCCATTGCCAGCCCGCCCACACCGGCGGAAGCCAAGAGCGTCGTGATGGGGAACCCGAGATAATGGCCGCCCTCCAGAAAGACGATCACGATGGTAATCATCGCCAGAAACCGCGAGATGATCCGCGTGAACTGGGCGTCCAAGCCGTGGGGATTGATATTCGGTGAGGCGACGATCGTTTCCGCCGCGCGGGTGTACGCACCCATGATCAACGGGAGCAGCGTCAAGAGCGCGACAAGATCGCAGCCGAAAATAATCGCGTAGAGATGGGCGCCGCGGATAGCGATATACTTGATCACGATGTGCCTGACCAACAACGGCACGCAGACCGCGGCGACGAGCAACCCAATGGTCATCCAGTAGCGGAGCAGTCGGCCCTCCTCCCGGAAGCGGCGGGAACGGCCGCTATGCATCCAGTAAAGCAACACAATGGTCGCCACGCCCAGCAAACAAACGCCCACGCCGCCAACCCATTTCCAACCGGCCAGTCCATACCATTGAACTCTGAGCGGGGAAGGCAACCGCTCGACGACAACCCCCATCGTCCGGCCTCCTGGCGCCGAGACGAACCAGTCGTATAACCCAGGCGAGGTCTCGGGACCGTCGTTACGGTACGGAAGGGTCTTGATGTCGTCGTACTCCGACCGGGCACGCGCGACCGTGCCGGCGGAGAAGAGGTACTCGTGCCGGCGGGGGCCTTCTTCTACTCGTGCGATCACGATCCGCGTGCCCGGCGCCTGATACCACGAGTTTTTCTCGGGACCACCCGCCGCTTGAATATCATCCAGGTCCGGCACGTCGTCCGGAATCTCGACGCGGTCCAGAATTTCCTTAAGGCAGATCGCCGTCTCGATCGCGCCGTATCGGCGTGAAAAACCGGGCAGATCCGAGTCGTCCAAGCATTCCAAGACGCACCTGGCGAGCGGGCCATGCTTGTTCGAGGAACGGTCGATGTATTTCTCTTTGCGAATGCGTCGATTGATCTCGTTACAGGCGTCGATGAAGCTCTCAAGCGTCGCCTTGGGGCTGGATGTGTCGGCATAGGTCAAACGGGCGTCGGCGGCCGGTTCGTCGGCCGACGCCCTGGACGCTGCGGCCGCAAGCGTGGCCAATAACAACAAGCGAAAAAACAAGAAAGAGTGGCGGCGTCCACCGCGGCGGGCCAAAGGTTTCATCGAGATCGACCTCGGATTTCCTGACGCTTCGGATGTCAATGCTAAGCCTCCACCAGGCCCCGCGTCCGTGCGGGTTGGGCGCGATAGGCTCGCATGTAGGTTTCTTCCAGCGGCAGCGGGACATGGGCGCCGGGATGAAGGAACAGCGGCATGTCGATCATGGTGTGGCCCACGGCCACCGGCTCCACATACCATCGAACGCCCAGGTCCGATTCATAGGCTGCCAGCGTAAGCGGTTTGTCGGGCGGGGAGGTGAAGTGCATGTTGTTCAGGAATGCCAGGATCGCAGCGTGGATTCCGTTCGGGTCGCGAGGCGTTGGAGGGAACAAATCGAGAACCATAACGTGAATTCCGTGCGCCAACAACTCGCCTACCTTCTTCAGCAATTCCTCCATCGCCACGCGGCTGGACTTGTTCCCGCGCGAAACCACTTCCACGACCGCCACCATCCGATCGTCGCTAACATACCGCACCACGACGGTGTTCTGCTTCTTACGGTAGTATTCGAGATCGATCTCCCCAGTAGCCGTGACCCGGGGTCGATCCAGAACGACCACGCCGCCGTCGGCGTCCGAAACGGCATGGGACGCCCGCGCCCCCGTGGGTGGTTGCTCGTCTTTGCGCTCGGCATCAAACAGCGTCAAGACATCCGGCCCGAATCCGCCTCCGCGGTGCTCGGGCAACGCGTAAAACTCGGGGGGAAGTAAGCCGCCGTTGAGGGCGCGGGCAATGTCCTCGATCCATCCATGATGCACGGCATGGAAGACGCCGGCCTCGACCTTGGTCCAGTCGTGAACGGGCATAGGAATCTCCGTGGATGGAATACGGCGCGTCGATTCGATTGCGGGCGCGATGCGGACGAAGACCGCGTCCCATTTTACCACAGGATACGTAGATCGTCTTGGGTTTTCCGCGGCGGCGGCATTTGCGAGAATAGGCGACTGCGTGGTGGCGGGCCGGCGGCGAGGTCCCCGCCGCAAATGCAGGATTGTTCTCTGACGCGCTGAGGAGGCGGAGCTTGCTCGCCCATTGGGTCCACAACCTCGATCCCTTTATCTTCCGGATTCACGGCGAAATCGGAGTTCGCTGGTACGGGGCCGCGTATCTTCTTGGCATCGCGGCGGGCTACTGGATGATTCGCCGCTGGCAGTCTCAGGATCGCGTGCCGCTCAGGCGAGAGGAGATTCTCGATTTCGTCATCATCACCGCCATCATGATGATGATCGGCGGCCGCCTGGGGCACTGCGTCATGTACTCGTGGGACACCATCGGGGCGGACCTCCACTTCGCCGGGCGGCTGATCTTCGGCGGCGAGGTTACCCGGGAGGAATTGAACGCAGCCTGCGTGCGCGTGCCGCTGATCGATACGTGGTTGTGGATCCCGTTTCCCTTCCGCTTGTGGCAGGGTGGAATGGCGAGCCACGGGGGAATGATTGGTTTTCTGGTGGGCGTGGGGCTCTTCGCCCATTGGCGCAAGCGGAGTTTTCTGGTGCTCATCGACACCGTCGCCGCCGTGGCGCCCATCGGCGTGATCGCGGGGCGAATCGCCAACTTCATTAATGGTGAATTATGGGGACGTCCGAGCGACGTGGCATGGGCGGTTATCTTTCCGAAGTCACCGACGATCGACGGGGCGCTCGTTCCGCGGCATCCCAGCCAGCTCTATGCCGTGGCGCTCGAAGGCGTGGCTTGCCTGATGGTGGCGATGCTCGTCCATTCCCGGCATCGCCGGCCAGGACTGACCGCGGGGGCCGTGACCATCACGTATTCTCTTGGCCGCTTCTTGGGCGAGTTCTTCCGCGAGCCCGACGAGGGCTACGCCCTTTACTTCGGCTGGATGAGTAAGGGTCAGCTCTTCACGATTCCGCTGTTCGTCCTCGGCGTGGCATTGCTTGCGTTCGCACTGTGGCGGGCCCCAAAGCCCGAGGAATACCCTGCGCCCCGGCCCGTGGAACGCGACGACGAGGCGCCAGCGGAACACGATCCATCCGACGCCGAGCCAAAGCAACAGAAAAACCGGCCGCGCAAGAAACGCAGACGCTAATCCGAACTTTTTTGGGCTTCAGCGGCGGATTTGTGTGTAAATGCCGGGAATTGGTCGGGATTCGGGCCAGATTGGTTTTCTGTTTGCAGCCACGAACTAACCCCCATTGGTGGGGTTGCGCGATTGGGGCGGCATAAATACAACTGAGGTATGAGCAAGAAAAAGCACGCGGTTCACGTCGCCACGATCAAGAAACGGCACAACGGGAAGACCTGCGTCACGCACCTGCTTCGACGCACGTTTTGGGAAGGCGGGAAGGTCAAGCATGTG